>Ga0210408_10003946_pt1 | contig 13436 bp, 8 predicted proteins | sample IncBWH4MmetaG_FD_155471 | JGI IMG/M metagenome (GOLD analysis project Ga0210408, IMG submission 155471) | Forest soil microbial communities from Barre Woods Harvard Forest LTER site, Petersham, Massachusetts, United States - Inc-BW-H-4-M | ecosystem: Environmental > Terrestrial > Soil >...
CGCGATCAGCGTCGTCTCGGAGATCGCCGTCCCCGCGAACAGCCCGAACGGCCGCAGCGTCGCCACCACGATCATGAAGATCAGCGTCAGCGCCGCCAGCAGGATGTTCAGCGCGATCTCGTTCGGCGTCTTGCGCCGCTCCGCGCCCTCGACCAGCGCGATCATGCGGTCCAGGAAGGAGTGCCCCGGCTCCTGGGTGATTTCCACGACGATCCGGTCGGAGGTCACGCGCGTGCCGCCCGTGACCGCACTGCGGTCGCCGCCGGACTCGCGGATCACCGGCGCCGACTCGCCCGTGATCGCCGACTCGTCGACCGTCGCGATGCCCTCGGTCACGGTGCCGTCCCCGGGGATCAGCTCACCCGCCGCCACCACCACGATGTCGCCGCGGGTCAGCTCCGAGGCCGCCTTCGTGGAGCCGTCCAGCATCGTGGCGACCGTCTCCTTGCGCATCGAGCGCAGCGTGTCCGCCTGCGCGCGGCCGCGGCCCTCGGCGAACGCCTCCGCCATGTTCGCGAACACCACCGTCAGCCACAGCCAGAAGGAGATCGTGAACGTGTACCACGACGGCTCGTGGCCGCCCCCGAGCGGCTTGCCGCCGAAGGCCTGGATCAGCCATGTGACCGTCGTGATCACCGCGCCGACCTCGACCACGAACATCACGGGATTGCGGATCTGCACGCGCGGGTCGAGCTTCTTGAAGCTGTCGGCCAGCGCCCGGCCGACGATATCGCGCTGGAAGAGCGAGATTGCCTTCCGCTCGTGGGCCGCAGGCATCTGTGCGGACATCAGCTCGCTCCTCCTGTCAGGCGATCAAGGTTCGATTTCGTGACCTTCGATACGCTCGATTTCGTGACCATCGACGCGCTCACTTGATCACCAAGATCTTCCTCTCGCGATCGAGGGCGAGGTTCAGCTCGAGCACGTTCACACCCGGTTCGCCCGAGAATCCGAGGCCCCGTCCCGAGGTGTACTTTGAGATCAGCCTATCGACTATCCCCCGAAGAATATGGCGCACCGCCGCCACGCGGTAGGCCTGGATCCACGCATTCGCCTGCGAGATTTCGGGGTCGAGTCCCGAGGCCGAGCTGTTGACCGCGTCGACCGGGATCCTCGCCACCGTCAGCCCCGGGTCATACGGCCTGTTCAGTTCGAGATACGCCTTGATGTTTTCTTCGTTCGCTTCCCTGGTCTTCACGCTGTTGGGTCCGTGGTTGGAGAACGTGCTCGCCGCCGCGTTGTTCGCCCCGCCTTCGGTCGCCGAGGGGCGACCCTGGAAGTAGCGCGGATCCGCTTCGGTCACCACCGCGCCTTTCACTTCCTTCGGCTTACCGTTCTTTTCGAGCACCGGCGTGCCGAAGTTCTGGCCGATGAGCTTCGAGCCCACCAACTGACCATTCAGGTGGATCTGCTGTCCATTGGCGTTGCCAGGGAAGGCGACCTGGCTGATGCCCGTGATCGCGAGCGGGTAGACGAGCCCAAGTAGGACCGTGAAGAGGACGATCCCGATAATCGAGGTGACGATATCTCGTTTCATTTCAAGTGGGAGGGGGTCATGGGGGAGGGCCTGCCCTCCCCCAGCTCAGGGACGATGTCGCGTTTCATCTCAATAGAGGTGTCCGGTGAGGCCCTGCACGATCGGGCCGAGCAGCAGGGCGGGAAAGAACGTCAGCGCGCCGACGAGCACGATCACGCCGATCAGCAGCACCACGAATGTGCCGTTGTCGGTGCGCATCGTGCCGAGACCCGCGGGGGTGACGCGCTTGCCCGCCAGCGCGCCGGCGACGGCGAGCGCGAACAGGATCGGCGCGTAGCGCGCGAACATCATGTCGAAGCCCCCCAGGAGGTCCGCGAAGGTGATGCCGTGCGAGCCGTGGCTGCCGGCGTTTGGCTGGATGAAGCCGGTATAGCCGGCGAACGCCGAGCCGTTGTTGTTCGCCTGGGAGAGGTATGCGTAGAACGTCTCGGAGAAGCCCTGCGGCGTATTGCTGCCCGCCTTGGAGAGCGCCACTTCGGAGATCGACTTGCGCCCCGCACTGCTCGCGGTCGCCAATGCCGTGCAGAACAGCGCCGCCAGCGGCGTGATCAGGATGCCGAGGCCCGCGAGCTTGATCTCCCTGGCCTCGAGCTTCTTGCCGAGCCACTCCGGCGTGCGTCCCACCATCAGCCCTCCGATGAACACCGCCAGGAGCACGTACAGCAGGATCGAGTACAGGCCCGTGCCGACGCCGCCGAAGATCACCTCGCTGGCGGACAGGTTGGCGAACGGCACGGCTCCGCCGATACCGGTGAACGACTCGATCGCGCTGTTCACGGCGCCGCACGAGGTGACGGTCGTCACCACGTCGAACAGCGCCGATCCCGCGATCCCGAAGCGCTGCTCCTTGCCTTCCATGTTGCCGCCGCCCGAGCCATGAATGACGCCCGTGTGCAGGCCCGCCGCGTGCTGCGCCGGTGAGCCGTGGGCCTCGGCGATGTAGGCGACGCACACGGCGCCAAGGAACATGATCATCATCGTCGCGTAGATCGCGTAGCCCTGGCGGCGGTTGCCGGCCATCCGCCCATACATGAACACGAGCGCCGCCGGGATCACCAGCACGGCCAGCATCTCGAAGAAGTTGGTGAACTGCGTCGGGTTTTCGAAGGGATGGGCGGAGTTCGTGTTGAAGAAGCCGCCGCCGTTCGTGCCGAGCAGCATGATCGAATGCTGCGAGGCCACCGGCCCCATCGCGATCGTCTGCGTCAGGCCCGTGATCGTGTGAACGATCAGGGAGTTGGAGAGGTTCGCGATCACCCCCTGGGAGGCAAGCACCAGCGCCACGAGCACCGAGAGCGGCGCGAGCACGTACAGGATCGTGCGCACCATGTCCTCCCAGAAGTTGCCGAGGCTCTTACCCGTCCGCCCGACGATCCCGCGGACCAGCGCGACCGCCACGACGATCCCGACACCGGCCGACAGCCAGTTCTGGACTGTCAGCCCGATCATCTGGCTGAGGTAGCTCATCGTCGTCTCGCCGCTGTAGTACTGCCAGTTGGTGTTCGTCATGAACGACGAGGTGATGTTGAACGTCACGTTCCACGGCGCCGAGTGGTAGCCGAGTGGATTGAGCGCGTGGGGCACCCAGAAGGCGTCCTGCGTGCGCAGGATCAGGTACAGCACAAGCCAGCCCGCGAGCGAGAACACGATCAGGCTTTTCGCATACGCCTTCCAATCCTGCTCGCGTTTGGGGTCCACCCGCAGGACCCGGTAGAGCATCCGCTCCGGCCACGCGAACAGCGGCGTCAGGATGACCCGCTCGCCCGTGTACACCTTCGCCATGTACCGACCCAGCGGCCACGCCAGCGCGGTCAGGATGAGCGCGAACAGGACGATCGTCAGCCAGCCGGTGAAGGTCACAACTTCTCTCCCCTGATCAAGGCATAAAAGAGATAGCCGATGATCAGCACCGACACCACCAGGCCGAAGACGTCCGCGCCGCTCATGTGCGCGATAAACGCACCCAGGGGAAGCACGTTCATATCCGGTCGATTCCCTCGACTATCGCCAGCATGATTGCGAACATCGCGATCCCGATCACCACCGCCACCACGTCCATGCGCACACTATTCCCGCTTCACCATCACGGCCGCGTGACGATTCGCGCGCCGGATATAACGATTTCGTTACGACGCCTCACAGCTCGCGCCCGGACGCCGTCCACGCCGCCTGGTTCCGTACTGCGAACGCCGCGGGCAACCCCGGAAGGGTTCTAATCGAAAAACGAGGGGCCCGACCGAAGCCGGGGGACACGCGCCTCCGGCGCTGGCCGATTCGGGGATGCGAGCGGAGCGAGTGTCGCCCTAATCGGCCCCCGTTTCGGCCAGCCGGCCTCCGGCCGACTGCGCCACCCTCTCGTCATCCTAAAAACCGGTACCCCACGCCCGGATCGGTGACGATGTACCGGGGGCGGCCGCCCGGGCTCTGCGGCTCGATCTTTGCGCGCAGCCGGGCGATGTGCGTGCGCAGCGCCTGCACGTCGTCCACGTAGCCCGGGCCCCACACCTCCGCCAGCAGCGCCCGGTGCGTGATCAGCTTTCCCCGGCCCTGTGCCAGCACCCGCAGCAGCTCGAACTCGATCGGCGTCAGGTGAATCCGCCTGCCGTCTCGGCGCACCTCGTGGCCCGCCACGTCCACCTCCAGGCCGTCCACTGCGATCACCGGCTGCTCCTCGCCCGCGCCCCCCTCGCTGCGGCGCAGCGCCGCTCGCAGGCGCGCCACCAGCTCCCGCGCCCCGAAGGGCTTGGTGATGTAGTCGTCTGCCCCCGCCTCCAGCGCTTTCACCTTCTGCTCCTCGTCCCCCACCGCCGAGAGCACCAGGATCGGCATCCCGCTCCACTCCCTCAGGCTGCGCGTCACCTCCACCCCGCTGCCTTCCGGCAGCACCAGGTCCACGATCGCCGCCCGCGGGGCCCGCACCGCCGCCACGTCCAGCGCCTCCTCCACGCCTTCCGCGCTCACCACCTCGAAGCCCGCCTCCCGCAGCACCACCCGCAGCGCCCGCACGATCTGCGGCTCGTCGTCCACCACCAGCACCCGCGGGCGGGGTGAGGTCGAGTCAGGAGCCGACGGGCTGGAATTGGCCGACACCCGCGGGCGGGGTGAGGTCGAGTCAGGAGCCGACGGGCTGGAATTGACGGCGCCCGGCGAGGGGGTGTCGAGGTGCATATATCTTTTTTTTGGCTAGCGTATAACGATCGTTACACACTGCTCGTATTTTTAATGTTCATCCACACGGCCCTGTGCCCCATGGGCCACCGAGGGCGCAGGCGCCGGCCCGTCACTCGGGGGCTGAACCGCAGGCGCCGGCCCGTCGCGCGCGGGCCGAGTCGCAGGCGACGGCCCACTGCGCTCCAGCGGCAGCTCGAACACGAACGTCGCCCCCTGCCCCGGCAACGACTCCACGTGCAGCGTACCCCCGTTCGCTTCGACGAAGCCACGCGCGATCGCCAGCCCCAGGCCCGAGCCCCGGCGGCCTCCCCGTGCCGTGCCCGCCCGGTAGAACGGCTCGAACACCCGCTCCAGCTGCGCCGGCGGAATCCCCGGGCCCCGGTCCACCACCCGCACGATCAGGCGATCCCCCTCACCCGCCAGCGTCCGTACCGCCCGCGCCCGCACCGACACCGGGTGGCCCCCCGAGTGCCGCCGCGCGTTCTCCAGCACGTTCACCAGCGCCCGCTCCAGCTGCGTCGAGTCCGCCCGCACCAGCGGCAGGTCGCGGTCGATCGAAAGGTGAAACTCCTCCCCCGCCGGCAAGAGCTCCCCTTCCACAGGCGAAGGTGCCCCCTCCACAGGCCACGACGCACCCTCTGTGGGCGAGGGTGCCCCCTCCCCTGGCGAGGGCGCCCCTTTGGTGGACGGGGAGACCCCCTCCCCAGACAAGGACGCCTCCTTAGTGGACGAGGGCGCCCCCCCAAGCGCGGGCGCCCCCCTGGTGGGCAGAGGTATCAGGTCCGCCGACGCCGGGGTGGGTGGGGGCGCTAAATCTTCTAGCGCCATCCGAATTATCTCCTCCACCGACAGCCACTCCCGCCGCGGCTCCGCCGCGCCCGTCTGGAGCTTCGAGAGGTCCAGCAGGTTGTCCACCAGCCGCGACAGCCGCCGCGTCTCCCCCAGGATCACCCCTGCCAGCTCCTCCCGCTCCAGCGCGGAGACCCCCGGCAGCGCAATCGCCTCCCCCGCCGTCGAGATCGCCGTCAGCGGGCTGCGCAGGTCGTGCGACACTGCCCGCAGCAGCGCCGTCTTCACCACATCTGCCTGGCGCAGCACCGCCGTCTCCACCACCCCCCCCTGCAGCGTCTCCCGCTCCAGCGCCGCGCTCAGCAGCGCCTCCAGCGCCGGCACCACCCGCTCCTGCAGCCTGTACAGGCTCCGCTCCGAGCTGTCCGCCGCCACTACCACCGTCCCCAGCCGCCGGTCCCCCTCCCGCAGCGGAAACGCCACGCTACGCCCATCCGGCTCCACCGCCTCCATCACGATCGCCGCCGACTGCAGCTCCAGCGCCTGCGCCACCCGCGCCGCCGCCGTCGGCAGCACCTCCGCTAGCGTCCCCCCCCGCAGCAACAGGCGCGCCATCTCCATCACCAGGCTCGCCTCCCGCCGGCGCTCCAGCGCCTCCCTGCGCGCCCGCGACGTCGGGACCGGAATGAAGCCCAGGAGGCGTGACATACCCGCTCAGCGTAGATGAACGTCGTTCGTCCGGACTCATCCGCGTATCCTCATGCGCGCCCGCGCCACCGTCGATGGGTAGCGAAGTGGCCCCGAGCGAGCGACAACGCGGAATCATGCACCCCGCCAGACACCGGATGCGCAGCTGGAGGACACCCCGCGCGTTCCTGATCGGGAACCCCCGCGCACCCCTGATCGGGAACCCCCGCGCACCCCTGATCGGGCACCCCGGCTGGCTCCTGATCGCAGCCATCTGCGCACTCTCCGTTGCGGGCGCCTTTGCACTCTCCGCGCCCACCGTGGCCGCCTCCGCGCCCACCATCGCCGCGGGCGCTGTCTCCCCGCTCCCCGCCTCGGACTACCTGACACGCCCCGTGTGCTCGGCCCCCGCCCCCGGCCACGCCGCCTGCCTGGCGCTGGAGCTGGTGCCCCGGACGGCGGCGGCGCGCGCCCGCACGCACCCTCTGGGGATGACCCGCAGCACTCCGATCAGAGCGGGCAGGGCGGCGGAAGGCGCCGACGGCCTGCGCCCGGAAGACCTGCGCGACGCCTACTTCCCCGGCGAACAGCCCGCGGCACCGGCGTCCGAACCGCAGACGATCGCGCTCGTGGACGCCTACGACGACCCCCACGCCGAAGCCGACCTGGGGGTGTACGACCAGGAATTCGGGCTGCCCCCGTGCACCGAAGCGAATGGGTGCTTCGAGAAGGTCAACCAGCGTGGCGAAACCGGACACCCCCCATCCGCAAGCGGCGCGCAGGAGCAAGAAGAAGCCTCGGGATGGGCGCTCGAGATCTCCACCGACATCGAGGTGGCCCATGCGGTCTGCCAGAACTGCCACATCCTGCTGGTGGAGGCCAACACCTCGCAGAGCTCCGATCTCGATGCCGCCGAGGAAGCCGCCGTGACGCTCAAAGCGACGGAGATCTCCAACTCCTGGGGAGGCCAGGAGCTCGGGTTCGACAGCGCGGCCTTCAACCAGCCCGGAACCGTGATCACTGCGTCCGCCGGAGACAACGGCTACCGCAACTGGACCGAAGCCGAAGCCGCCGAATCGGGGGGCGCATCCGGCTACTTCGCGGGCGCCGACTATCCCGCCTCCTCGCCCCACGTGGTCGCGGTGGGCGGCACCAAGCTGACCCTCGCCGGCGAAACGTGGCACAGCGAGACCGTGTGGAACGAGGACAACCGCCCCGCCGGCGAAAACAACGGCGCCGGCGGTGGGGGCTGCAGCGAATGGTTCACCGCCCCGCAATGGCAGCAGCAGGTACCCAACTGGTCCACCGTGGGCTGCGGGTCCAAACGGGCCGTGGCCGACGTCGCCGCCGACGCCGACCCCTACACCGGCGTGGCCGTCTACGACTCGGTCCCCTATGTGGAACAGAAAAAATCCACCGTGCTCCACTGGGTGCCCATCGGCGGCACCAGCGTGGCCTCCCCGATCGTCGCCTCCATGTTCGCCCTGGCCGGTGGCGCCCACGGCGTCGAATATCCCGCCAGCACCCTCTACTCCCACCTCGGCTCCACCCACCTGCACGACATCCTCGAAGGCGGCAACGGCGAATGCCACGGCGCATACCCCCAGGGCGGTTGCAGTGGCTCCCTCAGCTCGCCCTTCGACTGCGGCGTGGGCGCGCTGATCTGCAACGCCGCCCCCGGCTACGACGGCCCCACCGGGGTTGGCTCCCCTAACGGAATCGCCGCATTCAAGGCCAGCGGAGAAAGCAATGTGGAAGCCGAAGAAAAACGGCGCGCTGAAGAAAAATCGGCGGAAGAAAAACACACAGCGGAAAAGCTCACGGAAGAAAAGCTCCTGGAAGAAAAACACGCCAAAGAAAAGCTGGCCGAAGAAAAACTGCGCGGTGAAGAAAAACTGCACGCCGAAGAACGAGAAAAACGCGAAACCCAAGAACGCGAAGAACAGCAGAGCAAAGCAGCCAAGGAAGCAGAAGAAAAGAGGCAGCAGGGAGGCCCCACCGGGGTCTCGGCGGGCGCAGGCGCCGCAGCGGCGGGCCCCGCCGAAGAACGCCCAGAAGACGAAGAACCCGAAGCAGAAGCAACGGAAGGGGGTGGCGCGCACAAGAGCGCGAGCCACGCCGGGGTGAGCGTCCGCCTCTACGGCCTCACCCTCACCGCCAGCGCGAGCTACGCGCTCGCCCACGGACGACCCACCCTCTCCCGGGTGGCCTTCCTCTTCCACCTCAACGCCCCCACCCACGTGCGCGTGGTGCTCGCCAGAGAGGTCAAGGCAAAAAGGCATCCCACCTGGGCGCCGGTGTCGCAGACCCTCACGCTCACCGCCGCCAAGGGCCGCGACCACGGCCGCCTGCGCGGCAACGGCGCCCTGGCGCCCGGGCGCTACCGCCTAACGCTCACCCCCCTGCACGGCGCCCCGCAATCGATCGCCCTCTCGCTGCGGTAATCGCCCTCTCGCTGCGGTAGCCACTACCTGTGCAGGCCGCCACGGGCCCGCGCTTGCATGGGCGCGGGCCCCTTCGAGGCTTCGCTGCTCCGCTGGAGGGCGTGCTCGACCTGCTCGCCACGGCGGGTGAGCTCCCACGCGTTGGGCACACCCCGGGGCCCGCCGCCACCGAGATTGGCGATCAGCCCCTGCGACTCCAGCCGGCTGAGCAGCTTGGAGATCTGGCCCTGGTCGACCACCTCGGCGCGGTCGGCCACTTCGCGGTTGCTCGCCCCCGGGCGTTCGGCGATCGCCATCAGCACGCGGGCGGTGCGATAGGTAAGCCGCATCCCCACCCCCTCCACCGCGGAGCGCCCGCTGCGGGGGGCACGGGATTGGGAAGGGCGCCAGGGGGGCCGTGCGAGCTCGCGCTTGGCGGCGGCGCTACCCATGTAGGGGAGCAGGAGCAGGCTCATCAGCTCTCCCAGCAGCTCGGTCGGCGGCTCGGGGTCGGGCGCAAGCAGGCGCGCTTGGAGCACCGCGAGCAGCGCCCCCACCACCCCCTCGGCGGTGATCGCGGGGGGCTCCAGCCGCGACGCCGATTCCCGACGCCCCAGGTCGACGTACTCGCACAGCGCCGTGATCGCCTCAGCGCGGCGCCGCAGCACGCGGGGGCCGGCGCCCAGGGAGTAGACGATCCACAGGCGCGCCAGGTCGGGCTCCTGCTCGACCAGGGCCAGCAGCGCGGCAAGCGCCGCCCTGGTCCCGTCCACCCACCTGATCTCTTGCGCATACGCCTCCGCCATCACCGCGAGGGCGCGTTCAGAGCCCCAGTCGAAGGCCCCAAGGAGGCACTCTTCGAGGTCTCCATACAGCTCGCGCACCCTGCGCGGCGAGACCCCCGCCAGGGCGGCCACATCCGCGAGCGTGACCGAGCCCAGGCCGCGGTCTGACACCGCCACCGCGGCGGCCCTCAGGATGCGCGTGTTCCTGTCGTCCTCCACCTGATCCCTCTCTCGATTCCCGATCCCCACGCCTACGCCTACGCCGCAAGCTTGATCTTTCCCATCGACATTATCTTCTCATTGTCCAGCCTTCGGCGGCGTCGTCGTAAACCGGTGTTTCCCGCCCCCCGGTTGCGGGCGTGTGGCGGCCATCCCCGCAGAGCCCCGTTCCGGGCGTGTGGCGGCTATCCCCGCAGAGCCCCGTTCCGGGCGTGTGGCGGCTATCCCCGCAGAGCCCGTTCCGGGCCGCGTGGCGGCCATCCCTGCAGCGGTCCCTCCGTGGGAGGGTCGAGCGCACGGCGGTCATCCCCGCGTGGGGCCCCGCTGGAGAAGATCCGGGCGCACGGGTGGGTGTCGCCGGGGTGCCTGTGGGTCGATGTGCGGCCCGCTGTTTCCCACTTATCGGGCGCCGTGCGCCCAATACCGAGCGGGCGAAACCGACATATATGCAGGGGAAACTCGACCTCGCACGGACGGCCTGCCGAGGTCGAGACGGACCGCCCGGCAATTTGAATTGCGCGAGCGGGCGATCGGACCTACCCTCGTGCGACCGACGATTGGAACCGAAAGCGGTGAGCAGTGCACGACCCGACAACCATCGACCCGAAACCTTCCCTTGCGCCCGTAGCTCAACTGGCTAACGGCCACGAAAGCATTGGTGCCGGATCTCCGAGTGTAGTCATTCAACCGGCAACGAACCCCGGGCCCCGTGCCCGGGTGACTCGCAGGCCGGCGGCTATCTGCCGCGCAGCGGTCGCTTGGCATGAGAAAGCCCTTGCGAGTCGTGTCCTACAGAGCAGCGGCCTTCTAAGCCGCCGATGTGGGTTCGAGCCCCGCCGGGCGTACCTTCGACTCACATATCTTCAACTCTCGTACCTCAGACTCCCCCACCTTCGACTCCAGTACCCGTGAAGTGCTCGACCAGCTCACACGGGCGCTGAGCGCCGTCGCGCCGCGGGGCGAGTTCTCGGTGATCCCCTTGTACAACCCCCGCCGGGGGGCGGACGCCCAGATATTCTTTGCGCGCGGGAGCGCGGGGGCGGGCGAGGAGGCGGAGCTGGGCAACAGGCCGGGGGGGCGCGACTGGTCGCGGTCGGCGCGCGCCGCACAGTCGGCGGGTCCCGCACGGAAGTCGGCGAGCGCCACACCGTCGGCGGGCACCGCACGGGAGTCGGCACGCGCCGCACGGCTGGACGCGGCGCGAGAGGCCCTGGCGGCACTGCCCGAGGTGGCCGCCGTGAGCACCCGCCGGGACTCGCTGTCGGTCCGCTTCGCGGATGCCCGCGTGGGGTGGCTGGGGGAGCGCTTGGAGTCGGGGGAGCTCGGGGTGCTGGATGCGCGGGACATCCTGGGGGGCGAGGAGGTGGTGGTGAACTTCTGCGACGCCAACCCCACGAAGGCGCTGCACGTCGGCCATCTGCGCAACATCGCCCTCGGCCAGGCGCTTGCCGCGGCGCTCGCCGCGGCGGGGGCCAGGGTGACCCGCCAGAGCCAGGTGAGCGACTACTGCCGCAGCATGGGGGAAGCGCTGGCGGGCTACATGGAGCTGCCCGCGCACGTCACCCCGCGCACGCTGGGCGTGAAGGGCGACCACTTCGTGGGGGAATGCTTCATGCGCTACGCGGGCACCCCGGCCAACGCGCCGGCGCGAGAGGACGGAATGGGAGCGTCGGAGCACGGGCGACCCTGGGGGGACGGGACGCAGGCCCCGATGCCTGGCGAGCTGGGGACCATCGCGCCTCTGCAGAGCGAGGGCTCGGGGGACCCGGCGCTGAGCGCCGAGGAAGCGGTCCGCAACGACCTCGCGGACGAGCTGCTGGAGCGCTGGAGCGCGGGCGAGGAGGAGATCGTGGAGCGGTGGCGGAGGCTGCGGGGGTGGGCGCTCGAGGGGCAGGACACGACGCTCGCGGCGCTCGGGGTGAGGCTCGACCGGATGGTGCAGGAGTCGGACTCCCGGCCGCTCACCCGCTGGATTATCGACACGGGGCTGGCCTGCGGGGCGCTCACGCGGGTGGAGGGCGGGGCGGTGGTGTACGAGACGGGGGAGGAGGAGTACCCGCGACTGCTGCTGGCGCGGGCGGACGGCTTTCCCACCCAGCACCTGCGCACGTTCGCGCTGTGGCACGCACTGCGGGGCTCGCTCGAGGGCACGCGCTCGATCGAGCTCGTGGGCGAGGAGTGGCACGCATACGTGCGCTACCACCGGCGGCTGATGGGCCGCATCGAGTCCTGGGGGGAGGCCAGGCAGGAGCTGGATACCCAGCTGGAGAACGCCCACCCAAACGCCCCCCAGGGTCACCCTACGAGCACCCCCCAGGGTCACCCCACGAGCAACGTGATCTACGGGATGGTGACGGTGGAGGGGGGGCCGGTGAAGTCGAGCAACGGGAGGCCCCCGCTGGTGGACGGGCTGCTGGAGCGGCTGTCAGCCTCGGCGGAGCTGGGGGAGCTGGCGGAGCAGAGCGGGGGGCGCCTCACACGGGGCGACCTGGCGGGGACGATCGCACTGGGGCTGTACCTGGGGCGCCCGACGCGCAAGCCGGTGGACCTCACGCTGAGCGAGATGCTGGAGCTGCGGGGGGGAATCGGGTGGGAGCTGGCGCGGGCGGCGGCGCACGCGTGGAGCCCAAGGTACGACGGCCGGCCCGACCCGGCCCCCGAGGATCCGCGCTACCGCCAGACGGTGCTGCAGTCCCAGTTCCACCGCCAGCTGCTGGGGCGGGCGGTGGGACAGCTCGACGTGTACGAGCTGGCGAGGTTCTACGGCCACCTGAGCCGCCGCTACCTGGCCACCCCCGCGGACGGCCGGGTGGCGCGCGCGATGCGCACCCTGCTCGCGGCGGGCCTCGGCGCGCTGGGCCTGCCGGGGGCGCAGGCCGCGGAGGGCGGGGCGGGGATGACGCCGAGCGGACTCGACACACCGGTCCTGCCGGGGGCGCGGCTCGCGGGGGGCGGGGAACGATGACGCTGCTCGCCACTCCCACGTGCGCGGAGAGCCAGGTGGCGCAGCTGGACCGCAACGAGGCGCTGCGGGGACCGCCGCCGGGGGCGGTGGAGCGGGTGCGGGCGGCGATCGCGCGAGCGCACATCTATCCGCACGAGGCGCTGGCGCGCGCGAGCGAGGCGGCGGCCTCCCATCTGGGGGTGGAGACGGAGCAGGTGATCCTTACGACGGGAGTGGACGAGACCGCGGACCTGTGCATCCTGGAGCTGGGGGACCCGTACACGGTCACGCCGGGCTTCGACGGCTACGGCGACCGGGCGGCGGCGCTCAACCAGCGCTGCCGGTCGTTCCCGCTGGGCGCGAACCACGAGCTCCCCCGGGAGCTGATCGAGGCGGTGGACCCGGGGCGGCTGGTGATGCTCTCGAGCCCGAACAACCCGACGGCCAACAGGTTCGCGGGGGAGTCACTGCGGGAGCTGCTGGGGCGCTCGGCGCAGGTGCTGCTGGACGAGACCTACGCGGACTTCTGCGCGGACGGGGCCGACCTTCGCGCGGGCACGACGGACCTCGACTCGGGAACGGCTGACCTTCGCGCGGTGGCGCCGGAGCTCAGCTCGAGGGCACCCGGCCTGGGGTGGCTGGCGGAGTACCCGAACCTGCTGGTGTTCCGGTCGTTCTCGAAGGCGTACGGGCTGGCGGGCCTGCGGATCGGGTGCGTAGTGGGAGAGGAGCGGCTGATCGGGCGGCTGCGGGCGCGGCAGGCGTACCTCACGACGAGCGGCCTGGCGGCGGAAGCGCTGATTGGGGCGCTCGAGAGCGACCCGGACTTCCCCACCCGCCATGCGCGCGAGGTGGTGGCGCTGCGCGAGGAGCTGATCGGG
>Ga0210408_10003947_pt1 | contig 13433 bp, 10 predicted proteins | sample IncBWH4MmetaG_FD_155471 | JGI IMG/M metagenome (GOLD analysis project Ga0210408, IMG submission 155471) | Forest soil microbial communities from Barre Woods Harvard Forest LTER site, Petersham, Massachusetts, United States - Inc-BW-H-4-M | ecosystem: Environmental > Terrestrial > Soil >...
GTGATCCTCGACTTCGCGATGCGGCACGGTGTGCTGCGGCCGGACGACCCGGAATATCTGGACGTCGCCACCGGCCTCCACCGCCCGCTGGATTGAGGTCCCCCTCCACTCTATCCCTCGGGGTGTGGGGAGGCCTCGGCCATGGCAATGACTTCGCTCGGAGTCATCCCGTCTTCTCGCATCGACCTGATCGTCAGCGCGCCGTCGCGCTTGGCGAGGCGGCGGCCGGCCCAGTCGGTCAGCAGCGGGTGATGGCGGTAACCGGGCGTCGGCAAGTCGAGCAGCGCCTGCAGAACGCGATGGGTATGTGTGGCGGTCGCCAGATCCTCGCCGCGCGTCACCAGAGTTACGCCCTGGAGCGCATCGTCGACGGTGACCGCCAGATGATAGCTCGCCGGGAATTCTTTGCGGGCGAGGACCACATCACCAAGCACTCCGGGTTCCGCCGGCCGCCGGGATTCGCCTTCGGTCCAATCGAGCGGGCCGGTCAGCGCGAGTGCACGGGCGACATCAAGCCGCAAGGCATAGTCGGCGCCCGACCGCAGTTTTGCGGCGATCTCGTCGGCGTCGAGCCTACGGCACGTGCCGGGGTAGCATGGTCCGGCATCGCCGTGCGGGGCGGCGCCGGCGCGGGCGATCTCGCCTTGGATCTCGCGCCGCGTGCAAAAGCACGGGTAAAGCACACCGAGCGCATCGAGCCTGCCGAGCGCCCGGCGGTAATCGTCGAAATGCTCCGACTGCTTACGCACCGGCCCGTCCCAATCGAGGCCGAGCCAGGTGAGGTCCTCGATGATGGCTACAGCGTACTCCTTGCGGCAGCGGGTCCGGTCGATGTCCTCAAGTCGGAGCAGAAAGCGGCCTCGATCATAGCGGGCCGCGCGCCACCCTTCGAGCGCCGAGCGGACGTGGCCGAGATGCAGATAGCCGGTCGGGCTCGGCGCAAAGCGGGTTACCGTCGCGCTGCAAGACGCCACTACGGGTGACATCCGTGCCCGGTGTGAGCTAGGTTGCCGGGGCGCGCTTGCATTCGAAGGATCGCGTCAATGATGACTCGCCTGTCCGGACCATCGCGCCCGCCCGCCTCGGGCGGCAAGCCGAGCCGGCTGGTCATCCTGCTGCATGGACTTGGGGCCGACGGCAACGACCTGATCGGGCTGGCGCCTTATTGGGCGAGGCTGCTGCCCGGCGCCGAATTCCTGTCGCCTAACGCGCCGTTCCCGTGCGACACGGCGGCTTACGGTTATCAATGGTTCAGCTCGCAAGATCGCAGCCCGGAAGCGGTGCTGGGCGGGGTACGGGCGGCCGCGCCGATCCTCGATGCTTTCATCGACGAGGCACTCGAGGAACGGGGCCTCGGCAGCCGTGAACTGGGGCTCGTCGGGTTTTCGCAGGGAACCATGATGTCGCTGTTTGTCGGCCTTCGCCGCGTCGAGCCAGTCGCCGGCATCGTCGGTTTCTCTGGACGGCTTCTCGCCCCGGAACTGCTGGCCAGCGAGCTGCGCTCGCGCCCGCCGATACTGCTGGTTCACGGCACTGACGACCCGCTCGTCCCGTACAGCTCGCTGGCTGCGGCGGAAACCGCGCTCAAGGCAGCCGGCGTGCCGGTAGAGACGGCGACCTCGGTTGGCATCGGCCACTCGATCGATGACCAAGGGTTGCGGCGCGGCGGACAGTTTCTCAGAGACGTGCTCAGCGGGACGACGCCTTGACCACACCATCGCCGGACAGGAGGGGCTCAAGGACGCCAAGGATCTTGGAGGAGTCCCATTCTGCCGCGCCCTCGACGCGGCCGATCACCTTGCCGTCGCGGTCGATCACAAAGCTGGTCGGCAAGCCGCGTACCCCCAAGGCATGCCCGACCTCGCTCTTGGGATCGATATAGATCTTGAGGGATTTGAGCCCAAGCTTGGCGATGAAGGGCTCGACGGCCTTATTGCCGCCGCGGTCTTCCGATACCGCAAGAACCGCGATCCGCTCGCCGAGCCGCGACTGCAGCCGCTCCAGCGAGGGCATCTCGCGCAGGCACGGCTCGCACCAGGTGGCCCAGAGATTGACGAGGACCAGCTTTCCTCGGAGATTCGAGAGTTCGACAGTTTGCCCGGTGCTATCGGCAAGGGAGATTGTGGGCGCCGGAAACGGTTGGGACAAGGGCACAAACTCGCCGAGTCTGGTCCGGTCGGTCAGGTCCGACGCGCTCTCGGCCGCCGCACCGAGCCCGGGTGCGACGAGAAGGATCACCAGAGCGGCAGCGTATGTCCATTTCATGGTTTCGTCCTCCCGGTGCGCTGGGGAGAGCGGCCAATGACGGGCGCGAAGAAACCGGCCAATTCGCTACGGGGCGGTCGGTTCGCGGACGGTCCGGCCGAGATCATGCGCCACATCAATGCCTCGATCGATTTCGACAGGCGCCTCTACGCCGAAGACATCGCCGGCTCGAAGGCGCATTGCGCGATGCTTGTCGCGCAGAACATCCTGTCGCCGGAAGATGGCGCGGCGATCACCGCCGGTCTAGAGCAAATCAGGTCGGAGATCGAAAGCGGCACCTTCGTGTTCAGCGCCGAACATGAAGACATACACATGAACATCGAAGCGCGGCTGGGCGAGCTGATCGGACCGGCGGCGGGGCGCCTCCATACCGCGCGGTCGCGCAATGACCAGGTCGCGACCGATCTGCGGCTGTGGCTCCGCAGCGCGATCGATCGCGTCGACCTCGCTATGCGTGACTTGCAGCGGGCGCTAATCGATCGCGCCGAGATGGAAGCTGGTACGGTGATGCCGGGCTACACCCATCTGCAGATCGCTCAGCCGGTGACCCTCGGCCATCACCTGCTGGCCTATGTCGAGATGCTCGGCCGTGACCGGGACCGGCTTGCCGATTGCCGGCGCCGGCTGAACGAGTGCCCGCTCGGCGCAGCAGCGCTCGCCGGTACCTCTTTCCCGATCGACCGCTGCGCGACCGCAATTGCGCTCGGCTTCGATCGTCCGGCGGCCAACTCGCTCGATGCCGTATCCGACCGCGACTTCGCGATCGAGTTTGTGGCTGCGGCCTCGATCGCCGGAATGCATCTCTCGCGGTTCGCCGACGAGATCGTGATCTGGTGCAGCGCTGAGTTCGGCTTCATTGGGCTCAGCGATGCGTTCACAACCGGCAGCTCGATCATGCCGCAAAAGCGCAACCCCGATGCGGCGGAGCTGGTGCGCGCAAAAACGGGCCGGTTGAATGGATCGCTCGTTGCGCTACTGACCGTGATGAAAGGCCTGCCGCTCGCCTATGGCAAGGATATGCAGGAGGACAAGGTACCAGTGTTCGAGGCCGCCGACGCGCTCGAACTCTGCCTTGCGGCGATGGCCGGCATGGTAGGCGATATGCAGCCCCGTCACGAGCGCCTGCATGCCGCCGCCGAGGACGGCTTTGCGACGGCAACTGATCTCGCCGATTGGCTCGTACGAGCAGCCGGCCTGCCGTTCCGCCGTGCCCATCACGCGACAGGACGGATCGTCAAGCGCGCGGAAGCGCTGGGCTGCACGCTTGCCGAACTGCCGCTCGGCGAATTGCAGGCAGTGGAGCCGGCGATCACCGCCGCAGTCTATGATGTGCTCGACGTCTCCCGGTCGGTGGCCAGCCGAACCAGCTTTGGCGGCACTGCTCCGGACCACGTCCATGCCGCCGCCCAAGAAGCGCGCAAGAGATTTTTGGAATGAGCGGCGCGCCCCCCTCACCCACCCAGCCCTGTGGGCTGGGGTCCCCCTTTCCCGCATTGAGGAGGGCAGCGAAGCGGGTGAGGGTGATCGGGAGCCTCGGGCTCTGCGCTCTCGTTCTCTCTGTGGCGCTGGCGGGGTGCGGCAAGCGAAATGCGCCAACGCCGCCACCGGACGTACCCGACACCTATCCGCGGCCGTATCCGAGTGAGTGACGTTTTTTCCTACCGCGGCGGCGAGCTTTACGCCGAACAGTTGCCGGTGGCGCGCATCGCGGCCGCAGTCGGCACCCCGTTCTACCTTTACTCGGTCGCCGGGTTCACAGCGCAGTACCGGCGGTTTGCCGCCGCGTTCCTACCCGATAGGCCGCTGATCTGCTATGCCGTCAAGGCGAACTCGAACTTAGCCGTGCTCCGCCACTTTGCTGCTCTCGGTGCGGGCGCCGACGTTGTCTCGGAGGGGGAGCTGCGCCGTGCTCTCGCCGCCGGCGTGCCGCCGGAAAGCATTATCTTCTCCGGCGTTGGCAAGACGGCGACGGAGATGGAGGCGGCGCTCGAGGCCGGTATCCATCAGATCAATGTCGAGTCGGTGCCGGAGCTGCACCGGCTGAACGAGGTCGCCACAGCGCGGAGCCAGGTCGCGCGGATCGCGATCCGGGTGAACCCGGATGTCGATCCGCATACGCATGTCAAGATCTCCACCGGCCGGAAAGAGAACAAGTTCGGCGTCGAAATTAGCGAGGCGTTTGCCGCTTACGAGCTCGCCAACGAGCTTCCCGGCATCGAGCCGGTCGGCCTCGCCGTGCATATCGGCTCGCAACTGACCGATCTCGAGCCGTACCGGCGCGCCTTCGAGCGGGTCGCCGAACTCGTCCTCGAATTGCGCGCTCTCGGGCTTCCCGTTGCCCGCATGGATCTCGGCGGCGGTATCGGCGTCCGCTACCACAGCGAGCGCCCGTTGGAGCTGGTAGGCTATGCGAAGCTTGTGCACGATATCTTTGGCCCGCTTGGGCTCGCCCTTGCACTCGAGCCGGGTCGGGTGCTCACCGCGCCGGCTGGGCTGCTCGTCTCGCAGGTGGTTTATGTCAAGGAGGGCAGCGGCAGGCGCTTTATCATTGTGGACGCGGCGATGAACGATCTGATCCGCCCGGCGCTTTACGATGCGTGGCACGACATCGTCCCCGGTCGCCTCCCGGCGGCCGGCGCGTTTCTCGCGCCGGCCGACGTCGTCGGGCCGGTGTGCGAAACCGGCGACACCTTTGCGGTCGACCGTGACCTGCCGCCGTTTGCCGAGGGCGACCTTCTCGCCTTCACTGCATCGGGAGCCTATGGGGCAGTCATGAGTTCGACCTACAACAGCCGGCTACTGGTGCCAGAAGTGCTGGTCGCGGACGCGCGTTTTGCCGTTATCCGGGCGCGGCCGAGCTATGATGCGCTGCTTTCTCTCGATACCATTCCCCAATGGCTTTCCGACGGGCTCCCCGATATGACCGCGGAGCCCGTGCGGAAACGAGGTGTCGCATGACCGACCGCTCGTCGCTATCCGGTGGCCGCTTCGCGATGCGGCTGCGTCTTGCCCGGCTTGCACTCGTGTGGGAGCGGTTGTGGCCGCGGTGTTGGCCGGCGCTCGCTGCGCTGGGTATATTTTTGGTGCTCGGCCTGTTTGATGTCCTGCCCAATTTGCCGGGCCTCTTGCACGCCGCAATTCTGATCGGCCTCGGCGCTGCTTTCGCCGTCGGCGTGGTTGCGGCATTCGGCAAAGCCGTCATTCCCGATGCCTTCTCCGGGCGCCGCCGCATCGAGCAGGCGAGCGGCCTGAAGCACCGGCCGCTGCAGGCTCTCGCCGATCGGCCGAGCGGGTTTCTCGACGCGGCATCGACAGCTCTGTGGGAGGCGCACCGGCGGCGGATGCAGGCAGCGGCGCAGCGATTGCGGGTCGGGCTGCCGCATGCCGGGTTCGCGGCCCATGATCCGTGGGGGTTACGTGCCGTCCTGGCAATTCTGCTGCTGCTCGGCGCGATTGACGCAGGGAGCGACTGGCCGGACCGTCTCGTCCGTTCCTTGCGACCGGATATCGCCGGCAGGTCGGCCGTAGCGGCCGCGAGCCTCGACATCTGGGTGACGCCGCCCGAATACACTGGGCTCGCGCCGCAATTCCTGCGCCCCGGGACTGCGGAAGCGCTGCGTATCCCGACCGGCAGCAAGCTTCTCGCCCAAGTGCATGGCGGCTCGGCGCCCCCGCGACTCACGATCGACGGCGACAGCCGCGATTTCGACGCGGTCGATAAGCAGAATTTCCGGGCCGCCGCGACCCTCACGGCCGGCAAGCAGCTCGCGGTGACCCAGTCCGGAGCGGCGCTCGGCAGCTGGCAGATCGAGATCATCCCGGACAACCCGCCCACAATCGCCTTTGCAAAAACCCCTGAAGGCACGACGCATGCTGCGCTGCGCATCGACTATCAGGCGAGCGACGATTACGGGGTAGAATCGGCCAAGGCGGTGATACGGCGCGACGGCGGCAATCCTGCAGAAACGATCGAGCTCGACACGCCGTTGCCTGGACTGCACCTGAAAGAAGCGCAGGCCACCAGCTATCACGATCTGTCGCCGCATCCTTGGGCTGGCCTGCCGCTGGAGATCCGGCTCGTCGCGGCCGACGCGCTGGGCCAGACCGGCGAAAGCGAACCTGTCCGCATGAAGTTGCCGGAGCGGAAATTCGAGCACCCGGTCGCCCGCGCGATTATTGACCAGCGCAAGGAGCTGGTGACCGACCCCGGATCGCGGCTGGCGGTAGCCGATACACTCAGCGACCTGCGCGAGCGGCCGCAGCTCTACCGCGACGACACCGTCTCCTTCCTCGCGATGCGGTTGGCAGAGGAGCGTCTACGGATCAACGACGACGCGAATTCAATAGCCGAGGTTCAGCAACTGCTTTGGGACACCGCCCTGCGCATCGAGGATGGACGCATGTCGCTTGCAGAGCGCGAGATGCGGCGGCTGCAGCAGGAGCTCCAGGATGCGCTGGCCAAAAACGCGCCGGATGAGGAGATCGATCGCCTGATGAAGGAGCTGCAGCAGGCGCTCGACCGCTATCTGCAGGCGCTCGCCGAAAACATGGCGCGCAATCCCGAACAGTACCAGCAGCCGATCGATCCCTCCAAGGTGATCAGCAGCCGCGACCTGCAGCGCATGCTCGACCGAGCGCGCGATTTGGCCCGCAACGGCGCGCGCGACCAGGCGCGCGAGCTGTTGTCGCAGCTGCAGAACATGCTCGAAAACCTGCGCATGGCGAGACCCGGGCAAATGCCGCAGCAAGGGTCGAGCGAGGCACAGCAAATGATGCGCAATATGCGCGAGCTGATGCAGCGGCAGCAGCAGCTGCTCGACCGCAGCTTCCGTGCGCAGCAGCAACAAGGCCAGCAGGGTCAGCAGGGCCGTATGGGGCAGCGCGGCCAGCAGCAAGGACAGCAGCAAGGCGGCGACCACCCGGACCCCAACGGCCAACCGGGCGAGGCTGCCGGGCAGCAGGAAGGGTTGCGGCGCATGCTCGGCGAGATGATGCGCCGGCTCGGTGACGGGCTCGGCGATATTCCCGAGCCTCTGGGCCGCGCCGAACGGGCGATGCGCGATGCTACTGAGGCATTGCAGCGCCGGCAGCCGGGTGAGGCGATTGGCCCGCAGACCGAGGCGCTCGATCAACTGCAGCAGGCTGCGCGGGATTTCGCCCAGCAGATGCAGCGCCGCATGCAGGGCCAATGGGGTAACCCGAATGACGACGAGGTGGGCCCGACAGACGGAATGCCGCGCGACCGGGTCGAGCGCGATCCGCTCGGGCGGCCGTTGTCGAATAACGGAACGTATGATCAAGGGGACGTTAAAATCCCCGACCAGAATACTCTGCAAAAAGCTCGCGAGATTCTGGATGAACTGCGCCGCCGCGCGGGCGAGCGCTATCGTCCGGAAATCGAGCTCGACTACATCGATCGCTTGCTGAAGAGATTTTAAGCTTGACCGCGGGCAAGTCTGCGCCTTCAATCCGCTAACCTTTCTCCTCGTCGTGCCCGGCTCGCCCCGGGTATCCAGCAGACCCTGTGTTTGCGGAATTGCCGGTGACGCCGGCAATGACGTTTTCAGGTGATTGTGCGAGAACCGAAGAGGCGATGGATCGTCGACTGTTTCTGTCCCTGATGACCGGCTTTGCCGCCGCTTGGCCGTTGAAGGCACGCGCGGTTGCCCGTCCGCCGCTGGCGCTGCGCCGGCTGCGTCTCGTCAACTGTCACACCGGCGAGACCTTCGATGGTGCGTATCGCAACGATCAAGGCCCGATCCCGCGGGTCATCGACGAGCTGTGCGTCTTCTTGCGCGACCACCATTCCGGCGAAAAGACGCAGATCGATGTCGGGGTCATCGATTTCCTCGCCGATGTCCTCGATTCGGTGGGCGATACCAAGGCGACGATCCTGTCGGCCTATCGCACGGCCGAGACCAATGCGATGCTCGCCCGCACGACCTTCGGGGTCGCCGAGCACAGTCAGCACATTGTCGGCCGTGCACTTGACCTGCGCCCCGAATCGAGGCTTGCCGATGCGATGACCAGAGCGCGGACGATGCAGCGGGGTGGCGTCGGCTGGTACCCGCATTCCGGCTTTATCCACATCGATACCGGGCCGGTGCGGAATTGGACCCTCGACGAGCGCGGGCTCGACGGGCTCCTGGTCTTCGATGGCCGCCGCTTCAAGATCGACGGCAGAGGTCAGGTGCTGATCGGCGGCCCGTGGCAGCCGTTGACGGTGACCGAGCGGCTCGGGCTGCAGCGCCAGCTCGCCCGCGCGGAATTTCTCGCCCGCACCGGAAGCCTGCGTCTCAGCCCGTGACGGCGGCGCCGATCAGCTTGCCGACGCCGTAGGTCACCCCGGCGGCAGCGAAGCCGACCAGTACTTGGCGCAACCCCGAGAACCCTATTCCGAGGCCGGTGAACAACGTTGTTCCGACGCCGATCAGGAACAGCGCCAGCCCGCTGGCCGCGAGGCTGGCGATCACCGCGGGTAAGCCCGCCAGCGCAAAATAGGGGGCGACCGGAAAGATCGCGCCGACTGCAAATAGCAGGAAGGAGGTGCCGGCGGCGGCCCAGGCGGAACCGCCGAGTTCTTCCGGGTCGATCCCGAGCTCCTCGCGGACGAGCGTGTCGAGGGCGGTTTCCTTGTTGGCGATTAGCCGCTGCGCCAGCGCCTTCGCCTGGTCTTCGGGGAGCCCCTTCGCCTGGTAGATCAGCGCCAGCTCTTCCTCTTCCTCCTCGGGCACCTGATCGAGTTCGTCGGCCTCGGTCTTGATTTGCCGCTGATAAGCTTCGCGGGTCGTGCTGACCGACAGCCATTCTCCCAAGGCCATCGAACAGGCGCCGGCCAAAAGGCCCGCCAGACCGGTGACCAGGATCGCATGCGGCGCGAGATCCGCGCCGGCGACCCCCATGATGAGGCTCAGATTGGAGCACAGCCCGTCATTGGCGCCGAGCACAGCGGCGCGCAACGCATTACCGCCGAGGCCGCGATGCCGGCCTTCCAGCCGCGCGATCGTCGAGCCGCTGAACCCACCCGGCGACGGCGCCGCCAGCGCCTCGATGATGCGGGCGTGCGAGCGCTCGTCCGTGGGCAGTCCGCCGGCGACGGCTTCCGGTTGCGCGTCGTAGGTGCCGCTGTCCATCTCCTCGAGCGTGTTGATGCTCGGCAATACGAAGGCCGGGCCGAAACGGCGCGCGAGCCAGGCGAGCGCCCTCGTCCGGAAGCTCGGCCGCAGGTTGGGCACGCGTTGGCCGATCGCGCTCATTTTGCGTTTCCAGAATTCGGCGTGAGCGTCTTCGACCGCGCCGAGGCGAGCGTAAACCTGCGCCAACTCCGGGTTCTTCTCGGTCTGCGACAGCGCTCGGTAGAGCGAGGCGCCGTCGATCTCGCCTTGGAGATTGGCCCTGTAGCGCCGTCGTGAATCTTCCTCGGGCATCTCCGGTTTCCGTTCGCCGCCGCGGGTGACCCTACAGGCTGACGAGCTTGCCGGGGTTCATGATGTTGCCGGGATCGAGGGCGCGCTTGATCGTGCGCATCAGCTCGATCTCGATCGGCGATTTGTAATGGGTGATCTCGTCGCGCTTCAAGCGCCCGACGCCGTGCTCGGCGCTGATCGACCCCCGAAGTTCTTTCACGACGCCGTGGACGATGTCGTTGAACTCCTGCCACCGCGCAAGATAGGCCGCGGTGTCGGCGCCTTTCGGTTGAGTCAGATTGAAGTGGATGTTGCCATCGCCGACATGGCCGAACGCCATCGGCCGGATACCGGGCAGCCTGTCGGTCACCTCGGCGGTGGCCCGCATGATGAAGTCGGCGACCTGGCTGACCGGTACCGCGACGTCGTGCTTGATCGACCCCGAGTGGAGCTGCGCCTCGACAATCGCCTCGCGGATCATCCAGAGTACCTTGGCTTGCATCCCGCTTTCGGCGATGACGCCGTCAGCGACCAGACCCTCTTGGAGCGCCCTCTCCAACAATCTCTCCAAAAGCCCGCGGATGCCGCTCTCCGTCTGGCTCGACGACATTTCGAGGAGGACGTACCAGGGATGCGGCGTCGCCAGCGGGTCGACGGTGCCGGCTATATGGGCCAGCGCCAGGTCGAGCGCCGCGCGCGGGATCAGCTCGAAGGCGGTCAGCTGATCGGCGGTGGCGGCGCGGGCATGGGCGAAGAGCGCCATGACGTCCTCGACCCTGGAGAGCCCGAGAAAAGCGGTCTCGACTTCGCGCGGTTTCGGGAAGAGCTTGAGAGTTGCGGCGGTAATGATCCCGAGGGTGCCTTCGCCGCCGATAAAGAGCTGCTTCAGGTCGTAGCCGGTATTGTCCTTGCGCAGCCCGCGCAGTCCTTCCCAGATCCGTCCGTCGGGCAGCACGACCTCAAGGCCCAATGTCAGCTCACGGGCGTTTCCGTAGCGCAATACCGCAATGCCGCCGGCATTGGTCGACAGATTGCCGCCGATCTGGCAGCTGCCCTCGGCGCCGAGACTTAGCGGGAACAACCGGTCCGCCTCGGCGGCTGCCTGCTGCAAATGGGCCAGGATGCACCCGGCCTCCACGGTCATCGTGAAATTGACCGGGTCGATTGCGCGGATGCGATTCATGCGGCCGAGGGCGAGGACGATGTTGTGCCCGTCCTCGGGCGGGACAGCGCCGCCGACGAGGCCGGTATTGCCGCCCTGCGGCACGATCGGCAGCCCGGCTTCGGCGCAGATTCGTACCACCGCCGCGACCTCCTCGGTCGATGCCGGCCGGACGACGAGCCGGGTGGCGCCGCGCCAGAGTCGCCGCGCTTCGACCAGGTAGGGCTGCTGCTCCGCGGGATCGGCGATCCAACCGCGCGGCCCCGCCGCCTCCTTGATCCGCTCCAGCGCCGTCGCGATCTCCATCCTCTGCCCCTAAACCTGCAACCGCCATCGAAGGGTTTCTCCCGCGCGAAAAGGGACGACGGCGTGATCGCCCTCCCCGATGTGTTGCGGCACCACCGAGGGCTCCCGCCGCAAGATGATCTGAGCCTCGTTTGGCGGGAGGTGGTAAAATTTTGGGCCGTTCAGCGAGGCGAAGCCTTCCAGCCGGTCGAGCGCCGCTTCCTCCTCAAACGCCTCAGTGTAGATCTCGAGGGCGCAAGGCGCGGTGAAGATGCCGGCACAGCCGCACGCCGTCTCCTTGGCGGGAGTTGCGTGCGGCGCACTGTCGGTGCCGAGAAAGAACCGGGGATCGCCCGACGTCGCGGCACGGCGCAAAGCCAGCCGGTGCTTCTCGCGCTTGGCGATCGGCAGACAATAGAGGTGCGGGCGGATCCCGCCGGCAAAGATCGCATTGCGATTGATCACAAGGTGATGCGCGGTGATCGTCGCCGCCAGGTTCGGCCCGCCCGAGGTTACGTAGTCCACCGCTTCTGCGGTCGTGATGTGTTCGAGCACGATGCGCAGTTCAGGCAGCCGTCGGCGCAGCGGGTCGAGAACCCGGTCGATGAACACCGCCTCGCGATCGAACATGTCGACCTCTGGGTCGGTCACCTCGCCATGGATCAGCAAAGGCATACCGAGCCCTGCCATGCGCTCGAGCACCTGCGCGACGCGGTCATAATCGGTGACGCCAAAGGCCGAATTCGTCGTAGCCAGTGCGGGGTAAAGCTTGACCGCCGTGAAGACCCCGTCTCGGTATCCCCGAGTGACATCCTCCGGGTCGGTCGTGTCGGTCAGATAGCAGGTCATCAACGGCTCGAAGACGGCGCCTTCCGGAAGGGCGGCACATACGCGCTCGCAGTAGGCGCGCGCTGCCGCGGCGGTGGTCACCGGAGGTACCAAGTTCGGCATCACGATCGCACGGGCGAATTGCCGGGCAGTGAATGGAACCACCGTCGCAAGCATCTCCCCATCCCGGAGATGGACGTGCCAATCGTCCGGGACGCGCAACGTGATCGTATCAATCGTTTCCGTCATGTCGCCCTCTCGACGGCACCCCATATCACCATAGAGTGGCGCGGACAGGCTTGCTATCGTCCGCCGTTGGCATTCTGGAGGGCGGCATGAGCGGTTGCATCGTCGGCTGGGCGCACAGCAAATTCGGCAAGCACGAGGGCAAAGATATCGAGTCGCTGATCGTCGACGTGACGCAGGCCGCGCTAGCCGATGCCGGAGTCGCGGCAGCCGATATCGACACGATCTATCTCGGCACCATGAACGGCGGTTTCGTCCGCCAGGAGTTTCCGGCCTCGCTGGTGTTTCAGGCCGATCCCGCGCTTCGCTTCAAACCGGCGACGCGGGTCGAGGACGCCTGCGCAACTGGCTCGGCGGCAATCCATCAGGGCCTGAACGCGATTGCTGCCGGGAGGGCGCGGTTGGCGCTGATCGTCGGCGTCGAGAAGATGACCGAAATCTCCGGCGCACAGGTCGGCGACATCCTGTTGGGCGCCAGCTATCGCAAAGAGGAGGACGCGATCGAAGGGGGCTTTGCCGGCATCTTCGGCAAGATCGCCCAGAGCTATTTCCAGCGTTATGGCGACCAGTCCGACGCATTGGCGCGGATCGCCGCCAAGAACCACAAGAATGGCGTCGCCAATCCGCTCGCTCAGATGCAAAAGGATCTCGGCTACGAGTTCTGCCGCACCGTCTCGGACAAGAACCCGATCGTCGCCGGCCCGTTGAAGCGCACCGACTGCTCGCTGGTTTCGGACGGTGCCGCCGCCGTCGTGCTCGCCGACACGGCGACGGCTTTGAGCATGAAGAAGGCGGTCATTTTCCGCGCCGCCGAGCAGGTCAACGATTTTCTGCCGATGAGTCGGCGCGACGTCGTCGCCTTCGAAGGCCCGGAGCTCGCCTGGAAGCGCGCGCTGGCCGCGGCCCGGCTCGGGCTGGACGACCTCGATCTGGTCGAGACCCACGACTGCTTCACGATCGCCGAACTGATCGAATACGAGGCGATGGGGTTGACCCCGAAGGGCGAGGGAGCGCGCGCCATCCTCGAAGGCTGGACCGAAAAGGACGGCAAACTGCCGGTCAACCCGTCGGGCGGGCTCAAATCGAAGGGACATCCGATCGGTGCCACCGGGGTCTCGATGCACGTGCTGGCGGCTATGCAGGTAACCGGGACGGCCGGCGGTATCCAACTCCCGGGGCCGGCGCTCGCCGGCATCTTCAACATGGGCGGCGCCGCGGTCGCCAATTTCGTCAGTATCCTC
>Ga0210408_10003950_pt1 | contig 13428 bp, 10 predicted proteins | sample IncBWH4MmetaG_FD_155471 | JGI IMG/M metagenome (GOLD analysis project Ga0210408, IMG submission 155471) | Forest soil microbial communities from Barre Woods Harvard Forest LTER site, Petersham, Massachusetts, United States - Inc-BW-H-4-M | ecosystem: Environmental > Terrestrial > Soil >...
CGTAATCGTCGGAGCGAAATAGCGCCAGCGCCCAGAAATGCGGCGGGGTCCAGAAGAAGATGATCAGGAACAACAACAGCGGCTCGACCGACAGCGAACCGGTGGCCGCGGCCCAGGCCACGACCGGAGGCAGCGAACCGGCGGCGCCGCCGATCACGATGTTCTGCGCGGTCCAGCGCTTCAGCCACATCGTGTAGATCACGACATAGAAGAAGATGGTGAAGGCGAGCAGGCCGCCTGCGACCCAATTGATGAGGATGCCGAGCGTCATCACCGAAAAGAACGAAAGCGTCACGCCGAACGCCATCGCTTCCGGCGGGGTGATGCGACCGCGCGGGATCGGCCGGTTGGCGGTGCGCGACATCAGAGCGTCGATGTCGCCTTCAAGCGCCATGTTCAGCGCGCCGGAGGCGCCGGCGCCAACCGCGATGCAAAGCAGCGAGGTGATCGCGAGCACCGGGTGGACATGGCCAGGTGCGATGACAAGACCGACCAGCGCGGTGAAGATCACCAGCGACATCACCCGTGGTTTCAATAGCGCGACGTAATCGGAGACGTCGGCCTCGGAAATCCGGGGCGGTGCGAGATCGATATGGTGTTCAACGATCGACAATGGTCCCGTTTCCCAAGCCACGCGGTAGGTTTGCCCCCTCTCCCGAGGGGAGAGGGTTGGGGTGAGGGGGTACGATCTATCGTTAGGCCGTAACCCCTCACCCGGACTGCTTCGCAATCCGACCTCTCCCCATGGGAGAGGTGGAAAAATTTACTGCACGCGCGGCAGCGTTTCGAACTGGTGGAACGGCGGCGGCGACGGCAGTGTCCATTCGAGCGTCGTGGCGCCAGCCCCCCACGGATTATCGGCGGCTTGCCGCTTTCGCAGGAAGGCCTCGGCCAGCCCATAAAGGAAAATCAGCATGCCGAAACCGGAGATAAAGGCGCCGATCGACGACACCAGGTTCCAACCGGCAAACGCGTCGGGATAATCGACGTAGCGGCGCGGCATGCCGGAGAGACCGAGGAAGTGCTGCGGGAAGAACGCCATATTGACGCCGACGAAGGTGAACCAGAAGTGCAATTTGCCGATCGTCTCGTTGTACATGTAGCCCGTCATTTTCGGGAACCAGTAATACCAGCCGGCAAAGATCGCGAACACGGCGCCGAGCGACAGCACGTAGTGGAAGTGCGCGACCACGTAGTAGGTATCCTGCAGCACGCGGTCGACGCCGGCATTGGCCAGCACGACGCCGGTGACGCCGCCGACCGTGAACAGGAAGATGAATCCGATCGCCCACAGCATTGGCGTCTTGAACTCGATCGAGCCGCCCCACATCGTGGCGATCCAGGAGAAGATTTTTACCCCGGTCGGCACCGCGATCACCATGGTGGCGGCGACGAAGTAGGCCTGCGTCGCCGACGACATGCCGACGGTATACATGTGGTGCGCCCACACCACAAAGCCGATGCCGCCGATCGCGACCATCGCATAGGCCATGCCGAGATAGCCGAACACGGGTTTCTTGGAGAAGGTCGAGACGATCTGGCTGACCATGCCGAAGCCCGGCACGATCAGGATGTAGACTTCGGGATGGCCGAAGAACCAGAACAGATGCTGGAACAGCACCGGGTCGCCGCCGCCTTCCGCGGAGAAGAAGGTTGTGCCGAAATTGCGGTCGGTCAAGAGCATGGTGATGGCGCCCGCCAGTACCGGCAGCGACAACAACAGCAGGAACACCGTCACCAGGATCGACCACACGAACAGCGGCATCTTGTGCAAGGTCATGCCGGGCGCGCGCATGTTGAAGATCGTGGTGATGAAGTTGATGGCCCCCAGGATCGACGAGGCGCCGGCCAGATGGATCGACAGGATCGCGAAATCGACCGCCGGTCCCGGATGGCCCGAGGTCGACAGTGGCGCGTACAGCGTCCACCCCGTGCCGACGCCGTTGGCGCCCGGCTCGCCCTCGACGAAGCTCGAGATCAACAGCAGCGCGAAGGAGGCCGGCAACAGCCAGAACGAGATGTTGTTCATGCGCGGGAACGCCATGTCGGGCGCGCCGATCATCAGCGGCACGAACCAGTTGCCGAAGCCGCCGATCATCGCCGGCATCACCATGAAGAAGATCATGATCAGGCCGTGCGAGGTCACGAACACGTCGTAGGTATGGGTCTCGTGGAAGATCTGGATGCCGGGATACATCAGCTCGGCGCGGATCGCGATCGACATCACAGCCCCGATGACGCCCGCGATGATCGCGAACACCAGGTACATCGTGCCGATGTCCTTGTGGTTCGTCGAATAGACGAAGCGCCGCCAGCCGGTCGGATGGTCGTGCGCGTGATCGTCATGCGCGTGATCGTCGTGTGTCGCTGCGTTGGTTGCCATTTTCAAATCCTGCCTTGAGGTCCCGTCGCCCTTGTCCCTTCGATCCGCGCCGTAAAACCCTCGAGGGGCCTACTGCGCAGCGCCCGCCGCTGAGGCGAACGTACTGCCTGGGGCGCTTGCGAACTTCTTCTTCGCCGCCTCGACCCAGGCCGCGAATTCCTGATCGCTCACCACCCGCACTGCGATCGGCATGAAGGCATGATCCTTGCCGCACAGCTCGGAGCACTGGCCGTAGAACATGCCGGTCTTGGTCGCCGTGAACCAGGTCTCGTTCAGGCGGCCGGGAACGGCGTCGATCTTGATGCCGAAGGCCGGCACGGCGAAGGAATGGATGACGTCGGCGCCGGTGGTCTGCACGCGCACCACCTTGTTGACCGGCACCACCATCTCGTTGTCGACGCCGAGCAGCCGCGGCTGCTTGTCCTGCGCCATCAGGGAATCGAATTCGAACTTGCCGTTATCGGGATAGGCGTAGCTCCAGTACCACTGCTTGCCGGTGGCCTTGATGGTGAGGTCCGCCTTGGGAATGTCGAGCTCCTGGAACAAGAGCCTGAACGACGGAATCGCGATGCCGACCAGGATCATGACCGGAATCAGCGTCCAGGCCACCTCGATCAAGGTGTTGTGGGTGGTCCGGGTGGGGACCGGGTTGGCCTTGGCGTTGAACTTGACGACGACGGTGACCAGAAGCCCCAGCACGAACAGCGTGATCAAGCTGATGACGATCAAGAGCCCATCGTGGAACTTGGTGATCTGCTCCATCACCGGAGAAGCCGCTCCCTGCAGCTTGTATTCCCACGGCGCCGGCTGCCCCAATTCGGCTGATGCCACCCCGTTCGCTGTCAGCGCCACGCCGGCCACAGCCAATCCCAGCAACCGGGCGCCCATTTGGCCCTTCGACATCTTCATGCCGCTCGCGCTCCCTTTATTTCCGAATCAACCCCAAACATTCCGCTGGATAGCCCACAGACTATGACCAAGGATGGCCAATGGAATGCCGCACGATCCGCCCCTTGACAAATGGCCTTTCGGTGCGCCTTGAGAGGTACCCGGGGCCAGATCGCTGGAACGCCGAAATCCAGCCTCTCAAACCATAATTCTCCGGCTGTCGCAATGCAGTAGTAAGGTCGAACGCAAGGCGTCACCGGCGATCTTACAGGCGTCATATTTCCCCGTGAAACCGGGCGAAAGCGAAGGTTCTGGCGCCAGGGGCCGCTTGACAGCGGGATTGCCCGTTGTAGGCACAGAACGAGCGCTCCCGAGCGACCTGATTCGCTCGGGGAAAGTGGAACAAGGCGGCACAGGGATTGCTTGGAGATCGCCCTCATGACGCCGTCATTGCCGTATGAGTCGGTTGTTTCGCGCGAAACTGCAAATACAAGGGATCAACCCCGATGGGGTCTTTGAAGCACAGGACGAGTAGCAACAGTCGTGGCCATCGGGTTGCCGTCGGCCGCAGTTGCTTGCTGGCACCCCTCCTTGCCGCTGCGTTTGTGCTGGGCTTCACCGCTACCGGCCACGCGCAGGGCGCGGTGCGCTCGGTGCATGGCGACTGGCAGATCCGCTGCGACACCCCGCCGGGCGCGCAGGCCGAGCAATGTGCCCTGATCCAGAGCGTGGTGGCCGAAGACCGCTCCAATGCCGGCTTGACTGTCATCGTGCTGAAAACCGCCGACCAGAAGAGCAAGCTGATGCGGGTGGTGGCGCCGCTCGGCGTGCTGTTGCCCTCGGGGCTCGGCCTCAAACTCGACAATCAGGACGTCGGCCGCGCCGGTTTTGTGCGATGCCTGCCCAATGGCTGCGTGGCGGAGGTGGTGATGGACGACAAGCTGTTGAATCAGCTGCGCACCGCCAAGACCGCGACCTTCATCATCTTCGAGACCCCCGAAGAGGGCATCGGCTTCCCGCTCAGCCTGAACGGGCTGGGAGACGGGTTTGACAAGCTGCCGTGAGGGGGAAACTAAAGGCCGAATTTCCGGCGGAGTGCTCTGGCCTGATCCCGAAGTCCTAATCGGTCGAACAGTCCAGCGGTGTTACGCGCTACCTTCTGGGAATTCGGATGGGCGAGGCCCAATTTTTTCTCAAAAATGTCGAGCGCGCGCTCGTAATACGGCCGCGCTCCCGCAAGATCGCCCTGCGCCTGCAGCAGATAGCCTAGATTGTTGAGGCTATTTGCCGTGTCCGGATGATCGGGGCCGAGCGCCTTTTCACGGATCGCTAGCGCGCGCTCGTAATACGGCCGCGCTCCCGCAAGATCGCCCTGCGCCTGCAGCAAAGCGCCGAGATTGTCGAGGCTGGATGCCGTCTCCGGATGATCGGGGCCGAGCGCCTTTTCGCGGATCGCCAGCGCGCGCTCGAAATACGGCCTCGTTCCTGCAAGATCGCCCTGCGCCTGCAGCAGATAGCCTAGATTGTTGAGGCTATTTGCCGTGTCCGGATGATCGGGGCCGAGCGCCTTTTCACGGATCGCCAGCGCGCGCTCGTAATACGGCCGCGCTCCCGCAAGATCGCCCTGCGAGTCCAGCAGGGCGCCGAGATTGTTGAGGCTATTTGCCGTGTCCGGATGGTCGGGGCCGAGCGCCTTTTCACGGATCGCCAGCGCGCGCTCGTAATACGGCCGCGCTCCCGCAAGATCGCCCTGCGCCTTCAGCAGATAGCCTAGATTGCTGAGGCTCAATGCCGTGTCCGGATGGTCGGGGCCGCGCGCCTTCTCGCGGATCGCCAGCGCGCGCTCAAAGTAAAGCCGCGCTCCCGCAAGATCGCCCTGCGCTCTCAGCAGATAGCCTAGACTGTTGAGGCTCAATGCCGTGTCTGGATGATCGGGGCCGAGCGCCTTTTCACGGATCGCCAGCGCACGCGCTGACAAATTTTGCGCTTCGGCAAATGCAGCTAGCGCCGCAGCCCTGTAGGACCCAAGGCCGCCCAGTAAACTAGCCGCAGCGAGTTCCGACCCTTTCGGCAATTCGGTGTCCCCGCCAACTAGAGCCAGCGCAAGGGTATCAAGTCGCCGAGCCCGGGGCCATGATGCGGGATCGCGGTGAGCGCCGGTCGGATATATCAGCGCTATTGCCTCGACCAGTTCCCTCCGAAGGTCGCTCTCTGCATCCGCGCCACGTCTCGCCACCGCAACTTGACGCACCAGCCGATGCAAGCGGATGCAATCGGTCGTGATGTTGGGGTCTCGTTCGTCGGAAATCGATTCGCGATCGATCAGCGCAAAGGCACGCAGAGCTGCTACTGCCTCGTCGAGACCGTCGCCGGCAAGATTTGATGCGAGCGGTTCGCCGAACTTTTCACGCGCCTCGGAGAAAATGAAGAGCGGGATCGGCTCCGGCGCAAGCATTGCTGCGTACACGATCAGCGGCTCGGCGGCAGGATGCAATTTCGCTGCTTCGTCGATGGCGAGAGCGAAGGCCTTGGCGGCCGTCAAACGATTATGAAATGCGCGCGGCGCATCGCGCTTGTCATCGAGCAGGTTTACGGGCGCCGCCTCGTAGCGTTCTTGATAGGTCGCAAGCGGCACCTCTAGCCTCTCGCAATAGGCGGCCGCCTGCTCGTGCGCCAGGGGCAAACCACCAAGGGCCTTCGACAAATCTAGCGCAGCCTTGTGTTCCGCCGCCCGCCCTGTCCGCGAAACCAGATAGTCAGCTCCTATCTCCTCTGGCCAAGTATCAATTTGCAGCGGAGTGGCAACGTCCCGCCATGCGTGCGCATTGGAAGTTATTAGGACCTGCGCATCACTGCCGCTTGGAATGTATGACTCAACCGAATCGGCACCGATTGCGTTATCGAAAATAAGGAGGATCCCCTCGCCCTCGTGACGCAGGCGCTCCAATACCGCGGTGACTGCAGGCTCCTCCTTCTCATCAGTAGCAACCCAGCCGAGGCGGACGCCAAGACCGACGAGATCGGCGCGCATAGTCGATTCGGTTTCCGCCCTGATCCACCATGTTGCGCGATAGTCACCCCGGTGGCGCTCGGCGTACGCCGCCGCCAGCGTCGTCTTACCAACTCCGCGCAGACCATGCAGCGTGGTGACGGCGACGCGACCCTGGTCGCTCGCGAGGGCGCTCTTTATCTCGGCCAAAATTTCATCGCGCCCGAGAAAAAAGCGAGGAACAGAGATCGGGATATTGGATAGCGCGCGAGGCCCGCCTGGGAACGCGACTGGTGCCGTTGGAACAATAGCCGATGGCTTTGGCGATCCCGGAAAATGTACCGGCCCGGTCGGCTTTGAGGCCGGCGTCATGAAAGTCGCAAACCGCGCCCGCGCCTCATCCTCGTTCATGCCGTGTAGATCGCAACGCTTGATAGAGGCGAACAACGTTGGCGCCTTGCAGGATTCGATGAAAACCGGTACCGCGAAGTTGGGACGCTCGGCTGTCGCTACCCATTGGGCAGCGCGACGTTCCCAACTGGAATAGGGTGCTTTCAAATAGGCTTCACTGACGACGCAGAGAATATAGTCGGCGTTGTCGTGCCGCTCTTCCATCCAGCGGGATATGTCGCCGCCCGCCGAAATCTCCCATTCGTGAATGCGCGGCGCATGACCAAGATTTAATAGTTCCTGGCCGATCCAGAACGCCCAGTCCCGATCGCTCGATGTATAACTGACAAAAATATCGGCCACGCCTGCCCTCGAATGCGACGATGATGCCTTACGAGACCCATCGCATGTCTGATCTCAAAACACTGTCTTGCGATCTTACAGCGAATGCCACACGCAACGGAATAGCTTCTTGAACCCCACAACCTCGCTGTTCGACCGCGCCAATCTCGACCGCGACCAGGTCCGTCATGAAGTCGCGCGCGGGCTATCCACGAGGCCGTTGATTGCGCGATTCGCAGCTTGCGACAGAGCCGGAAAGCCCGACGTGCAGGTATTGCCGCGAGGGGATACTACGGCCTAAAGCAGCAAAGCCATGCAGACTATGTTTTCATACAAACCATCGATTTGAACGGCGTCGCGCTGCAAACCCTCAACCCTAAAGCCGACTTTCTTGTAGAGTTCGATCGCGCGCGTGTTGTTCTGCCGAACCGTCAATTCCACCCGGTGAAGTCCGATGGTTCGGGTCGCGGCGAGCGTCGATCGGATCAAATTCGTGCCAATCCCCTGCCCACGGAACCGCGGCAGCAGACCTATCCCAAGAACGCCACCATGGGCATAAATCGGCCGTTCCTTGGGCGTGACATCGCACCAACCGACCACTTGGCCCTCCGATACTGCGACAAATTGGGGATGGCCGCGCTGGATATGGTCGAGCACGAATGCCCGCGTATTCTCCAGCGGCGGGCCCTCAACGAACGCCAGATATCGCCCCTCCCGTGCAACAAAATCGAGGGCCCGGTGAAAGCCATCAATATGGTCTTGTGTTATCGGAACAATTTCGACCGCGCCCATCGTTCTGCCAATGCGTTTGATTCCGCCCCTCGCGGAATGACGGCGAAACAACTATCTTGGATGCTATTCTCCGACAACGGACTGTTCTCATGACCGATCCCGCCACCACCTCGCTGCTCGACCGCGCCAATCTCGACCGCGACCAGGTCCGCCATGAAGTCGCGCGCGGCTTATCCGGCGCCGACGACGGCGAATTGTTCCTCGAATACGGCCAGACCGAAGCGCTGATGTTCGACAACGGCCGGCTGAAGCAGGCCACCTACGATACCTCGCAAGGGTTTGGCCTGCGCGCCGTCAAGGACGATGCCGTCGGTTACGCGCATTCCTCGGATGTTTCCTTGCCGGCGCTGATCCGCGCCGCGGACGCGGTCCACGCGGTGCGCGGCGGCTATTCCGGAACCTTCGCGGCGCCGCCACCGCATACCAATGTGCGGCTCTATGGCGACGACAATCCGCTGGATGCGCCAGGCTTCGAGTCAAAGGTAAAGCTGCTCGCCGAGATCGACGCCTATGTGCGCGACAAAGATCCGCGGGTGCGGCAGGTCACCGTCAGCCTGGGGGCCACCTGGCAGGTGGTCGAAATCCTGCGGCCAGACGGCGAGAGCTATCGCGACATCCGCCCCTTGGTGCGGGTCAATATTTCGGTGGTCGCGGGCCAGGGCAATCGCCAGGAAAGCGGCAGCAAGGGTTATGGCGGCCGCGAAGGCTACGCGCGCTTCATCGAGACCAAAGCCTGGCGGGAGGCCGCCGACGGCGCGATCCGCGAGGCGCTGGTCAATCTTGAATCGGTGCCGGCGCCGGCCGGCGAGATGGACGTGGTGCTGGGTTCGGGGTGGCCCGGCGTGATGCTCCATGAGGCGGTCGGCCACGGGCTGGAAGGCGATTTCAACCGCAAGCAGACCTCGGCGTTCGCAGGGCTGATGGGCCAGCAGGTCGCCGCCAAGGGCGTCACCGTGGTCGACGACGGCACCATGGCCTCGCGGCGCGGCTCGCTATCGATCGATGACGAGGGCACGCCGACCAACCGCACCGTGCTGATCGAGGACGGCATTTTGGTCGGCTATATGCAGGACCGCCAGAACGCGCGGCTGATGAACATGAGGCCGACCGGCAACGGCCGCCGCCAGGGCTATTCCCATGTGCCGATGCCGCGCATGACCAACACCTACATGCTGGCGGGCGGCCGCGATCCGGCCGAAATTCTCGCCTCGGTGAAGAACGGCATCTACGCGGCGAATTTCGGCGGCGGCCAGGTCGACATCACCTCGGGCAAATATGTGTTCCAGTGCACCGAGGCCTACAAAATCGAGAACGGCAAGCTCGCAGCACCCTTGAAGGGAGCGATGCTGATCGGCAACGGCCCGACCGATCTCCATCGAATTACCATGATCGGCAACGATCTAGCGCTGGATACCGGGATCGGCACCTGCGGCAAGAACGGCCAGGGCGTGCCGGTCGGGGTCGGCCAGCCGACGCTGCGGATGGAACGGATCACGGTCGGAGGAACCGGCGCATGAGCGTTGAGAAACTGGTGGCTGCGAAATCGGGCGGCTGGCGCGCCCAGGCGCTGCAGCTTGCAGCGGTCGTGCTGGCCGTGTTCGTCGCCAAGGGGGCGCTTGCCGAGCCGTTCTACGTCCCGTCGGGATCGATGGAGCCGACGCTCCTGATCGGCGACGCGCTGCTCGCCACGAAATACCCTTACGGCTACGGCACATCTTCGCTCCCGATCCAGATCAATCTGCCCGAGACCGGACGCGTGTTCGAGGGCACGCCGAAGCGCGGCGACGTGGTCGTGTTCCGCTGGCCGGGCGACCGCTCGCAGGCCTGGGTCAAGCGCGTCGTGGGCCTGCCCGGCGACCGCATCCAGATGCGGCAGGGCCAGCTCTTCATCAACAACCACGCCGCCTCGCTGAAACCGGACGGCGTCGGCGAGGCCGAGGACGACAACGGCAATGTCGAGGCCGCCTATCGCTACGTCGAGACGCTGCCGAATGGCGTTTCGCATGCCATCTTCAAGATGCGCGACAATGGCCGGCTCGACAACACGACCGAGGTGACGGTGCCGCCGGAAAAACTGTTCGTGCTCGGCGACAACCGCGACAACTCCGCCGACAGCCGCGTCGCGGTCCGCGACGGCGGCGTCGGGCTGTTGCCGATGGACAATCTGGTCGGCCGCGCCGACGCCGTGGTCGGCTCGTGGGACCTCGGCATGCGCAGCCAGCCGGTCTGGACCTGGCTGTCCGGTTTTCGCCTCGCGCGGTTTTTCACCGCGGTGCATTGAGGGGCAATTCGTAGAGTGGACAAAGGCGCGTCTATCGCGCCGTGCCACCCAGACCGTGAATCGCGCAATGATGGTGGGCACGCTTTCCGCCTTCGCTCTTTGAGCTACGGCGGACGGGTCGCTTTGCCCACCCTACAAATTCCGATGAACCAAGACGCCTTTCTCGCTGCAGCACTTCGCAATCCCGTCAACAAGGCGATCGCGGACGAATTGTTTCGGCTTGCGCTGCCGGATGCGTGGCTCGTGTCCGGATGCCTGGTGCAGACCGTTTGGAATGTGCTCACGGCGCGCGCGGTCGATCACGGCATCGCCGACTACGATATTTTCTATTTCGATCCTGATACCTCCTGGGCCGCCGAGGACGCTGTGATCCGCGGTTTACAGGACCGGCTCCATGCGCTCGGCGTCAAGATCGAGGCGCGCAATCAGGCGCGGGTCCACCTCTGGTACGCCGAAAAGCACGGCCTGCCCTATCCGCCGCTCGCATGCTCGACCGAGGGCATCGACCGCTTCCTGACCAGGAATACCCAGGTCGGAATCCGCCGCACGCGGGAAGGCCACGAGGTCTATGCGCCGAATGGCTTTTCCGACATCGAAGGCCTGATCGTGCGGCCCAATCCGGGGCCGAATTTTTCGGCCGCGAACTACGAGGTGAAGGCTGCGCGGTGGAAGAAGCTGTGGCCGGAGCTTACGGTGCTGGCGGCGGATGGATAGCGAAGCCGGCGAAGCATCAAGCCGTCATTCCGGGATGGTGCGTTAGCACCAGACCTCAGATGCGCAATTGCGCATCGGGGAATCTCGAGATTCTCAGGTGCGCAATTGCGCACCATAGTTCGATGCGTGGCATCGCCCCGGAATGACGACGCAGTCGTCACCGCACCACCCCCGAAATAAACCCGGCCTTGCGCCGCGGCGGCTTTATTTCCTTTTTCAGGAAGCAGTGCGCTTGCCTGCCGACATATCCCGCCCTCGCATAGGTCCAGGCGCGGCATTTGTTGTCGCCGGTGCAGGCGGCTCTGCAGGCATCGTCGCCGTCGCCGCCCTTGATTTCGAAATTCTTGTAGTCGCCGCCCAACCGGTCGATCGAAATTTCTTCAGCGCCGGTGCGCGGCTCGACGACGCCGGCGCCGCGTACGCCGGAGACGCAGCAATTGTCCTGGACGCGCGCCGGCACGTTGCTCTTGAGCCAGCACACCGCGCCGCTGGTGGTGTCGGTCGGATAGCTGAAACTCCAGGCCCGGCAGTGCCGGTCGCGCTCACACACCAGCGCGCAATCCGCAGGATCGCCCGAAGCCACCGGCGAACTCGAGTAGTCGCCGCCCGGACGATCGAAATTGGCTTGCGCCGCGACCGGCCGCGTCCCGATGGCGGCCGCCAGGCCCACAAGCAACATCACGCATGCCCCGAGCAGGCGGCCTTTCCCCATACAGATTGCTTTCAACTATTTGGATACGCCGCTTTTTTTGTGCCGCCATTTGATGGCCACGAACCTGTACGGCCGATGAACAGCCCAAAAACCGGTCACTGACCGGTTCCGATTAAATCAGGACCAAGGCGCTAGTGTCTTGTTTTGACGCGTTTTCCTAGAGCAGATTAACTCTCGGCAATCTGAACCGGTCTCCACCCCGCGATCCAGTGCGGGGCAGGCTTTCGCTCTAAAACGCGTATTCGGTGTAGGCCGGCTCCACCGAGCCGCCCCAGGAGCCGTTGAACTTTTCCAGCATCTCCTCGGCGGGCGTCCGGCCACCATCGATGATCCGCTCCAACGGCTCGAGATGGCGGGTCTCGTCCCGGCCGACATGATCGATATGGCCGCGCCGCCTCAGGCCGGCATAGGACAGCGCCAGGCACTGCTTGGCGATTTCGAACAGGTAGCGGTCCCTGATCCTCGCCTTGAAGCCGAATCGCGGCACGTCGTCGCGCAGTGCCTGGCGCTCGGTGGCATTCCAGCGCCGCACGATGTCCCACGCGGCCTCGAGACTTAAGTCGTCATAGAGCAGCCCGACCCAGAACGCCGGCAGCGCCGGCAGCCGGTTCCATGGCACTCCGTCGGCGCCGCGCATTTCCAGATAGCGCTTCAACCGCACTTCCGGGAAAATCGTCGAAAGATGGTTGGCCCAATCCGACAGCGTCGGACGCTCGCCCGGAAACGCCGGATGTCGACCTTCGAAGAAATCTCGGAACGAGGATCCCGCGACGTCGATATAGGTTTCGCCGCGCTTGACGAAATACATCGGAACATCGAGCGCATAATCGACCCAGCGCTCGAACCCCATGCCGTCCTCGAACGCCCATGGAATCATGCCGGAGCGCGCGCTGTCGGTCTCGCGCCAGATCTCGGAGCGGAACGACAGGAAGCCGTTCGGCCTGCCCTCGGTGAACGGCGAATTGGCGAACAGCGCCGTCGCCACCGGCTGCAAGGCAACCGATACCCGCAATTTCTTGACCATGTCGGCTTCCGAGCAGAAGTCGAGATTGGTCTGCACCGTGCAGGTCCGGTACATCATGTCGAGGCCATATTGGCCGACCCTCGGCATGTAGCTGGTCATGATCTTGTAGCGGCCCTTCGGCATCACCGGAATCTCCGCCCGCGACCATGACGGCGTCATGCCAAGTCCGAGAAACCCGATTCCCAAGGGCGAAGCGACCTCGCGCACCTGCGCCAAATGCGCCATCAACTCGGCCTGGGTCTGATGCACGGTCTCGACCGGCGCCCCCGACAATTCGAACTGCCCGCCTGGCTCGAGCGATATCGCGCCGCCGCCGGTGACGTCATAGAGCCCGATGATGTTGCCGCGCTCCATGATCGGCTCCCAGCCGAGCAGCAGTTTCATGCCTTCGAGCAGCGCGCCGATGCCGCGCGTGCCCTCGTAAGGAACCGGATGGTGTCCAGAGAGCGTGAACGGCGTCTTTTCGTGTTCGGTCCCGATCCGGAATTCGGATCTGGGCTTCACGCCCGCTTCCAGCCACGCGACCAATTCGTCGCGCGATTGCAGCGGCGTCATATCGATCTGGTCACGCGCCATGTCAGTTCCGAATCAAGAGCGCTTCGACCGATCGCGCGCGGTGTCGGGGATGTCCGCGAACCCTTCGGCGCGGGACGTGAAAGACGGGTCGCAGGGTCATCGCGGGGCCGCGCCGTCGCTTGCGGCAGGCGATGGCGCGTCATTGCAGGAACAGCCCAGGCGGTCGAGCAGACCGCAGAGCCTTGTCGCATCCGCATCCGACAATTTCGAGCCGACGTGCTTTTCGATCGCCGCCGAATACGCGCTCCACATCTTCTTATGCAGTTCGCGCCCGGCGTCCGTGATCTCGACGAACTGGCCGCGCTTGTCGATCTTGCATTCGCGGCGCGCCGCCCGG
>Ga0210408_10003952_pt1 | contig 13423 bp, 11 predicted proteins | sample IncBWH4MmetaG_FD_155471 | JGI IMG/M metagenome (GOLD analysis project Ga0210408, IMG submission 155471) | Forest soil microbial communities from Barre Woods Harvard Forest LTER site, Petersham, Massachusetts, United States - Inc-BW-H-4-M | ecosystem: Environmental > Terrestrial > Soil >...
CCAGTGAGATGGTCATGGTGGGCGAGGTGGTCGAGCTTCTGGTGCTTCTCGAGCAGCTGCGTCTCGACCTTGCGGCGGATGGTCACATCGTGCACCGCCACGGCGAGCAGCTGGCGTCCGTCTACCTCGATGCGGTAACCGGTGGCTTCGACGTTGCGCTCGGAGCCGTCCGCGCAGCGCTGACGCATCTCGAGCGGCGCTCGTGTGGTGGCTTCCTGGAGCTTGAGGATGAGGCCGCGGCCCTCGACACCTTCGACACTGAAGATGTCGTCGAACTTCAGCGCGCGCAGCTCATCGAGCGAATAACCGAGATTGCGCAGCGAAGCGGGGTTGCCCGATATCCACCGCATAGTAGCGGGGTCGAGCGCCATGGCGGTCGTCGGCCACTGCTCGAACACCGCCAGGTGCCGCGGATCATAGGGCGAAGCCGGCCGCCGACGCAGACGCCACAGCAGCGCGCCGGCGATCGCTGCGCAAACGAGCCCGGCCAGTGCTCCGACCGCAAATGCCAACTGGTTCACACTCTGCCCCGGCGATGCCTAATGAAGTGTGGCGGAACCGGCCGGGGGGGTGACGTGCGCCGTGCACAGTTTGAGGCGGCGGCGCCGAACACCGTCGAAGGTGGCGCAGTGCGCTGCGAAACTGAGTGCGAATTAAGTCCCCAAATCGAAGCTCACCTGACAGGCCGCGCCACGCTCGATCTCGGCCTCGCTACCCGCGACGATCACGGCGTTCTCGCCAAAGGTGAGGCCACGCAGCGCCTCGTCGAAGCGGAACTTTCGCAGCGCAGGTGCCGGGTCGGTCGATGGCCGGCCGGAGCGCTGATCGATGGAAGGGATCGTACAGCGCGTGCAGGGCTTCACCAGTCGCAGCGTGACTTCACCGACCGTGAGCGCGTCGATGCGGTCCTCGGCCCACGCCGGCAATCCCTCGAGAACCACGTTCGGCCGAAAGCGCTCCATCGGGATGCTCTCGGGCAGGCGGCTGTTGAGATCCTGGAGCGAAGCCTCGTTGCACACCAGCACCGGAAAGCCATCGGCGAAGCCCATCGGTGCCGGCGTGCTGCCCGTGAAGGCCGGGTTGGCGATTCGCTCGGTGTGCCTGGGCACGCGCACCAAACGAGCGGCCTCACCCGCGACGAGGCTCGCCCACTCGGCTGCCGCGTCGCCTTCATCCAGGCCCCAGCAGCTGTCCCGGTGCACGCGCACGGACCGGCGCTCTCCCGTACAGACACGTGGCAGCCGCAGGGGTGGCAAACCCGGGCCACTGAGCGACAGCTCACCTGCATCGAGCTGCGGGACGATGCGGGCGAGCTGCGGGTGAGTGCGCTGGCTGAGGAACACACCGTGGGCATTGATCAGCATCCATTGCCGGTCCCACTCGAAACCGGTGGGGCTCAGGCCCACGCGCGCGCACGGCACTCCGCGTCCGGACTTGAGCGGGTACACAAAAAGACCGGCAATCGTGGCGCTGACGGCCATGGGTTGTTCGAGCTCACCTGCTCTTGGTTCGCGCGCGTGCGGCACCGGGCAGTCTGCCATATGCTGCAGCACCCGCGACTTCTGAGGATCGGGCATGCCCGCCAAAAGAACTCCCAGGAATGCCGGTGACGGTGTGAAGGGACTCATCCGCACGGCGGTGGCAGCCATGGTGAGTGCCGGTGTGATCTTCGGCGGACCGATGGCGCAGAGTCGCACGCAGAAGCCGCCCCTCTACGGCCGACACTGGATGGCGGTCACCGGCAAGCCGATCGCCGCCACCGCGGGCGCGAAAATCTTCGACCGTGGCGGCAACGCGGTGGACGCCGCCTGCGCCATGCTCGCAGCCACCTCGACGGCCTGGACCACGCTCTCGTGGGGCGGGGAGACCCAGGCACTGATCTATAACCCCAACACCGGCAAGGTCATCGCCATCAACGGACTGGGGGTTGCCCCCACCGGCGCAACTCCCGAGTACTTCCACAAGCTCGGCCTTCGGTATCCGCCGGAGTACGGGCCGCTCGCCGCCGTTACGCCGGGCACCCCCGGCGGTCTCATGACCATGCTTGCCGAGTACGGCACGATGAGCCTGGCTCAAGTGCTCGCGCCGGCGATCGAGATGGCGGATGGCTTTCCGATGGATGAATCGCTCGCGGGCACCATCGAGCACTTCAAGGACAAGCTCAAAGAGTGGCCGGACTCGAGGCGGGTGATGCTCCCGCATCTCGGCAGCGCGCACGAGGCGCCCGAGCCCGGGGAGATCTTCCGACAGCCGGATCTGGCGGCGACGCTGCGCAAGCTGGTGGAGGCCGAGAAGCAAGCGCTCAAGGCGGGCAAGGACCGCAAGGCGGCGATCTACGCGGCATACGAGCGCTTCTACCGCGGCGACATTGCGCGTGATCTCGTCGAGGCCGTGCGCGCGGCCGGCGGTCTGTTCACGCTCGAGGATCTCGCCAACTGGAAGGTGCACCTCGAGGAACCGGTCCACAGCAGCTACAAGGGGATCGAGGTCTACAAACTCAACGCATGGGTGCAGGGCCCGGTGATGCTGCAGACGCTCAACATCCTCGAGAATTTCGACCTCAGGTCCTTGGGCTACGACAGCGCGCGCTACATCCACACGCTCTACCAGGCGATGAACCTCGCCTACGCGGACCGCGACTTCTACTACGGCGACACGAGCTACTCGCCGGGACCGCCGGTAAAGGGCCTCCTGTCAAAGGACTACGCCCGCGAGCGCGCCAAGCTCATCCGGCCGGACCGCAACGACCCGGATGCGAGACCCGGAGACCCCTATCCCTTCCAGGGCGGGAAGAATCCGTATCTCTCGTATCTCGAGAATTGGCACAGCCGGATGCCTGCGCAGCTGCCCGTCACGCTCGCCGAGTTCGATCGCACTTTCCGCCTCGGGACCACGAGCATCGAGGCGGCGGATGAGAAGGGCTGGGCGGTTTCCGTGACACCGAGCGGCGGCTGGACTCCAGCGGTGATCGCCGGCCACACCGGCATCGGCCTCAGCCAGCGCATGCAGAGTTTCGTACTCGACCCGCGGGAGAACCCCTACAACGTGGTCGAGCCCGGCAAGCGGCCGCGCGCGACGCTGACGCCGTCGCTGGCGCTCAAGGAGGGCAAACCGTTTCTGATCTTCTCCGTGCAAGGCGGCGACACGCAGGATCAGAATCTGCTGCAGTTCTTTCTCAACGTGGTGGAGTTCGGCATGACCGTCCAGGAGGCGACCGAGGCGGCGAACATCACCAGCTACCAGATGCGCGACTCCTTCGGCGACCACCAGTCCTTCCCGGGCCGGCTCACGCTCAATACCGCAACGCCCCCCTGGGTCCGCAGGGAACTCTCACGGATGGGCTATTCACTCGAGTTCGAGGAGCGCACCTCGGGCCCCCTCAACGCCATATTCGTCGATCGCGAGCACGGCACGTTCTGGGGCGGCTCGAGCAACTACGGGCAGGATTACGGCATCGGCTGGTGAGACCTTGCCGGCGGCGACTGTGACTGCCTCCACAGTTCCGAGGCCCGAAATCCTCTCGCGCAGGCACGCCGGTTAACGTAGGAGCAGCGTCCCGCAACTCTGTAAGGCCGGTGCCGGTGCCTATGAATCAGTCGAAACCGTCTGGGTCTGCCCCCCTGCCAACCGGCGGCGCTGCCGCTGCGCGACCGGCCAACCCTGGCGCACGCACTGCGGGGACCGGGTCCAATCCCGGGCAGCCCGGGACCAAGACCGGCAAGGTGGTCCACGACGAGCGTGGCAACGCGGTGTGGGACTGGCTGAAGCAGACGGGCCGCAATGCCATCGAGAGCACCACTCGGATGCTGAGAAAACTCGAGTCGCCCGAGCTCCAAGTCGAGCAGCCGCACGAAGAAGAGCTGCGCATCCAGCCGGACAACGACAACTGCGCCGCCGGCGGCTATGACCCTTACAACCAGCCGATCAAATCACGCCGCACGCCTACGAAGTAGGCGACGCAGACCCGCTCAGCCATCGGAGCTCGCACGGGCCACCACCGTGTAGTGCTGCACCTCGTCCTCGAAATCGAGCAGGAAATCCTTGTCCTCGTCGTAGTACTTCGCTTTCAGCACCTGGCTGCCGGCGAAGGCTCGGATCGCGTGCTCAGACTCCCAGCGCGTCACCGTGAGAAAGTGGCTGACCTCACCCTCATCGCGACGCAGAATCGCGACATCGAGGTTTCCGTCAGTGCCGCGGTAATCCGGAATCGCGCGCAGGGTGAGGAAGGCTGCATACTCGTCAGCGCGCTCGCGCCGGGTGCGGCCATGCCAAATACGGACAATCACGGGTCACTCCTTGCCGTCGCGTATCCTCGAACGGGATTCTCGCATGGCACCTCGCCCCCGCCCGCCCACATTCGGCGTGCATGCCGGCTGCGGGTGATTTAGTCTTACGGCCCGGGCCGTGGGCTTCACAGGGACGTCCGCGCGAGGCTCTCCGACCTGAGACGGCGTCGCCCTCGCGCATCGGCGCAGCGGACCGCCGCAGCATTGCGAATTAGAGGAGTGTTCATGGAAGCCAGAAAGCTCCGGCAGCCCGACTCGGAACCGTTCCAGCTCTCACTGCGAATCCGTCATCCTTCGCTCGACCCCAGCGAGCTTTCGCGCGAGCTCAAAATCGAGGCTGCGCATTGTTTTCGGGCTGGAGATCCGCGCGCCTCGCGCAGCGGGATCGCCTCGGTGCACCCCGAAAGCTACTGGCTGGGCGCGCTGAATACCGCCAACTGGCCCGTCGACGTGACTTTCCCGGGGGTGCAACATCTGCTGGCACCCCAGGAGCGCATCGGTGTGGTCGCGACGCAGAGCCTCGGGTGGGCACTCTCGCTCTCTACGCGGTTCTTCAATGCGCATGCCGGGACGCTGCGCCGGATCGGTGCCGAAGGGGGCCAGGTGAGTCTGCTCATCACCAGCCACTCGGCCGAGGTGAGCGGCTTCAGCCTCGCCCCTGCCGTCAGCCGGGTGTTCAGCGATCTCGGCATCACGCTCGAGTTCGAGTTCACCAGCGATTGAGAAGGGGGGCGGCGCCCTAAGGTGGTGCTGCGCTCGCCCTTACTCGGCGCCGAAGATCGAGCGCATGCGCTGCGTGTCGCCGTTCGGTTGGCGGATCTGCACTTCACGCCACTCCCGATCGGGTGACTGCGGCATCGCCAGGATCGCCTGGCGCGCTTGAGCCAGGCGGTACTTGAGGAGCGGCCTCAGCGCATCGAGCGCTTCGCTCGCCTGTTTCTCCTCCTCACTCTCGGCGAGCTCGGTATCGCAGTAGGCACGGAAGTACTCCGCATACCACTGTTCGTACAGCTGCAGCGGCTCATTGAAGGCGGCATCCTGCACGAGGTGCTCGCCGAGATGGTGCGTGCACAGGTAGCTCGAGCTGCAGCGCACGTAGTTGGCATGCTCGCGGAGTACGGCATCGGTGTAGTCGCGGCAGCCATAGAAGAGCGCCAGAACGCGGCGCCGTCTGGGGCCGGTGATCCCGCCCTTGCGCAGATACTCGAACACTGCTCGCCGGTGCACGAGCCCGAATACCGCGGTGCGCAGCGCCGTGATCTGCTCTGCGAGACGTCCGCGATCTGAAACGGTGTGCATGAGGCGACCGTGCTCCGCCTCCCAGCGGCGGTAGGTCTCCCGACAGTCGAGCATCCCTCTCGCGATGGCATCCGCCGGCGTGCGCAGATACACAGACATGTGCACGCGCGACTCCGACTCTTCCATGAGCTGTGCATGCTTATACAAGCGAACGAGCATGCGACCTCAATGGCTGGTTCAATCCACGGAACGACTCTTCAAGCCAGCCAGGGTCTAAGTCTCCGCGCTTGCGCGTTGCAGCGCAATATGTCGCGTCCCGGCGATGTAAGTGAAAACCCCTCTTTTTTTCACCGCGGGGACCCGCGCGACGGCGCGGAATCTTGGCCGCGCAGTTATCGCGGCGCAGCAATCTCGGCGTCAGGCTGGCGGTCTTTCGCCGCGCGGGTCTGCGCGAGGGCATGACGGTGCTCGACATCGGCTGTGGGTGCAAACCGCGCGCGGTCGCGCCAGCGCGCTTGGTGTCGCCCCACGCGCACCGAGCGGGCCGATCTCGCGACATTCGATATCGACACGCTCGCGATCCGGATGCACGAGGATGCGCTCGTGCACGAGCGCGTGATGTTCCTGCCGTGTGTGGCGGGCGCCTGGACGCGCCAGCGGGCAGGCTGATCGAGGGCGGCGGACTCCAACACTGATTGCGCAAGTGCTTGATTAGCGGATCGCAGTCGCCGCACAGCGCGAGCTGGCGCTGCGAGGCGGCTTGCATTGACCCTCCCGGACTCACTTAGTACGCTACACAAACAAATTAGTCATCTTGAGGGGGCGGCACTGCCGCGCCCGGGGCAATCCCCGAGGATAGTGAAATGGCCACCGTGCAACCGATCGTCGAGGACAGCGGCACCTTCGTGCAGCGCGAGTATTCGCCGGGCGCCAAGCGTGCCCTCGCGCGCAAGCCGGCGCTCTTCATCAACAATGAGTGGGTGTCATCGACCCACGGGGCGACACTCATCGTCGAGGACCCCTCCACCGGCCGGGAGGTCGGCCGCATCGTGGACGCATCCGACGCCGACGTGGACCGCGCCGTTGCCGCGGCCCGCGCCGCGTTCGACGACGGGCGCTGGTCGAATCTGCCACCGAAAGTGCGCGAACGGACCATCAATAGGCTCGCCGACCTGATCGAAGCGCACCTTGCTGAGTTCGCCGAACTCGAGGCCATCGACAACGGCAAGCCGGTCGCCTTTGCGAAGATGGTCGATATTCCCGGTGCGGTGGATCACCTGCGTTATATGGCGGGCTGGGCCTCCAAGCTCGGCGGCGAGGTTCTCGATCCCCAGGCGTTGCCGCGCGGCACGGTGTTCAGCTACGTCTCGCGCCAACCGGTCGGGGTGGCGGTGCAGATCATTCCCTGGAACTTCCCCCTGCTGATGGCGACACTCAAGATCTCACCGGCTCTCGCCGCCGGCTGCACGGTGGTGCTGAAGCCCGCGGAGCAGACCTCGGTGACCGCGCTGCGCCTGGCCGATTTCGTGGCCGAAGCCGGCTTTCCGCCGGGCGTGATCAATGTGATCACCGGCAACGGCCACACCGCGGGCGATCGCCTGGTGAAGCACCCGGACGTCGACAAGGTCGCGTTCACCGGCTCCACCGAGGTGGGCAAGATCATCAACCGCAACGCCACCGAGACGCTCAAGCGCGTGACGCTGGAGCTCGGCGGCAAGTCGCCGGTGATCGTGATGCCCGATGTCAATGTCGATGAGGTCGCGCCCGCCGCGGCCGGTAGCGTGTTCTTCAACGCCGGCCAGATCTGCGTCGCCGGCTCGCGCCTGTTCGCGCACCGCTCGATCTTCGACCGCATGGTCGAGGGGGTGTCCAAAGCCTCCGCATTCTGGAAGCCACGCCCCTCCCTCGATCCACAAGGGCACATGGGCCCGCTGGTCTCGAAGGAACAGATGGACCGCGTCATGGGCTACATCGAGGCGGGCAAGCGCGAAGGCGCCTCCGTCGCCGTGGGCGGTGACGCTGCGGCAGCCAACGGCTACTACGTGAATCCGACCGTGCTCGTCAACGTGAAGCCCTCCATGAGCGTCGTGCGCGAGGAGATCTTCGGTCCCGTGCTCGTCGCGCAGCGCTTCGACACGCTCGATGAGGTTGCCAAGGCCGCTAACGACACCACCTACGGCCTCGCTGCGAGTATCTGGACCAAGGACGTTTCAGCGATGCACAAGCTCGCCGCCAAACTCAAGGCGGGCACGGTATGGGGCAACTGCCACGCCGTCATCGATCCAGCGCTGCCGTTTGGTGGGTTCAAACAGTCAGGCATCGGCCGGGAGCAAGGTCGGGAAGGCATCGAGGCTTATACCGAGCTGAAGACGGTCATCATCCAGCTCTGACACCTGGCCCTGAAGCCCGACGCTCCCTTGCGGCGTGCCCGGTCGAGACACAGCAGGGGCGAACCGCGCGGTTCGCCCCTGCTGCTATGCGTCAAGGCTGTGTCAGGTTACCAGCTCTTCTTCATCGTCAGCGCCCACCCGAGCGGTGCACCGGGCGAGCCGGTGATGGTTCCAGAACCGGCTTGGGTGAGGTCGAACTTCCCGTAATAGTAGTAGTGGTCGAAAATGTTCGTGGCTTCGAGCGTCGCCTGCAGATCCTTCTTCGGATTGGTCCATATGAGGCGGGCGTTGGCGACGGTGAAACCCCCTACCCGGCCATAGACGTCTGACGGCGACCCTGGGGCGGGCGCAGTATTGCTGCCGTTCTGTGGACCCTGATAGGCGGCATCGAAGCGCGGCGTCAGTGTGCTGCCGTTGCCCAGATGGAATTCATACTGGATGCCGACATGGCCCTGCTCCTTGATGAATCCGATCGGCGTCCCGGAAAGCTTATCGATAATCGCCGGATCGCTGGTGCAGGCAGTTGGCTGGCCGGGCGCTACCACCTCCACCACCTCGGGGTTCACGCATTTCCAGTCCCACTTCAGATACGACCCCGACAGATCGATCTGCAGGCCGTCGAAGGGAATCGCGAAGATCTCGACCTCCACTCCCTTGACCTTCGCATTGCCGGCGTTCTGGGGCAGCGCGCAGGGCCCGGGACCGCCGTATTGCGGGCAGGAGAGGAGCACGATCTGTGCGTCGGTGAAGTCGTTGTAGAAGATGGCGGTATTGAACCGCAGGCGCCGGTCGAACAGATCGGTCTTGAGTCCGAGCTCGTACGAGGTGAGCTTCTCGGGGCCGAAGGGCCGTGCCTGCTCCGCGTTGAAGGGTCGCGGGCCGACGCCGCCCGCCTTGTAACCGGTGCCTGCCGAGGCGTAAGCCATCACCGCCGGGTTGAAGCGGTAGTCGGCACTGAAGTGCCAGTCGGTCCGGTTGCCCTCGAAGACGGACTTGCGCCCCGTGAGCGCGGTGCCGTTCGGGCCGTCATAGCCCGCTCCATTCGCGGCACCCACCGGATCGACGAACGGGTTGATCGTGACGCCGTCGAGGTTGAAGCGGTAGTACGTATAGCTCTTGTAGTCCTTCGTGTAGCGCACGCCGCCCGTCAGGGCGAGCGCGTCGGTGACATCCCAGAACAATGTTCCGAACGCCGCCTTGGAGGTGGTCTTCACGGGGTCATTCCCGAGGAACTGCAGCGGGAAGATGGGGCAGGTGGGCGTCGGCAGCCCCCCGATCGCCGCGCACACGGGCCCCGGGACGCCGATGGCTACGTAGCGGATGTCCTGCAGCGTGTAGTACGTCGTCTTCTCGTCGGAGTAGTAGCCGCCGAGGGTGCCACGGACGCTCTTGGAGAAGTCCACGTTCAAGCGCAGCTCCTCGCTCCAGAACCAGTGATCGAGGATGTTGTTGCCGAACTGAGTCTGGGCCGGGGACAGGTCGCCGTCGATGCTGAACGAGTTGTTCCAGTTGTGGTAGCCCGTGATCGAGTTCAGCTTCACCGCATCCGTGATGCCGATATTGAGGTTGAGCGCGAAGTCGTAGGCATCGAAGACGTTGAGCTGTTGGCCCGACGTGGCAGGCAGGGGAAAGCCCTGCAACGGCGGGATCAGGCCCGCGGTGTAGGAGCCGGCGCCGTTGCCGAGCGTGGTGTAGTTGCACCACTTGCCGCAAAGGAAGCGCGAGTCGAACGGCAGGCCATTCGGCGTGTTCACGTTGGGATTGGCGTTCTGCCCGTACAGCAGCACCTCCGCGCCGTTGTTGTGAGCGTCGTGGATGTAGTCCGCGCTCAACAGGGCCTCGAAGCTGTCGGATGGCACGAAACGTAGCGCAGCGCGCAGTGCACGGTACCCGACGTCACCCAGCGAATACTGCCCGCACTTGATGCCGCCGCTGGAGGGCGGCGGGGCCGGGAAGGCTGCCGGATGGACGCAGTCGTAGTTGAACACGTCCACATAGCCGTCCTGATTGGCAAAGGTGCCCGCGATGCGCGCGAACAGGGTATCGGTGAGCTTGAAGTCCGCCGCGCCGCGCAGTTGCAGCAGATTGCGCGTGCCGTACGTGGCGGACACGTAGCCGTCGCCATCGCCCGTGGGCTTCTTCGTCACGAAGCGGATCGCGCCGCCCTCGGAGTTACGACCCTCGAGGGTACCCTGCGGTCCACGCAGCACCTCCACGCGCTCGACGTCCATCAGGTCGAAATTCGCGCCCGTCAGGCGCGGATAGTAGACATCGTCGATGTAGAGCCCCACGCCGGGTTCGAAGGCGGGATCGAAGTCGGCCTGCCCGAAGCCGCGGATGAACGCAGTCACCGATTCACCGAAGGCCGCCGACTGCTGACGGAACGCCACGCTCGGCGCGCTGGTCAAGATGTCCGACAGTCGTTGCGCGCCCTGCTGCGCGATCGTGTCCGCAGTAAACGCAGAGATGGCGATGGGCGTGTCCTGCAGCTTCTCCTCGCGGTACTGCGCGGTGACGACGACCTCCTGGAGCTGAGTGGTCGGCGCCGTGGGCGCCGCGGCATCCGCCGCCAGGACGAGTCCGCTGATCGCTGTGCCAAGCGCCGCAAACACGCTTAGCGCGCACCACCGCAAGTTGGAAATCCGGCGCTGACTAGCTTCCATCTCACGTCCCCCCTCTAGTTGCCGATCGTTGACGACGCGGTACCGGAACGCCCCTTCGTTTTTTGTAAGTAGAACAAACAACTTGGTTGTTTGCAAGACATACGATCTCCAATTCGTGGCGTCCGTGCAACGGGTGACGGCCGCAAGCCTTACGGAGATCGGCCGGGCTGAAGCGCCATCGCGGCTGAGGGCAGTGCAGTCACGGGTTCATGCCTCACGGGCCAGCGTCAGCCCGAAGCGCGGATGCGCAAAGTGCATGGGCACGTCCTGCCGGTGCGGCCAGGTGCGGCGGACCTCGGTGGCCGGGAGCAGCACGTCCGGGCCCAGCGGATTTGCCGGATAGATCTGCGTTGCGGGCTGCAGGTGTGCGATGGTCCTCGACCAGCCCTTCTCGTATTCCGCCTGCCACTGCATCATGTAATCGAGACGCTTGATCTTCCAGACGTCGCGCTCGAGGACATAGTCGTTCTCGTAGAGGCCCGCCTCGAAGAACTGCAGGGGCAGCCCCTCCGGTTTGTACGGGCGCGTCTCGTGGCAGCCACCCAGGAGCAGTCCGCGGAAGCGGCCTTTGGCGGTGCGCCGGTCCGGCGCCACCGTGATGATGTCCTGCATCTGAAAATGATCGAGCAGAAACCCGTCGACCGGTCCGTTCACTCCTTGGGTGAAGTAGTTTTGGAACCAGGTCCCGTAGAGACGGCGCACCCCCGCATGCCCGTGGTATTCGCCGGAAAGGAAAACGACGACGCCGTCCTCGGCGAACAACCCTACGATATCCTCCGCCCGATTGAAGTCGCAGTAGTAGCCATACGCCCAGTGCAGCCGGCGAATAGCGTTGGTGTCCTCCAGCTCCCCGACTCGATGTTCCAGAGCCGCCAGCCGTGCTTCGAGGTCGGACATGGGTCACCTCCGCGTGTTGGTTTGCACTGAACGCTAACAAATGTTACCTAGCGAGGCGAGGGAGAAGCGCATGGACCTCAAAGGCAAGACGGCACTCATCACCGGCGGCGTATCCGGCATCGGCTTCGGTATCGCGCGTGCGTTCGCCACTGCAGGCATCGATCTCGTGCTGACCTACCGCAATGAAGAGTACCGCGCGCAGGCGGCCGACTGGTTCATGCAGCAACGCCGCCCGCTGCCGCGCTTCATCGCGCTCGACGTCACCGACCGCGAGCGTTGGCGCGAGGTGGCCGAGGAGATCGGCCCGGTGCACATCCTCGTCAACAATGCCGGCGTCAGCGTGTTCGGCGCCACCGATGCCGCAAGCTACGCCGACTACGACTGGATCATGGGCGTGAACTTCGGCGGAGTCGTGAACGGACTGGTGACCTTCGTTCCCCGCATCAAGGCTCTGGGAGCGGGCGGACACATCGTGAATGTCGCCTCGATGGCCGGGTATCTGCCGGGGCCCCAGGCGGGCATCTACACGGCGAGCAAGTTTGCCGTGCGCGGCCTCACCGAGTGCCTGCGCTTCAATCTGGCGCCGTACGGAATAGGCGTGTCCCTGATGTGTCCGGGCCTCACCCGCACCAACGCGTGGGATTCCGCGCTCAGACGCCCGACGCGCTTCGCGGCCTCGGGCTTTGCGCCGCCGGATCGTACCGAGCTCGCACGCTTCGGTGAGGCCTTCGAGGCCGGAATGGATCCGCTGGAGGTGGGGCAAAAGACCCTCGCCGGCATGAGGGAGAACCGGGCGGTGATCTTCACCCACCCGGAATTCGGCGAAGACTTCGACGAGATCCACCGTGCATGCTGCGCCGCGCTGCCACAGGAGCCGGTCCCGGAGGGACGCCTGCACATCGAGCGCCTGCGCCGCGCGGCGATGCGTGCAGCCGCTGAGGGCAAGCACGTCGGCCTCGACGACCTGACATGAACGCACCGCAGCGGGGCGGCCGAAGCACCCCATACGCCCGACTGAATTGCAACGAGGGCTTCAGAACATTCCGTTGGTGTTGGCCGACTTCTCCGGCACCGGCTGCGCGACATCCCAGTGCTCGGCGATCTTGCAGTGGTCCACCCGCAGGATGTCGACGATCGCAAGTCCCCGCTCGCCCGGGTTGAACACCCCGTGCGAGTGCACGGCGACGAGATTCCCATCCGCGATGATGCGCTTGATCGAGTAGCTGATGTCGGGGTGGGACTTGAAGAAGGGCTCCAGAAAGGCGATCGCCGCGTCGCGGCCGGTCTGCGCCAGGGGGTTGTGCTGGATGTAGCCGGGCTCCACCCAGGTCTCGAACGCCTCGCGCACGCGCTTCTCGACGTAAAACTCGTTCATGAACTTCGTGACCACTTCCTTCGGCTTCAGCTTGCACTCTTCGGCCTGGGCAACCGTGACCAGGGTCAGCGTCGCGGCGAGCAGGATGACGGTCGGGCGCATAAGTCTCCCCTTGTTTCTGCGTTATGAGTGGTTCAGTCGGGCGGCGGCGATGTCGGCACCCTCGCGTAGTGCCCGCAATTTCTTCCAGGTGACGGCCGGGTCGATCTTGCCGTAGCCGGCAAACGTACCGAAGCCGCAGTCGGTGCTGGCGATGACGCGTTCGACGCCGACGATGGCAGCGAAGCGCTCGATGCGCTGGGCGATGAGCTCGGGGTGCTCGAGGCAGTTGGAGCGCGTGTCGATGAGGCCCGGCGCGAGCACCTTGTCGTCGGGAATCTTCGCCTCGGCCCAGACCTTCCACTCGTGCTCGTGGCGCGCGTTCGCCGCCTCGAAGAGGATGGTCGCCGGGCGTGCCTTGAGAATAATGTCGAGCACGCGCTCGAGCGGGATGTCGTGGTCGTGGGGCCCCTCGTAGTTGCCCCAGCACACGTGCATGCGCAGTTTCTCCGCCGGGATGTCCGCGGTCGCGGC
>Ga0210408_10003953_pt1 | contig 13423 bp, 22 predicted proteins | sample IncBWH4MmetaG_FD_155471 | JGI IMG/M metagenome (GOLD analysis project Ga0210408, IMG submission 155471) | Forest soil microbial communities from Barre Woods Harvard Forest LTER site, Petersham, Massachusetts, United States - Inc-BW-H-4-M | ecosystem: Environmental > Terrestrial > Soil >...
GCGCTTACGGGCTCAAGGCGGCTGACCCGGGCCGCATCACCGCACGTCAGATCGAAGCGGCGCGTCGGGCGATCACGCGCCATATCCGCCGCGCCGGCCGAGTTTGGATCCGCGTATTCCCCGATGTTCCGGTGTCGCAGAAGCCTGCCGAAGTTCGCATGGGAAGCGGCAAGGGTTCGCCCGAATTCTGGATATGCCGGATCAAGCCGGGACGCATCATGTTCGAGCTGGACGGCGTGGCGCCCGATGTCGCGCGCGAGGCATTTACCCTCGCCGCCGCGAAGCTGCCGATCGCAACACGCTTCGTGGTGCGCCTGGGCGAGGAGGCGGTCTGATGAAGGCGTCCGACGTCCGGGCCAAGACCGAGGATGAGCTGGCCGAGCAGCTCGACAACCTCGGCAGGGAGATCTTCAATCTGCGCTTTCAGCGTGCGAACGGCCAGCTTGAAAACACCAATCGGGTGCGGCAGGTACGGCGCGACATCGCCCGCATCAAGACCGTGCTCGGCGAGCGTCACCGCCGGGCATCCTAGGGAAGGGGTCGAATGTCCAAGCGCGTCCTCCAGGGAGTTGTCGTCAGCGACGCCTGCGACAAAACGGTCATCGTGCGGGTCGAGCGGCGGGTGATGCATCCCGTGTACAAAAAGTTCATCACCCATTCGAAGAAATTTGCAGCGCACGACGAGCACAACAAATTCCGTTCCGGCGATGTCGTTCAAATTGAAGAGAGCCGACCAATCTCAAAGCGCAAACGGTGGGTGGTCCTCGGGGACCCCGGTGATGTAGCCGCTGGCGGACGCGCCGGTGGCACACGGCCGGCGGCCGACAGCGCCGTTGATCGGGTGGACGAACCGGCCGCAAGCGGAGGAGACGCCGCATGATTCAGATGCAGACGAACCTCGACGTCGCCGACAATTCCGGTGCACGCCGGGTTCAGTGCATCAAGGTGTTGGGCGGCTCGAAGCGCAAGACCGCGACGGTCGGGGACGTCATCATCGTCTCGGTCAAGGAAGCAATCCCGCGTGGCCGGGTCAAGAAGGGCGACGTGCATCGCGCGGTCATCGTGCGCACGGCAAAGGAGATCCGCCGGACCGATGGCAGCGCGATCCGATTTGACCGCAATGCCGCCGTCCTCATTACCCAACAGGGTGAGCCGATCGGCACCCGCATCTTCGGTCCGGTCACTCGCGAGCTGCGTGCGCGCAGATTCATGAAGATCGTGTCGCTCGCCCCCGAGGTGCTGTGAACCGGGAGCCGAAACCATGGCGAAGCTAAAAATCCAAGAAGGGCGACAACGTGATCGTCATCACGGGGCGCGACAAGGGCAAGACGGGCGAGGTGCTGCGCATGTTTCCGGCCCAATCGCGGGCTATCGTGCAGGGGGTCAACCTTGCCAAACGCCATACGCGGCCGCGCATGGGGGATCCGGGCGGCATCGTCGAAAAGGAACTGACAATTCACACTTCCAACATCGCACATATCGATCCGCAATCGAGAAAGCCGACCCGGATCGGCTACCGGCACCTCGGCGACGGACGGAAAGTGCGGTTCGCGCGCCGCTCCGGCGAAGTAATCGATCGGTGAGCCAATGAGCACGACCCGCCTGCAGGAGCTTTACAAGACGACCGTCCACCCGGCGCTGATGGCGGAGTTCGGTTACAAGAACCCAATGCAGGTCCCGCGCCTGGAGAAGATCGTCGTCAACATGGGTGTCGGCGAGGCGGTGCAGGACAGCAAGAAGGCCGATGCCGCGGCCAGCGACCTGACCGCGATCACCGGTCAGCATCCGGTCATCACGAGGGCCAAGCGGTCAATTGCAACCTTCAAGTTGCGCAAGGACATGCCGATCGGCTGCAAGGTGACACTGCGCGGCCAGCGCATGTACGAGTTCCTGGACCGCCTGATCACGGTGGCGCTGCCGCGAGTGCGCGATTTCCGCGGCATCTCCGGCAAGAGCTTCGACGGTCGCGGCAATTTTGCGCTGGGCCTCAAGGAGCAGATCGTCTTTCCCGAGATCGACTACGACCGCGTGGATGCCGTGCGCGGCATGAATGTCGTCGTGGTCACCACGGCAAGGACCGATGCGGAGGCCAGGGCGCTCCTCAAAGCCCTCGACATGCCGTTTGCCAATTGATCGGTGGGGAGCTAACCCAGATGGCGAAGAAGAGCTCGATCGAAAAAAACGTAAGGCGGGACAAGCTCGCCAAGCGCACTGCCGGAAGACGCACGCGCCTGAAGGCGATCGCGATCGATCGGGATGCGCCACCAGAAGAGCGGTTTGCGGCGCAGCTCAAGCTGGCCCAGTTGCCGCGCAACAGTTCACCGACGCGCGTTCGGAACCGATGCGCGCTGACCGGCCGTCCGCGCGGATATTACCGGAAGTTCAAGATGTCGCGTATCGCTCTGCGCGAACTCGCCTCCGCCGGGCAGATCCCGGGCATGGTCAAATCGAGCTGGTAGGAGGCATCGCGGCGATGTCGATGAGCGATCCTCTCGGAGATATGCTGACGCGGATCCGCAACGGGCAGAGAGCACGTCAGGCCGTCATCGCCTCACCTGCCTCAAAATTCCGAGCCAATGTGCTCGAGGTGCTGAAACGAGAGGGCTATATCCGCGGCTTCACCCATGAGCATGTTCGGCCGGGTGTCGCCGAGCTGAAGATCGAGCTGAAATATGTGGATGGCGAGCCGGTGATCCGCGAGATAGCACGGGTGTCGAAGCCCGGCCGGCGCGTCTATTCGCGGATAGCCGACCTGCCGCGAATATACAACGGTCTCGGAATTGCTATTCTTTCGACCCCGAGGGGGGTCATGTCGGATAACGAAGCCCGCGCCGCCAAGATCGGCGGCGAGGTGCTGTGCCGCGTCTTCTGAGGTCCGCAATGTCGCGCATTGGCAAGTATCCGGTAACAATCCCGGACGGGGTAGAAGTTCAGCTGTCCGGTCAGACGCTGACCGCCAAAGGGAGACTGGGCGCGCTGAGCCTCGTGGTCAGCAACGAGGTCACCGCCGCGATTGTCGACCGCCAGGTCACGGTCACGCCGAGGAGCGAGACCAAGTACTCGCGCGCCATGTGGGGAACGACGCGGGCACTGATCAACAATATGGTCACTGGGGTATCAAGCGGCTTTTCGATCAATCTTGAGATCTCGGGTGTCGGCTATCGCGCTCAGGTTCAGGGTAAGAACCTCAATCTGCAGCTTGGCTATAGTCACGATATCCCGTTTCCGATTCCTGATGACGTCAGTATAAGTTGCGAAAGGCCGACAGTTATTACCGTCCGCGGAGCCGACCGCCAGCGAGTTGGCCAGATTGCGGCGGACATCCGTGCTTATCGGCCGCCCGAACCATACAAAGGCAAAGGCATCAAATATTCGACCGAGACCGTGCGCCGAAAGGAAGGCAAGAAGAAGTAATCCGCAATGTCCGAAAAATCCAAAATTCTCTTCTTGCGCCGCCGCCAGCGGGTTCGGGCAAACTTGCGCCGTGCCGCGAACAATCGCCCGCGCCTGTCGGTGTTCCGGTCGTCCAAGCACATCTATGCCCAAATCATTGATGATGCCGCCGGGCGGACGATTGCGGCGGCTTCGAGCCTCGACGGCGGCCTCAGGACGAGCCTGAAGAATGGCGCCGACGTGACTGCGGCGGATGCGGTCGGTAAGCTCATCGCCGAACGCGCCAAAGCGGCCGGCATCGACCGGGTCGTATTCGATCGAGGAGCGTATCTATTCCATGGCCGGGTAAAGGCCCTGGCCGATGCCGCCCGTGAGGGCGGACTCGTCTTCTGAAAGGATCGGTATGGCACGCACAGCGGCGCGCACACAGGGCGAGCGGCGAGGACGCGGCGACGGCGATCGCCAATCGCGCGAGCGCGAAGATAGCGAGTTCACCGAAAAGCTGGTCAACATCAACCGCGTTGCCAAAGTGGTCAAGGGCGGGCGGCGTTTCGGCTTCGCCGCTCTCGTCGTCGTCGGCGACAGAAAGGGCCGGGTCGGCTATGGCGCCGGCAAGGCGCGGGAGGTGCCCGAAGCCATCCGCAAAGCCACCGAGCAAGCACGCCGCGGCATGATCCGGGTACCGTTGCGTGAAGGCCGCACGTTGCACCACGACATCGTCAGCAGCTATGGCGCGGGACAGGTGATCGTACGCGCCGCCAAGGCGGGAACCGGGATCATCGCCGGCGGCCCGATGCGGGCGATCTTCGAGGCTCTCGGAGTTCATGATGTCGTAGCCAAGTCAATCGGCAGCCCCAACCCGCACAACATGATCAAGGCAACATTTGTTGCACTCGGCCTGGCGACCAGCCCGCGCGCGGTGGCGGCGCGGCGTGGCAAGAAGGTCGGGGAAGTCCTCGGCCGCCGCGACGCGGAAGTGCGCGAGAATGGATGATGGACGGCAGGAAATCGCTGACAATCGTGCAAACGGGAAGCCCGATCGGCCGGGAGCCTAACCAGCGGGCGACCCTGAAGGGGCTCGGGTTGAACAAGCTGCACCGTCGGCGCGTGCTCGAAGATACGCCAGCCGTCCGGGGCATGATCAACAAGGTCAAGCACCTCGTGCGGGTGGTGGACGAAGGATGAGCGTCGCTCATTGCCCCTCACCCTCCCGCTAACGCGGGTCCCTCCCTCTCCCCGCATGCGGGGAGAGGGCTGGGGTGAGGGGCGAGGCAAGCGCGGGCTAGGATGTCGAAGGATGAAGCTCAGCGAGATCAGGGACAATCCCGGAGCGCATTATCGGGCAAAGCGGGCCGGACGCGGCATCGGCTCGGGCAAGGGCAAGACCGCGGGGCGCGGCGGCAAGGGCCAGACTGCGCGGACCGGGGTGGCGCTCAACGGGTTTGAGGGCGGTCAGACGCCGCTTCATCGCCGCCTGCCGAAACGAGGCTTCGGCAACAGCATGTTTCGCAAGGATTTCAAGGTGGTCAATCTCGGCAGCCTGCAAACCGCGCTCGATGGTGGTAAGCTGAAGCCAGAGGGCACAGTCGACGGGTCGGCGCTCGTGGCGTGTGGCGTGCTCCGACGGCTCGGCGACGGGGTGCGTCTCCTGGCCAAGGGCGAGATCCGGACCGCGATCACGATCGAGGTGGCCGGTGCCTCCAAGGCGGCAATCGCCGCGGTCGAGAACGCCGGGGGCACGGTTATCGTTCGCGCGAGCCGCACGAAAGGCGGGCGAGCGGGAGCAACCGCCCCGGCCTGACCGCAGCGGCGCAGCTGCGCCGCTGCGGCCGGCTTTTGGTAGGGATGGATAAGAATGGCGTCAGCTGCCGAACAACTCGCCGCCAGCATCAATTTCTCCGCTTTTGCCAAAGCGTCCGAGCTCAAAAGCCGGATCTGGTTCACCCTGGGCGCCTTGGTGATCTACCGGCTGGGCACCTATATCCCGATCCCCGGCATCGATCCGGCGATCCTGCAGGATCTCTTTTCGCGCAATGCGGGCGGGATTCTCGGCATGTTCGACATGTTCTCGGGCGGCGCGCTCGGGCGCATGACGATCTTTGCGCTGAATATCATGCCGTACATCTCGGCCTCGATTATCATTCAGCTGCTGACCGCCGTCTCGCCGACGCTCGAGGCGCTCAAGAAGGAGGGCGAGAGCGGGCGAAAAAAGCTGAACCAGTACACGCGCTTCGGTACGGTCCTGCTGGCCGCTGTACAATCCTATGGGATTGCGGTCGGGCTCGAGGGCATGCGCGCCGACACTCAATCCGCTGTTCTCGACCCCGGCCTGTTCTTTCGATTGGTCACGGTGGTGACTCTCACCAGCGGCACCGTGTTCCTGATGTGGCTCGGCGAGCAGATCACGGCGCGCGGAATCGGCAACGGCATCTCGCTGATCATCATGGCCGGGATTGTGGCGAACCTGCCGCACGCCTTGGCCTCCACCCTCGAACTTGGCCGCACCGGCGCGATCTCGACAGTCTTCATCATCATCTTTCTGGCAATGTCGGTGGGAGTGGTCGCATTCATCGTCTTCATGGAGCGCGCTCAGCGGCGAATTCTAGTCCAGTACCCAAAGCGGCAAGTCGGCAACAAGATGTTTGGTGGCGAGGCCTCTCATCTGCCGCTGAAGATCAATACCTCGGGCGTCATTCCGCCGATCTTTGCCTCCTCGCTGTTGCTGTTGCCGGCGACGGTTGCGAATTTCGAGTCGAATGGGAGCTTTGGCTGGATAAGTGAGATCACCGCCTATCTTGCGCATGGCCGGCCGCTCTACATGGTCCTTTACGTCAGCTTGATCTGCTTTTTCTGCTTCTTCTACACCGCGATCGTGTTTAACCCAACCGAGACAGCGGACAATCTGCGTAAATATGGGGGGTTTATTCCCGGCATTAGACCCGGGAAAAACACCGCCGACTATTTGGATTACGTTCTGACCCGGTTGACTGTCGTCGGCGCTGCCTATCTCTCGGCGGTGTGCATCCTTCCGGAGATCCTGATTTCGGAATACTCGGTTCCGTTTTATTTTGGCGGAACAAGCCTACTGATCGTCGTCAGCGTCACGATGGACACCGTCGGGCAAATTCACTCGCACCTACTGGCGCATCAGTATGAGGGCCTCATCAAGAAGGCAAAGCTTCGGGGGCGCCGCGGATGAATGTGATCCTCCTCGGGCCGCCCGGCTCGGGAAAGGGGACCCAGGCAAAGCGGATCGAGCAGGCCTACGGCATTCCTCAGCTTTCGACCGGGGACATGCTGCGCGCCGCGACCGCCTCCGGCAGCGCGCTCGGGCTGCGCGTCAAGGACATCATGGATTCCGGCCAACTCGTCCCCGACGGCATCATCGTCGACATGATCGCCGACCGCATTGGCCAGCCGGATTGCCAAAACGGCTTCATCCTCGACGGCTTCCCGCGGACCCTCCCGCAGGCGCAGGCGCTCGACGAGATGCTGGCGCGCCGTGGTCTCCGGCTCGACCACGTTATCGAGTTCGAGGTCGACGAGCCTGCTCTGATCGATCGCCTGGCCGGACGGTTTAGCTGTCAACAATGTGGCGCCAGCTACCACGATCGCGACAACCGACCGAAGATCGACGCGACCTGCGATGTCTGCGGGGGCTGCGAGTTTGCGTGTCGCGCCGACGACAGGCCGGAGACGGTTAAGGCGCGGCTCGAGGTCTATCATCGTCAAACGGCACCGATCCTGCCTTATTATCGTGAGCGCGGAATCCTCCGGCGCGTCGACGGGATGGCCGAGATCGAAGCGGTCGCGCGCGAGATCGAAAAGCTCCTCGGTTGAGGCTCCTCGCCCGCGCGAGGTCGAGGATAGCCCCGCGCGTTTACATCTGACATCCTGCGTCCCAGGCTGAGGTCTGGAGAGAGCCAGCATGATCGAACCCTACACTGCGGTGGGGCTGATCCCGAGCTTCTGGGGCATTCGCCGCCGCGAGGACATCGAAAAGAACCTCGAACACCTGGAAAGCCTGACGAAGGCCGCGTTTTGGCTTTCCAATCTCGACATTCCAGTGCGGCTGATCGCCATTCCCGAGGGCGCCCTGCAGGGCTTCAACGACGAGGTCCTCGATGTCGACCACGCGGAGTTCGCGCGGACCTGCGCAATTGATATTCCTGGCCCCGAAACCGACCGCCTCGGACGGCTAGCCCGCAGCTGGGGTGTCTTCATCATGGCACAAGCCAAGGCACGCCATGAGGATTGGCCGGATCGGTTTTTCAACATCGGCTTTGTCGTCGATCCGGACGGCGCCGTCATCTTGAAGCACTACAAGATCTCGGCCTTGTTGCCGTGCGAGCGCTCGGTCTCACCGCATGATCTGTTCGACTGGTGGGTCGAGAAATACGGCCGCAATTTGCAGGCGTTCTGGCCTGTCGCCGACACGGCCATCGGTCGCTTGGGGATCATGATGGCGATGGAGGGAAATTACCCCGAGAATGGTCGAGGTCTGGCGCTAAACGGTGCCGAGGTGGTCTATCGCGCCTCGCTCCCCGCTCCGTTCGCACAAAACGATTTCTTCGAAATCTCAAATCGTGCGCGAGCGCTCGAGAACAATATGTATGTCGTCGCACCCAATATCAGCGGTTATTACTTGTACCCCGACAGCGACCACCCGATCGATGCCGTGGGCGGGCAGTCGATGATTGTGGATCATCGCGGCGCCATCGTTGGCAAGCAGCTCTTTTCAAACGGCTCGACGTTTGTTGCCGGTGTCGTCAACATCGAGGCATTGCGCCATCATCGGCAGAGTGCCCAGGTGACGAACTGGCCCAAAGACATCCGCACGGAGCTGGCGCAGATCATTTACGAGCAGCCGATCTACCCGAAGAACCTCTATGTCGACAAAATTCCCGGGCGACACGCCGAATACAAGCGCGAAGTGATCGACCGTCAGGTCCGGCTGATGCAGGAACGCGGCATCTGGAAATCGCCGGCGAGCGGCTGACTCGGTCAGGAGGAGAAGCTTCGCCATCTTGGTGCCCAGATCGAGGTCTATGCTCCGCGCAAGGATGGCGAGGTGTGGTCCTCGGGATGGGGAAGGCGCAACCGGCGCCGCCGGCAAACTCCCTGCCCGGTCCCTGATCGGTGCTGTCAGAAACGGACCTAAGATCTATAAGTCTCTGGTACAAATATGTTTTTTGCTACCGAGCGAGTCGTTTTCCGGCCGCAAACGCGATTTTCTCCCTGCTAGCAGGGAGACACCCAGCGAGAGCAGGGAGGAGCCCATGTCAGACACGGTGAAATATCTCCTCGACGAGACCCGGCTGCCGAAGGATTGGTACAACATCGTGGCCGATTTGCCGCGGACGCCCGATCCGGTACTGCACCCGGGGACCTTGCAGCCGGTCGGCCCGCAGGATCTCGAGCCGTTGTTTCCGATCGCGCTGATCCAGCAGGAGGTGTCGACCGAACGGACGATCGAAATCCCGGAGCCGGTACGGAGCGTCTACCGCCAATGGCGTCCCTCGCCGCTTTATCGGGCGCGCCGGCTGGAGCGGGCGCTCGATACACCGGCGCGGATCTACTACAAGTACGAGGGTGTCAGCCCGGCCGGCAGCCACAAGCCCAACACTGCCGTGGCCCAGGCCTTCTACAACAAGGAAGCCGGCGTCAAACGGCTCACCACCGAGACCGGCGCCGGGCAATGGGGTTCCGCACTCGCTTTTGCTGGTGCCGTCTTCGGTCTCGAGGTGCGCGTCTACATGGTGAAAGTGAGCTTTGAGCAGAAGCCCTACCGCAAGGCCCTGATGGAGGCCTGGGGTGCGGGTTGTGTGGCCAGCCCCAGCCAAGAAACGAATGCCGGGCGGCGCATCCTGGCAGAACACCCGAACTCGCCCGGCAGCTTAGGGATCGCCATCAGCGAAGCGGTGGAAGTCGCCGCGCAACACGCGGATACCAAATATTCGCTCGGCAGCGTCCTCAACCACGTCCTCCTGCACCAGACCGTCATCGGCCAGGAGGCCATGGCGCAGCTCGAGATGGCGGGCGATTACCCGGACCTCATCGTTGGTTGCACTGGCGGCGGCAGCAACTTCGCCGGGATTGCGTTCCCATTCATCGGCGCGGGGCTGCGCGGCGGCCCGAAGCCGCGAGTGATCGCCTGCGAACCGGCCGCCTGCCCGAGCCTTACGCGCGGCAAATATGCCTACGACTTTGGCGACACCGGCCATCTGACCCCGTTGGTCAAGATGCACACGCTGGGCTCCACCTTCGTGCCGCCGGGCTTCCACGCAGGCGGCCTGCGATATCACGGTATGGCGCCGTTGGTTAGCCTGCTACAAGAGCTGGGACTGATCGAATCCCGCGCCCTGGCACAAAACGACTGCTTTGCGGCGGGTCTGCAGTTCGCCCGCACCGAGGGCATCTTGCCGGCTCCCGAGGCCAACCACGCCGTACGGGGCGTGGTCGAGGAGGCGCTGCGCTGCAAGTCGGAGGGCACCCCGCGCACGATCCTCCTTAATCTGTGCGGCCATGGAAATTTCGACATGCAGGCCTACATCGACTACCAAGCCGGTATGCTCGGAGACCATGCCTATGATGAGGCTGCTCTCTCTGCGGCGATCGCTGAGCTGCCGGCGGTCGCCGGTTAGCTTTTCCCGGTTGTCGAGCCGCGCTTCGCGGCTGACCATGGTCTTGTACGGGGGCATTGACGCTACGATATCCATCCGTATACTGCTTGCCCGCGTTGACGGGCGGGGGCTGATCCATTTTCATTGAGGAGGGGCGCAGGTGGCGCGCATTGCTGGTGTCAACATTCCGAACCAGAAGCGGGTGCCGATCGGATTGACCTACATCCATGGCATAGGCCGTACCAAAGCGATTGAGATATGCAGCAGGATCGGCATTCCGGACGAGCGGCGGGTGCAGGAGATGACGGACGACGAGGTTCTGCGGGTACGTGAGTTGATCGATCGCGAGTTTACGGTCGAGGGCGATCTGCGGCGGCAAGTCGCAATGAACATCAAGAGGCTGATGGATCTGGGCTGCTACCGCGGCCTGCGTCACCGCAAGGGGCTGCCGGTCCGGGGGCAACGCACGCACACAAACGCGCGGACGCGCAAAGGGCCGGCCCGCCCGATCGCCGGCAAGAAAAAATAGATCCCTGCAGAGCAAAGTCGAACGGCGAAAGCGATAGATGGCCAGAACGGCAGCAGCGCCGCGCCTGCGTCGGCGCGAACGCAAGAACATCACCTCGGGTACGGCGCATGTGAACGCCACGTTCAACAATACTATGATCACGATCACCGATGCCCAGGGCAATACGATCGCGTGGTCGTCCTCGGGCAGCAACGGGTTCAAGGGTTCTCGCAAATCGACCCCATATGCGGCGCAGGTCGCGGCCGAGGACGCCGGACGCAAGGCCATGGAGCACGGCATGCGAACCATCGAGATCGAGGTCAAGGGCCCCGGTTCGGGGCGCGAATCGGCGCTGCGTGCTCTGCAGGCTGTGGGGTTTGCGGTCACGTCGATCAGGGATGTAACGCCGATCCCGCATAATGGCTGTCGGCCGCCCAAGCGGCGTCGCGTCTGATGTGTAACCGCCCCCGCTGCGGCGGGGGTTCAGAATAACGCCGGCGGCGCTGTGCCGCCGGCTCGCATTGCGGATAGTATCCGCGTCCAACGACCGAGGTTCGAGTCGTGATTCAAAAAAATTGGCAAACTCTGATCAAGCCGAAACAGCTTTCGGTAGAATCGGGAGATGATCCGAAGCGCGTCGCCACGGTCGTTGCCGAGCCGCTCGAGCGCGGGTTCGGGCTGACCCTCGGTAATGCCCTGCGCCGCGTGCTGCTCTCCTCCTTGCAGGGTGCGGCCGTCACCTCGATGCAGATCGAGGGCGTGCTTCACGAGTTCTCGTCGATCCCGGGTGTTCTGGAAGACGTCACCGACGTCGTGCTGAACGTCAAGAGCATCGACTTGCGGATGTACGGGGAGGAGCCAAGGCGCATGCGGTTGCGCGCCAGCGGTCCCGGTGAGGTCCGCGCGGGTGCCATCGAAACCGGTCATGACATCGACATAATGAACCCGGAATTGGTCATCTGCACCCTCGACAGCGGCGCCAGGATCGTCATGGAACTGACCGTCGAGAGCGGCAAAGGCTACGTTCCGGCGACGCAAAACCGACCGGAGGATGCACCCATCGGTCTGATCCCGGTCGACGCACTGTTCAGCCCGGTGCGTAAGGTGTCCTATAGGGTCGAGAACACGCGGGTGGGCCAGGTCACCGACTACGACAGGCTCGCCATGCAGGTCGAGACCAATGGTGCCGTGACGCCCGAGGACGCGGTAGCGCTCGCTGCCCGCATCCTGCAGGACCAGCTCCAGCTCTTCATAAATTTCGAGGAGCCGCGCCACCCGTCCGAGGACATTCGCCCGAGCGAGTTGCCGTTCAACAAGAACTTGCTGCGCAAAGTCGACGAGCTCGAGCTGTCGGTACGCTCCGCCAATTGCCTGAAGAACGACAACATCGTCTATATCGGCGACCTGGTTCAGAAATCCGAGGCTGAGATGCTACGGACGCCGAATTTCGGGCGCAAATCTCTGAACGAGATCAAAGAAGTATTGGCTCAGATGGGGCTGCATCTCGGGATGGAGATCACGAACTGGCCGCCCGAGAACATCGAAGAACTGGCCAAGCGCCTCGACGAGCCCTATTGAGGATCCCATGCGCCATCGCCTTCGCGGCCGTAGCTTCAGCCGCAAATCCGCCCACCGCAAGGCGATGTTCGAGAGCCTCGCCGCAGCCCTGATCAAGCATGAGCAGATCACGACGACTTTGCCGAAGGCCAAGGATCTGCGGCCATTCGTCGAGCGGCTGATCACGATCGGCAAACATGGCGGGCTGGCCGGGCGGCGGCGCGCGATCGCCGCATTGCAGGATCGGGCCTTGGCCGACAAGCTGATGACCACCTTGGCACAGCGTTATGCGGCGCGACCCGGCGGCTATACTCGGATCATCAAGGCCGGATACCGCTATGGCGACGATGCAGCGATGGCTGTGATCGAGTTCGTCGACCGTGATCCTGATGCCAAAGGCAAGGATTCCGGCCCGACCGGCGTCGAGGATGGGACCGAAGAAGAGGCGGCATAACGATCGCCTCGCAGGCCGCGCCGTCGATCGCGCGAGCTGTCAGCCTCCTCCTGCAAAGATAGCGGGATAGAGAATACGCTCCGCCGATAATTTGCTGTTTAGTCGTCGATCGGCATCACGGCGGGGAATCGCCCATCATCACTCACAGGCAGACACTGAACAGGCCGACCTCGCGCGCGAGCGCGCAGAACTCCGAGCAGACGTCAAGGGCGAGCATAAAGAACTGATGGCAATCTACGTTGGTCGCGGCCTCGATCCCTCGCTCGCGGAACAGGTCGCCGACCAACTCATGGCCCATGACGCGATAGGCGCGCATGCTCGCGACGAACTCGGCATGTCCGAGACACTTAGAGCCCGTCCGATTCAGGCTGCGCTCGCGTCGGCCAGCAGCTTCGCTGTTGGAGCAGCCATGCCGCTGTTCGTTACCGCCTTAGCTCCGGAGGCAAGTCTGATTATCTTCGCGTCCGGCACTTCACTGCTCTTCCTGGCACTTTTGGCCGCCCGGGCGGGCGGCGCAAGTGTCATCCCAAGCATAATACGGGTCACGTTCTGGGGTGCGCTGGCGATGGGGATAACCGCAGGCGTCGGGGCATTGTTCGGAACCGTCGTATAAGCGAGACCAGGAGACGCCAGCGCAAATTGCGACTACATGCCGATTCCATCGAGCTTCTTCACCCTACGTAAGCCGAAAGTCTCCGCGCTCGTGCCCAGCCGTCTCAGGCTCGACAGCAGGTCAGACAGACCAGAGGGATTGTCGATGACATCGGATAGCGGACCCGAACGGAAATTCTGGCAGATCGCCCTCGCCGACCTCGAGCGGCAGCTCGGGGCTGGCCGAAACGGCCTCACCTCCGCCGAGGCCGCCGAGCGTCTTGCTCCGCCATGGCC
>Ga0210408_10003955_pt1 | contig 13422 bp, 11 predicted proteins | sample IncBWH4MmetaG_FD_155471 | JGI IMG/M metagenome (GOLD analysis project Ga0210408, IMG submission 155471) | Forest soil microbial communities from Barre Woods Harvard Forest LTER site, Petersham, Massachusetts, United States - Inc-BW-H-4-M | ecosystem: Environmental > Terrestrial > Soil >...
GCCAGCCAAATTGACCTTTCAGCCCGACGATTATTGGGACGGCCTGTTGAAGGACACGCGCATCGTTCGCAATGGCGCAAAGATCGCCTCGGTGCGCGAGAATGCCGCCTTTGTGCAGGAGATCGCGAAGGAGCATGGCTCTTTCGGCAAGTTCCTGACGACGTGGCCCTCCTCCGACGAAGTCGGGCTGCTTGATCTCCTCGCCAAGCGCGGCAGCCGGCTCGGCGGCAATACCGGGCAGATGTTTTTGCGCTTCGTCGGCTGGGACGGATTTGTGACCTCACAGGACGTGATAGTGTGCCTGCGCGAGGCGGGGCTGGATATCGCGACCGAGGTGAAGTCCAAGGGCGACCTCGCCAAGGTGCAGGCGCAGTTCAACGCCTGGGCAACCGAGACGGGATTGCCTTATGTGCATCTGTCGCGCATCTGCGCCATGTCGGTCGGCGAGAACTACTCGGCCTGACCTGCCGAGATTTGCATCATGCTTGCGTGGCACGGGGTTTGCAGCGTTTCGGACGGCAAAAATCTGCCGAAATCCGCAAAACGTTGGATTTGTAATGAAATGCAAATGCATTCACACTTGCGTGTTGGAAGCCTGAGTTCTTGCTGAGGCACTGACGTCATCATGCTCGGATATCTGCTTCGCCGCGTGCTTGCCGCCGTCCCCGTGATGGGCGTGGTCGCGCTGTTCGTGTTCCTCTTGCTGCGGCTTACCCCCGGCGATCCTGCCGCGATCCTGGCCGGCGACAATGCCACCCCCGAGCAGCTTGAGCGCATCCGCGTCTCGCTCGGATTGCACGAACCGCTATACACCCAGTTCTTCACCTGGGTCGGAAAACTCCTGCATGGCGATCTCGGGGTGTCGCTGATCTCGAACGTGCCGGTGCTGCAGATGATCGGCCAGCGCGTCGAGCCTTCGATCTCGATCGCGCTGTCGACCATCATCCTTTCGATCCTGATTGCCGTGCCGCTCGGCGTCATCGCGGCATGGCAGCACGGCACCTGGATCGATCGTTTCGTGATGGGCCTGTCGGTGCTCGGCTTTTCGGTGCCGGTATTCGTGATCGGCTATCTGCTGATCCAGATTTTCGCCCTCGACCTGCGCTGGCTGCCGGTGCAGGGTTTTCGCAGCATCTCGTCCGGCTTCGGTCCGTTCCTCGAGCGCATCATTCTGCCGACCTTCACCCTGTCCTTTATCTATGTCGCCCTGATCGCCCGCATGACGCGTGCCTCGATGCTGGACGTGCTCGGCGAGGACTATGTCCGCACCGCGCGCGCCAAGGGCATCGGCGAGGTCGCCGTGCTGCTGCGCCATGCCCTGCGCAACGCCGCGGTGCCCGTGATCACCGTGATCGGCAACGGCTTTGCGCTTCTGATCTCCGGCGTCGTCGTCACCGAAAGCGTGTTCAATCTGCCGGGCGTCGGACGCCTCACCGTCGATGCCGTGCTGGCGCGCGACTATCCCGTGATTCAGGCAATGATCCTGTTGACCTCGCTGATCTATGTGATGGTCAATCTGCTGATCGACGTCGCCTACACCGTGCTCGATCCCAGAATTCGCTACTGAGGCACTGATGGCGATCGAAACCCTTCCCGAACCGTCGATCCCGATCAGCACGCCGCTGCGGCCGCGGCTCGGATTTCTCACGGCGACGCCGATCATCGCGGTCGCCACGATCTTATTGTCGCTGGTCATCGCGATCGCCGTGCTGGCGCCGCTGATCGCGCCGCATGATCCGCTGCTGCTGGCGCCGGCGCAGCGGCTGAAACCGTCCAGCGCGCAATTTTTGCTGGGCACTGACGGCTACGGCCGCGACCTCCTGTCACGCATCATCTATGGCGGTCGCATTTCGCTGCTGATCGGGATTGGCACCGCGATCCTGGCGATCGGCATTGGGCTCGTGATCGGCCTCGTCTCCGGCTTCTTCAAATGGGTCGACGCCGTGATGATGCGGGTGATGGACGGACTGATGGCAATCCCGAGTGTCCTGCTGGCGATCGCAGTGGTGTCGCTGTCGGGCGCAAGTCCCGCAACCGTGCTGGTCGCGATCACAATCCCCGAAATTCCCCGCGTGGCGCGGCTGGTGCGCTCGGTCGTGCTCTCGGCGCGGGAAGAACCCTATGTGGAAGCCGCGATCTCGCTCGGTTCAAGCCTGCCCAAGATCATGTGGCGGCATCTGATGCCGAATACGGTCGCGCCGCTGATCGTGCAAGGCACCTACGTCTGCGCTTCCGCCATCCTCACCGAGGCGATCCTGTCGTTCCTCGGCGCCGGCATCAGCACGGAAACGCCGACCTGGGGCAACATCATGGCCGAGGGGCGCGCCTATTTTCAGATCAAGCCGTCATTGATCTTCTGGCCGGGACTGTTGCTGTCGGTTGCGATCCTCAGCGTCAATCTGATCGGCGATGCCGCACGCGACGCGCTCGATCCGCGCATGAAGCAGCGGGAGAGCGGCAAGTGAGCGTGGTGCTCGACATCAATGACCTTATCGTCTCCCTCGGCAACGACGCGAAGGCGCCGCGCATCCTCGACGGCGTCTCCTTGCAGGTCGCAGAATCCGAGACGCTGTGCCTGGTCGGCGAAAGCGGATCCGGCAAATCAGTGACCTCGCTGACTGTGATGGGACTGTTGCAAAAGGGCTCTCTGGTGCCCTCCGGCGGCAGCGTCAGGCTGGTCGGCGAAGAACTGCTCGCCGCGAGCGACCGCCGCTTGCGGCAATTGCGCGCCACTACCATGGCGATGATTTTCCAGGAGCCGATGACGGCGCTCAATCCGGTGGTGCCGGTCGGCCGTCAGATCGACGAGGTGCTGTGCGCCCACACCGATCTCGACGCGCGCGCCAGGAAGACGCGCATCCTCGAGATGATGGAGCAGGTGCGGTTGCCGGAGGTCGAACGCATCTTCGCCTCCTACCCGCACCGGCTCTCGGGCGGGCAGCGCCAGCGCATCATGATCGCGATGGCACTGGTGCTCGAACCTAAATTGTTGATCGCCGATGAACCGACCACCGCGCTCGACGTCACCACACAGAAGCAGATCCTCACCCTGATCCGCGACCTGCAACGCGATCACGGCACCGCGGTGCTGTTCATCACCCACGACATGGGCGTGGTCGCCGAGATCGCCGATCGAGTTGCCGTCATGCGTCAGGGGCGACTGGTCGAGACCGGCGCGCTCGATACCATCCTGCGCCGGCCTGCGATGGAATATACCCGCAACCTGCTCTCTTCGGTGCCGAGCCTGGTGCCCCGCGCGCCGCGCGCCGATTCGACAGAGCCAGTGGTGCTGGAGGCCAACGAGCTCGGCAAGGTCTATCGCGAGCGCTCGCTGTTCGGCAAAACCCGCGAGGTCGCGGCCGCCAAGGACGTGACGCTGACCCTGCGCAAGGGCCGCACTCTCGGCATCGTCGGCGAAAGCGGATCCGGCAAATCGACGGTGGCGCGCTGCATCGTCCGCCTGATCGATCCGACATCGGGCGGCGTTCGCCTTGGGGGCAGAGAAATCTCCGAGCTGTCGCGCCGGCTTCTGCAACCGCACCGCAAGAAAATCCAGATCATTTTCCAGGACCCTTATCGTTCGCTCAATCCGCGCATCTCGATCGGCGAGACCATCGCGGAGGGCCCGATCAATTACGGCATGCCGCGCGCGCAAGCTCTGGAGAAGGCGCGCGAGCTGTTGGAACTGGTCGACCTGCCGCCGGATGCGATCTCGCGCTATCCGCATCAATTCTCCGGCGGCCAGCGCCAGCGCATCGCGATTGCCCGCGCGCTCGCGCTTGATCCCGACGTGCTGGTGGCGGATGAAGCGGTTTCCGCGCTCGACGTGTCGGTGCAGGCGCAGGTGTTGGAGCTGCTCGACGAAATCCAGAATAGGCTCGGCATCGCGCTGTTGTTCATCACCCACGATCTGCGCGTCGCCGCGCAAATCTGCGACGATGTCGCCGTGATGCAGCACGGCCGGATCGTGGAACAGGGTCCGGCCGCGCAAGTGCTTGCCGATCCGAAAGAGGCCTATACCCGCGCGCTGCTTGAAGCGGCGCCCGGACGCGGCTGGGATTTCGCCAATTTTCGGCCGGTTTCTCCGAGCGCGGTTGCAAACTGATGCAGCCTTCCTGACGTTGCGGCGCAACGTCATCCGCACGCCCACGCGGCATGCAAAACGGAATTGCTTCACTGCTTGCACTTCCGATCACGCCTCGTCTAACGTCGCGGACAACATGCACTGGCTGAGACCTTGATAGATGACACGCATCGCCGTCGGCGGTTTCCTGCACGAGACCAACACATTTGCGCCGACCAAGGCGAGCTATGACGACTTCGTGCATGGCGGCGGCTGGCCCTCGATGGCCAAAGGCGCCGATGTGCTGAAAGTCATGCGCAATATCAATGTCGGTTTGGCCGGCTTCGTGGAAGCGGCGGAAACCAACGACTGGGAACTGGTCCCGACCATTTCATGCGCCGCGAGCCCGTCGGCGCATGTGACCGAGGATGCTTACGAGCGCATCGTGAAAATGATGATCGACGGCATCAAGGCGGCGGGGCCGTTCGATGCCGTCTATCTCGACCTGCATGGCGCCATGGTCGCAGAACATCTCGACGACGGCGAAGGCGAAGTCCTGGCGCGTGTACGCAAGGTGATCGGCAAGGACTTGCCGCTGATTGCAAGCCTCGACCTGCACGCCAATGTGACACCCGAGATGATCGCCCACGCCGATGCGCTGGTCGCCTATCGCACCTATCCCCATGTGGATATGGCCGACACCGGCCGCGCTGCCGCCGAACATCTGGCGCGGCTATTGAAAACCAAACAGCGCTTTGCAAAAGCGTTCCGTCAATTGCCGTTCCTGATTCCGATCAGTTGGCAATGCACCAACGACCAGCCCACCAAAGCCATCTACCAGAAGCTTGCCGCCCTCCAGAGCGAAGCCGTGCCGACGCTGTCGTTTGCGCCGGGCTTTCCGGCAGCCGACTTTGTCCATTGCGGGCCGAGCGTGTTCGCCTATGGCAGGACGCAGCAAGATGCAGATGCCGCCGTGGACAAGATCGCCGCCCTGATCGAAAACCACGAGGACGATTTCGACGGCCGCATCTATTCCCCTGACGAAGGCGTGCGCCTTGCGATGGAGCTGGCCAAAACCGCAAGGAAGCCGATCGTCATCGCTGACACCCAGGACAATCCCGGCGCCGGTGGCGATTCCGACACGACCGGGATGCTGCGCGCGCTGGTACGCAACAACGCAAAGCGCGCGGCGCTGGGGGTCATCTACGATCCGCAATCGGCCAAGGCCGCACATGCCGCGGGTGTCGGCGCAACCGTCACGCTCGCGCTCGGCGGCAAATCGGGCATTCCCGGTGATGCGCCCTACAAGGAGAGCTTTGTCGTCGAGAAATTGTCCGACGGAAATTTCGTCGCGCCCGGCCCTTATTATGGCGGCCGCGACATGGAGATGGGCCCGTCGGCGGCCTTGCGCATCGGTGACGTGCGCGTGGTGGTTTCTTCGCACAAGGCGCAGCTCGCCGACCAATCGATGTATCGCTTTGTCGGCATCGAGCCGACCGAGCAGGCGATCCTCGTCAACAAGAGCTCGGTGCATTTCCGCGCCGATTTCGAGCCGATTGCAGAGCAACTGTTGATCTGCGCCGCGCCGGGCGCGATGCCGGCCGATACCGCTGATCTGCCCTGGACGCGCTTGCGTCCCGGCATCCGCCTCAAGCCGAACGGGCCGGCCTTCGTTCCCGCCATCAAATCACGGATAACCGGATAACAGACATGCCCACCATCGACCGCATCCAGAACTTTGCCGACGAACTCACCGCGATCCGCCGCGATTTGCACGCCCATCCCGAGATCGGCTTTGAGGAGGTGCGTACCTCCGGCATCGTCGCCGACAAGCTGACACAGTGGGGCATCGAGGTGCATCGCGGCCTGGGCGGCACCGGCGTGGTCGGCGTGCTCAAGGGCAAGGGCAACGGCGGAAAACGCATCGGGCTGCGCGCCGACATGGATGCGCTGCCGATGGAAGAGAACACCAATCTCAAATGGCGCTCGACCATTCCCGGCCGTTTCCATGGCTGCGGCCATGACGGCCACACCACCATGCTGCTTGGCACCGCGCGCTATCTCGCCGAGACCAAGAATTTCGACGGCACCGTGCACTTCATCTTCCAGCCCGCCGAAGAAGGCCTCGGCGGCGCCCGCGCCATGATCAAGGACGGCTTGTTCGAGAAATTTCCCTGCGACGAGGTCTATGGGCTGCACAATGCGCCGGATATGAACCACGGCGAGATCGCGATCCTGCCGGGACCGGCGATGGCCGGGGCCGATTTTTTCGACATCACCATCCACGGATATGGCGCGCACGGCGCGATGCCCGAGCGCTCCAAGGATACCATCGTGATCGCGATGACGCTCGGACAGGCGTTGCAGACCATCGTCAGCCGCAACGTCGACCCCTTGAAGGCAGCGGTGCTGTCGATCACGCAGATTCACGCCGGCTCCGCCTACAATGTGATTCCCGGCGAGGCGAAACTCTGCGGCACCGTGCGCGCGTTCTCCGACGAGGTGCGCGCGCTGATCCGCGAGCGCATGCGCGCGATCTGCGCCGGCATTGCGAGCTCCTTCCAGGTCGAGATAGTGGCCGACATCCGCGACACTTTCAGCGTGCTGGTGAACCAGGAAGAACAGTCCCGGGTGGTCGAGCAAGTCGCCCGCACCGTGGTCGAGCCCTCGAAGGTCTTGACGCGGGCGCAGCCCAAGATGGGCAGCGAGGATTTCGCCGACATGATGCAAACGGTGCCCGGCGCCTATTTCTGGGTCGGCCATGACGGCTCGGTGCCGGTGCACAATCCCGGCTATGTGCTGGACGACAAGATTCTGCCGATCGGCGCCAGCGTGTTCGCCCGCATCATCGAAACCCGACTGCCGGTGGGCTCCCATGCATAAGGCGGCGCAAGAAGCGGTAACCTCGCTGCACGATCTTTCGGCCGTTGACCTGATCGCCGGCTATCGCGCCAAGCAATTCTCCCCGTCGGAAGTGCTCGAGGACGTGCTGACGCATGTCGCGGCCTGGGAGCCGCACATCAAGGCGCTCTATTTGTTCGATCCCGAGCGCGCGCGTGCCAGCGCCAAGGCCTCCACCGCACGCTGGCAAACGGGCGAGCCGACCAACCCGCTCGACGGCGTCCCCGTCACCATTAAGGACAATATCGCGACCAAAGGCCAGCCGGTGCCGCTCGGTGCGGCCAGCGTCAAGCTGGTGCCCGCAGCCGTCGACGCGCCACCGGTGGCGCGCCTGCGCGAAGCAGGCAGCGTGATCTTCTCCAAGACCACCATGCCGGATTACGGCATGCTGTCGTCGGGCCTCTCGAGCTTCCATCCCCTCACCCGCAATCCCTGGGACCTCAGCAAGAATCCCGGCGGCTCGAGCGCCGGCGCCGGCGCGGCTGGTGCTGCCGGTTACGGCCCGCTGCATCTCGGCACCGACATCGGCGGCTCGGTTCGGCTGCCGGGGAGCTGGTGCGGCCTTGTTGCCTTAAAGCCGAGCCTCGGGCGCGTCCCGATCGATCCACCTTATGTAGGCCGCGTTGCCGGACCGATGACGCGGACCGTCGATGACGCCGCGCTGATGATGAGCGTGCTGTCGAAGCCCGATCGTCGCGATGGCATGAGCCTGCCGCCCGACACTATCAACTGGAAGGCGCATGACAAGTCGCCGCGCAAACTGCGGCTTGGGCTGATGCTCGATCTCGGCGTCGGCCAGGCGCTGGAGAAACCGGTGCGCGAGGTCGCGGTGAAGGCCGCCAAGGCGTTCGAGTCCGCCGGTGCCGTCGTCACCGAAGTCGACGGCATCCTGACGCGCGAGATGCTCGACGGGCTCGACAATTTCTGGCGCGCGCGGATGTGGGACGATCTCTCAAAACTGACGCCGGCCGAGCGCGGCAAGGCGCTGCCCTATATCGTCAAATGGGGGGAGCGCGGCGAGAAGCTTTCGGGCGTCGAGGTCATCAGGGGCTTCAATGCCACCATGGCGATCCGCGCGGCGGTGGCAAAGCTGTTCTGCGACCTCGACTACGTGATTTCGCCGGTGTCGCCGGTGGTGAATTTTCCGGCCGAGTTCGCCGCCCCCCTCAATGACCCCGACAAGCCGTTCGAGCATATCTGCTACACCGTGCCGTGGAACATGTCGGAGAATCCGGCCGTGTCGATCAACGGCGGCTACGACAGCAAGGGCTTTCCGATCGGCGTGCAGATCATCGGCCGCCGCTTCGATGATCTCGGCGTGCTCGGTATGGCGAAAGCGTTCGAGGGCCTGCGCGGCGCGCAACGGCCGTGGCCAAGCCCGCCGAAGAAATGACCCCATCGTCATTCCGGGGCGTCACGAAAGTGACGAACCCGGAATCTCGAGATTCCGGGCCTGGTCCTTCGGACCATCCCGGAATGACGGCCCAAAATACAAAATAAAAACCGAGAGGAAACACCGATGGCGTACGAGACGATCAAATATGAGGTCGCCGAGCAGATCCTCACGATCACCTTGAACCGGCCGGACAAGCTCAATGCCTTCAACGCCACCATGCAGCGCGAAATGATCGAGGCGTTCGATGCCGCCGACAAGGACGACAATGTCAGGGCCATCATCGTCACCGGCGCCGGCCGCGGCTTCTGCGCCGGTGCTGATCTGTCCTCCGGCGCCGACACGTTCGACCGCGACGCGCGGCGCGGGCCGGTCAAGCGTCTCGCCAACGGCAAGGTCGATTATAGCGATCCAAACGTGCGCGACGGCGGCGGCCAGGTCACGCTTCGCATCTTCAAATGCTTGAAACCCGTGATCGCAGCCGTGAACGGGCCGGCCGTCGGCATCGGTGTCACCATGCAACTCGCGATGGACATCCGCATCGCCTCTGTCGATGCCCGTTTCGGCTTCGTGTTCTCCCAGCGCGGCATCGTGCCCGAGGCCGCCTCGAGCTGGTTCCTGCCGCGCATCGTCGGCATCTCGCAGGCGCTGGAATGGTGCTACACCGGACGCGTGTTTCCGGCGCAGGAGGCGCTGGCCGGCCGCCTCGTCAGCAAGGTGGTGCCGGCGGACGAACTGTTGACGACCGCACGCGCGCTCGCGCGCGAGATAGCATCAAAGACCGCGCCGGTGTCGATTGCCCTGATCCGGCAGATGATGTGGCGCATGCTGGGCGCTGAGGATCCGATGGAGGCGCACAAGGTCGACAGCCGCGGCATCTATACCCGCGGCCGTTCGGAGGATGTGAAGGAAGGCGTGGTGGCGTTTTTGGAGAAGCGCCCGGCGCAGTTCAAGAACGAGGTTTCGGTGGACATGCCCGACTATTTCCCGTGGTGGGAAGAGCGGGAATACAAGTGACGGATTCGGGCCGTTCGAACCTGCCATGACGCGACACTAGAGCATGATCCGGAAAAGTGGACACCGGTTTTCCGAAAAGATCATGCTCAAACAAGAACGTAGAGCGGGATGACGATTCGAAGAAAAGTCATCGCGCTCTAGTTTTCGAAATAGTGACCGCTGATTGCAATGGCGAGTATATATCTATGGTCCTGTGTCACTTTTCGAAAAACGTCGCTCGCATCCGTGAGTTTTCTCTGGTCGTAGAAGTTGTTCTCACTGACCCAGCCCATGTTGTGGGCCTGTATGTTTTTCAAATCGAATAGACGCGACGAACCGCGTTCCGCCCAACAGATATCGAGTGTGAACCCACCCTTATAATAAGGGTATGGGTTGGGGAGGTGATCTACCGTCTGGTGGTTCTGCGTAACGACATCGTAGTGGGCCAGAGTCCACGTCATATCGTGGATATTGAAACGCCAACCTGCGGCGAGAAGACCCTTTTCGAAATCCAGCATCGTTTTCCGAAAATCGCCGTCAAGCCCGTAGAAGTTCGCCACCCGAAGGGTGCAGCGGTGCGCAAACCCATCCTGGTGCTTCCAGTTATTGGCCCCATCATAGCAGGCATCCTGCGTTGACGTTGCATAGTGCACAAAGCCTTCGCTCGGAATGGCACGGCTAAAGTCTGTACTAATTTGCTCCTCAAGCCTGGTCCGGCTGCGCGTGAGGTCAGGACTATCCAGATCCGGCCTCGACTTCATGTTCAATATGATGCTGTAGATGCCGCCGTTCATCGCGACGTAGACCCATGCCGCGCCAAAAACTGGAAGAGACAAAAGAAAGATAAGCATACCAATCGCCCACTTTATGCGTTTTGTCATTGACCTGCACCGCATATCGGTTCGATTCCGCCTGCTTGGGTCGGAATGACGGCAGAACCAAGGTCTGTAGGCTGGCAAAGCCGTCGAGCAAAAATGGTGGGCACGGCGCAAGCGCGCCTTTGCCCACCCTACGGCCCCATCATCAACGCCACGCGCCCTATCGCCTTGCGATCGATCAAAAGCCGCATCGCGCGGGCGTAGTCTTGCAAAGGCAAGCGGTGCGAGACGTTGGGGCGAATTTTTCCAGCCTCCGCCCATTCCAGCAATTTCCTTTGCCGGACTTCACCAAGCTCGGGATTCTTCCGCACCGCTTCGCCGGCGCGGACGCCGAGCACGCTCGCGCCCTTGATCAGCAACAGGTTGGTGCGCGCAAGCCCGATGCCGCCGGTGAAGCCGATGACGAGCAGCCGCGCGCCCCAGGCGATACAACGGACGCTGTTCTCAAAGACCTCGCCGCCGACCGGATCGTAGACCACATCGACGCCGCGGCCGTCGGTGATGCGCTTGACGGCATTTTGGAACGGTTCGCTTCTATAGAGCACCAGATGATCGGCCCCTCTTGCCTTGGCGACCGCGAGCTTTTCCTCCGATGACGCCGCCGCGATCACGGTGGCGCCAATGAGCTTGCCGATCTCGACCGCGGCAAGGCCAACGCCGCCGCCGGCGCCATGCACCAGCAGCACCTCGCCGGGTTGAAGTTGCCCGCGATCGATCAGCCCGTGATAGGCGGTGCCGTGGGCCGCAAGGAAGGTCGCGCCCTCCGCATAATCGAACGCCTTTGGCAGCGGCGTGAGTTGCGCCGGCGTGACCACCACTTCGTCGGCATAGCCGCCATGGCGCATCTTGACGATGACCCGGTCGCCGATCGCGACACCGGCCGCGCCATTGACCTCGATCACATCACCGGCTGCCTCGACACCAGGCGTGAACGGCAGCTCCGGCTTGAGCTGATACTCGCCGGCCGCCATCAAGATGTCGGGGAAATTGATCCCGGCCGCGCTAATGGCGACGCGCACCTGCCCCGGCACCAGCGGTACCGAGGCAAAATCTTCCAGCCGCAATTTTTCGGGCGGGCCAAGCTCGCGGCAGACGACCGCCTTCGGCATCAGGCGGCGCGCTCCTTGGCGCGCGACAGCGCTTCGCGGATCAGAGGCAGGCGGTCGTTGCCGAAATACATGTCGGTCTTGTCGAGAAAGATCGTCGGCGAACCGAAGCCGCCGCGCGCCATCACTTCATCGGTGTTGGCCTTGAGCTGATCCTTGATCGCCTGCTGGCCGATGCCGGCGAAGAATTTTTGCGGGTCGACGCCGACGCGTTGGCAGACTTCGGCCAAAACCGCGTCCTGCGAAACGTCCTTGTCTTCACCCCAATAGATTTCGAACACCGTGCGCGCGAACGGCAGCATGTCCTTGGCCAGGAAGATGCAGCCGCGCATCGCCTTCACGCTGTTCACCGGAAACACCGTCGGCCGCATCTTGATCGCAAGCCCGGCAGCGCGCGCCCAGTCCGCGATGTCCTTTTTTTGGTACGCGAGCTTCGCCGCTACCGGATTTTCCCGTGTCGCATAGACGCTCGGATTGATGCTGTTGAAGATGCCGCCGACCAGGATCGGCCGCCAGATGATCTCCTGGCCAAACTCCTTTGCCAGCGGCTGGATGTTGTGGAAGGCGAGATAGGTCCAGGGACTGGAGCAGTCGAAGAAGAATTCGATCATGTGGCGTTTCCTCGTTATTGGGTTCGCTCTTTAAATCAATCCGTTTTCGTCATTCCCCGATGTGCAATTGCACATCTGAGGATGCGCCTCTTGGCGCAGGCCCGGAATCCATACTCCCGATCGTGGTTATGGATTCTGGGCTCGCGACTTCGTCGCGCCCCGGAACGACGGCTCATTTCCTCTCCGCCAGCTCCTTCGCTTTCTGGCCGAACATGTTCTTGCGCGCTTCCTCGTCGAACGGCTCTTTCACGAACTTGCCGATCGCGAGCCCCGCCTGCACCTGCGGCCGGGCGCGCACTTCGGCGTACCAGCGCTTGACGTTGGGATAATCGTCGAGCGTAAAGCCCTGCGCCTTGTGCGTCATGGTCCAGGGAAAGCAGGCGATGTCGGCGATCGAATATTCGCCGGCGACGAAGCTGCCGGTCTTGCCGAGTTGCGTGTCGAGCACCTGATAGAGCCGCGCCGCCTCGTCGCGATAGCGATCGATCGCGTAAGGGATTTTCTCCGGCGCATAGAGCGCGAAATGGCCGTGCTGGCCGAGCATCGGACCCAATCCGCCCATCTGCCACATCACCCATTGAATGACTTTGGAGCGGCCGCGCAGGTCTTTTGGCAGGAAGCGGCCGGTCTTTTCGGCGAGATAGATCAGGATCGCGCCGGTCTCGAACACCGAAAACGGCCCGCCACCATCGGCGGGCGCATGGTCGACGATCGCAGGGATGCGGTTGTTCGGACTGATCGCCAGAAACTCGGGGCGAAACTGTTCGCCGGCGCGGATATTGACCGGAATGACCTTATAGGGGAGCCCCAGTTCTTCCAGCATGATCGAGATTTTCCAGCCATTCGGCGTCGGCGCGTAATGCAGGTCGATCATGGCATTCCCTGACGAAATGACGGGCCGGACCTTGGAGGGCGCGGGGCGACTTTTGTTGTTCTGTACCTCAACCATAAGACATGGCAGACAGGCGCTCAATCATAACCGTCCGGGAGGCTCCTATGCTGTTTCCAACCACGATCGCGGGCTCCTTGCCGAAGCCGGAATGGCTTGCCGAGCCCAATACGCTGTGGGCGCCCTGGAAATCGTCGGGCGAGGTCTTGGCCCGCGCCAAGCGCGACGCCACCATGCTGGCGGTCAAGCTTCAGGAGGATGCCGGCGTCGACATCGTCACCGAGGGCGAGCAGGCGCGCCAGCATTTCGTGCACGGCTTCCTGGAGAAGATCGAGGGCATCGACTTCGCCCACAAGGTCGAGATGGGCATCCGCAAGGACCGCTACAAGGCGATGGTGCCCCAGGTGGTGGCGCCACTGCGGCTAAAGGGCCGCGTTCATGCCGATGAGGCCCGTGTCGCCCGCACCCACACCGCGCACAAACTGAAATTCACCCTGCCCGGCCCGATGACCATCATCGACACCATTGCCGATCGCTATTACGGCGACCGGATCAAGATGGCGTTCGCCTTTGCCGAGCTGCTCA
>Ga0210408_10003957_pt1 | contig 13419 bp, 10 predicted proteins | sample IncBWH4MmetaG_FD_155471 | JGI IMG/M metagenome (GOLD analysis project Ga0210408, IMG submission 155471) | Forest soil microbial communities from Barre Woods Harvard Forest LTER site, Petersham, Massachusetts, United States - Inc-BW-H-4-M | ecosystem: Environmental > Terrestrial > Soil >...
TCGATCTCAAACCGCGAGAATTCGTCGATTTCCCGCGCAGTGAGCGGATCATCCGGTGAATGTCCCAGCGCGACGAGCGCGAATATGGCGTTCATCATCGCGGGATAAATCGCGGCCAGCCCTTCGCTGCGCTCAAGATGCTCGAACATCCATTCCCGAGCCTGCCGCAGAGCCCGCTGCCGTAGGGGTTTCCATGGCACGCGTTCGTACAATTTCAGCCCGCGATCCAAAGCGAGGAAGAAATTCCGCCAGCTGAAAAGCTCTTTATCCCAGCTTAGCCCGAGTGCCTTCCGGGAGGGGTCGCAATACAGTTCGTCAACGTAAACTCCGCCTGGAACATTAAAAAGCGGCTTATGCGCATATAGAATCGTAAGAGGAATTACAATTCCGCGCGTCCAGGACGACATTTCGTAAATATTGATTGCGAACCAATTCGGTAGCAACATCAGCTCCGGAGGGATCGCTGGGACCATATCCCAACCGACCGCCCCGACGAGCGCCAAATATAGCCGCGTATAGGAATTTGCCGATTCCAAACCACCCAGTTCGTGCACGCGCTTGGCTGCGCGTTGCAGGTGATTGCATTCAGGAGCGTCGCCCGCCAACCTCAGTGCCACATAAGCCTTGATGGTGGCATTCAGTTCCGATGGCCCACCGTAGTAGATGTTCCAGCCACCATCGCCGAGCTGCCGCCGCCGGACGTAATTCGCAAGCTTGGAGACGCGTCCCGGGTTGGCCTTGTTGATGACTTGCAAATAGAAAATATAATCCGATTCGAGGGTAGTATCCGCCTCGAGTTCACCCATCCAATAGCCTTCAGACGCCTGCAAGGAAAGGAGATAATTTACTCCGCGGTCGATTGCCTCGGAAAGCCGCTCTGATAATACATTCAGTACACCCGTGGTTCGGGGAGAGCTGGACTGCTCAAATTGGACGCGCGTTCCTAGAGCCATCGATCCTGCCCAAACCTCTCAGGTTCTTTGATGCACTTTTAAAGTAGAGGGTTCTTTGGTATACACAAAACCATAGACCCTCAGTTCGTAAAAAGAAGATGTGACTTGGGATAATTCGGACTACCGAACAGATGTACCAGTCCGGCCCCAAGCACCAGTACCTGGATATCCCCGTTCGTATTATCTTCGGTCTTTGAACGCGGGTCAACAAAGATTGCTATGCTTGTTGACGGAGCGAAAAGCCCCTTTGCATTCAATGATCCACTCAATGATCCTCAATATTCTTATTTTTCGAGGATGCGGCTCTCGAGTTTCTTGATCCGGTCAGCCAGCTCCGGCAGGCGGCTGAACCAGGCATATTGTTTCTTGAATTTGTCCAGAGGCCTGGCGGGAGTGCCCCAAACAAACTGCCCGCCTCTCACCGTCTTCCCGGAAGGGATGCCCGCCTGTGCCCCAATTACGGCGCCATCTTCGATCTCGCAGTGATCGGCAACTCCCACTTGACCACCAATGGAAACATTTTTCCCGATCAGGCTGGAGCCCGATATCCCCGTCTGCGCTGCTATGACCGTGTTTTTCCCTATACTCACGTTGTGAGCCACATGTACGAGATTGTCCAGTTTCGTGCCAGCCCCGATTTGCGTGCGGTCCAGGGATCCGCGATCAATTGTGGTATTTGCGCCGATTTCCACATCATCCAGGATTTCAACCTCACCGGCTTGTGGAAATTTCCAGTGCTTGCCGTCCCCAGCCACGTAGCCGAAGCCGTCCGAGCCGATCACTGTGCCGGAATGTAGGATTACGCGGCTGGCGAGGCGGGCTCCAGCATATAAAGTTACGCGGGGATAGAGGCGGCATCCCGTTCCTAACCGTGCGCCCCGGCCAAGAAAACAGAATGCCCCGATCTCGGTGCCCGCTCCGATCTGTACATCCTCTTCAATCACTGCGTAGGGACCTACAGCTACTCCGGATGCAAGTTGCGCCGATGGCGCAATCAAGGCTGTCGGATGAATTCCCCGGGCGACTGGAGCGGGGGGAATAAGCCACTCGGCGGCCCGGGCGAATGCCAGCTTTGGGTTCGCCGAGCGCAGCAAGACCTTTCCAGGGAGGGAGACTCCGGGAGCAATCAACGCACACCTCGCCGCGGAAGCGGCGGCCCGATCCAGATGGCGCGGCGACTCCACATAAATTAGGTCTTCAGCGCGGGCCGATGCGGGCGATGCCACACCGGAAACCTGGGCCGAACCGTCACCCTCGAGTGTGCAATCTAGAAAATCTGCCAATTCCTTCATCGTCCGTGTCATGAACGGTTCCCCCCTCCCGAGGTATCGGCCTGTCGGGCCTTGAGCACTCTCCAGCTGCGAGCGAGATTATTTGTAGATTGGCGGATCGCCTGGCGGCCTCGTTTTCCACCGGCGATGCACCCAAAGCCATTGGCCCGGAAAGCGCCGCACGTAATTTTCGATTACGCTTGTAAATCGCTGCGTGTTTTCTCGAATGTCCATCGCGTCCTCGCCCGTACGGACAATGTCGACCTCTGGCTCAAAACAAAGACGGTATTTCCGGGTTCCTTCGTCCCAGTGCACAAACACCGGGACGACCGCGGCACCCGTGTGCAATGCGAAGCGCGCCAAGCCGGCCGTCGTGCAGGCCGGGATGCCGAAGAAATCGACAAACACGCCCTCAGTCAATTGGGTGTTCTGGTCGGCTAATATCCCGACCGTGCCTTTCGCGGCCAAGACTTTCAGGACAGAGCGCGCCGATTGATTCTTGTCGATTGGCCGATTCCCATTCAAACATCGATAGTTCGTGATGAGGGCGTCCACGCGCGGATTGTCGATGGGCCGCACCAGAAAATGTAGCGGATTTCCATAGAGCGCCTGCGCGAAGGGTGCCATCTCCCACGCGCTCATATGGCCCGTCAGAAATAGAACGCCCTTTCCCCGCGCTTGTGCTGTCGCGAAATTCTCGAATCCTTCGAGCAGAACCACTCGCTCAATGTTGTTCTTCGTAAGGCGGGAGAAATGGGCGAATTCCGCTGCCATCCATCCTAGTTGCCGCACCATCCCGCGAATGGCTGCCCGCCGTTGTTTATTGGTCCATGAGGGAAACGCCAACTTCAGATTTTCCGCCGCCGCGCTTCGCAAACGCGGCCGCATCCAAAACAAGAGCGCCGTGATGCGAGCGCCCACAAATCTTGCCAATGGTCGCGGAATCGCGCCGATCGTTTTTAGCAGCAGCCACACTGCCGCGTATTCGAGGCGTTGTCGCACCCGGGGATTATACCGGGTGCGGGCGGCCAGTAGGGCGGGCTTCAGCCTGTCTTCCGTGCTGTGACGACGAGCGCAAAACCAGACACGCTGAAGCCCGTCCTACTGGCGCTTCGTGTCTTGCTGCTGAAAACGACTGGCTCAGATGCTAGACTCAACCGTTTGAATTCCACGGCTCCAATCCGCTCGCGCGCCTCCGAAGAAGGCAACTTTGAGATTTCGATCTGGGGCATCCCGTTGATTCTCTTCCTCCTCTATGTGTGCCTGTTCAGCGGATTGGGCGTGCTCGGCCTCGTCGGCCCCGACGAGCCGCGCTACGCCGCGATCGCCCGCGCCATGGCCGATACGCACGATTGGATCACGCCTCGGCTGTGGGGCACGCCCTGGTTTGAAAAGCCAGTGCTGTATTACTGGGCGGCTGGAATCGCCATGCGCATTTTCGGCGTCAGCGAATTCGCCGCTCGCCTTCCATCGGCGCTGGCGGCGCTGCTGGCTGTCATCGCGGTCGCGTGGACCGCACTGCGATCCTACGGCGTGGGCGCAGCCTGGTATTCGCTCTTGATGCTGCCAACGTCGGTCGCCATGATCGGTTTTTCGCGCGCTGCAAGCCCGGACATGCTGTTTGCCGGAATGCTGACCGCCGCAATGGCAGTCGCTTGCGAGATTCTGCAAAAAGCCAGCCCCGGGCCTATTCTCCGCATCGCATTCGGATTTTTTCTTGGTGCCGCAGTTCTGGCGAAAGGTCCCGCCGCTGTGATACTAGCGGGCGGCGCGACGCTGCTTTGGGCCGGGCTCTCACGCCAATGGCTCGCGCCATTTCGATTCCTGCATCCCCTGATCATTGTGGTTTTTTGCATCACGGCGCTGCCCTGGTACATCCTCTGTGCATTACGCAATCCGGATTTTCTCCGCGTATTCATCTGGCAGCACAATTTCGAGAGGTATCTAACGCCAGTATTCGAACATCGCCAGCCGTTTTATTATTACGGGTATATTCTGGTTCTCGCAGTCGTGCCATGGATCCTATTTCTGGTTGTGGCTCTTTTCGCTGCGTTATCCCGTCTGAAAGACAAGGCCAAGCTCACATCCTGTGACACTTTTTTCGCCGCCTGGACCATATTTCCCATTCTCTTTTTCAGCGCTTCTGAATCCAAGTTGCCTGGATATATCCTCCCGGCCATTCCTGCGCTTTTCGTTTTGCTTTCTCATTGGGTTTCCGGGGAAATGGTTGTGAAGACCAAAAGTGTGCTCCGAGCGCTTGGAGTTACGGGGGCCCTCCTCTTGCTTACCGGGAGTCTCTTGGCCGTTGATCGGATTGAACTCATGCTTTATGGGTTTCGGACAGGATACATTTCAACAGCCTTGATCGTTTTTTCTCTTGGAGCCGTCATCGTATTTTTCGCAATGAAATCGAGCCCAAAAGAAGCATTCCTGCTTGTTGTAGTGTTCGTGATCGCGGCGGTCGAAATCGCCAATTTCAGGATTCTTCCCCAATTGAATGGGCGAATTTCTACGCGACAGTTGGCAGGAGACATTCTCAAGACAGATCCAAAAGGCGGGAACGTTGCCGTTTATCAGCTCCCGCGTTCCTGGGTGTATGGGATGGATTTCTACATGAATCGCGAATTGCCCGAATGGACGCCAGGCTCAAGCGAACCGGAATGGATTTTGGCGTACCGCGTCATACCTCTCAATTCTCGCTACGAAATAGTGGCCGACGAATCACGACCTTTTTTCGTCTATCACCGGAGGTAGTGCGGCATCTTGAATTTTTGATCTACATGATTTTACCATCCGTAAACCCAAGGAATTGCCAGTTCCTGAGCTTCCCCCTACCGCAGTTGTGCAACTTTTTGACAAATATCCGACAGCACGGTGACAACCTCCTCGAGAGTTCTTGCTATTTCGGTGTGAGTGATCCCGAAAATCGGTTCCAGCCCTGATGCCTTCTCCACGCTGGCGCCTGAATTTCGACATTCAAATTCGAGGGGTGAAAATATGAGGTGTGGTGTCAGGTTGTTGAAATTGCTTTTGTTTGTTAGTTTCGCGGTGCCGCTGCTTCCTGCTCTGACATTTGCTCAACAATATCAGCAGACCAATCTGGTTTCCGACATCATGGGCATGGCTCCCACGCACGATCCCAACTTGAAAAATCCCTGGGGACTTACTCGCAGCTCCGGCAGTCCCTGGTGGGTCGCCAACAACAACTCCGGCACTTCAACTCTTTACGATGGCACGGGGGCGATTATTCCCATTAACGGGACTGGAGTCGTCATTGTCCCTCCCCCAGGATTCGCGCCCGGCACGCAATCGGCACCAACAGGCATAGTCTTCAACGGCAGCGCCACTGATTTTCTGTTGAAGACGGGCAAATCCGCTCATTTCATCTTCGCGACTGAGGATGGGACGATTTCCGCGTGGGCTGGTGGTGTGAACGCGGAGCTAGAAGTGGATAATTCCGACAACGGATCCTCGCATGGCGCTGTTTACAAGGGCGCAACGTCCGGCGAGATCGACGGCCACAAATACCTTTACGTCACGAACTTCCGTTCCGGCAAAGTGGAAGTCTACGACACGAAATTTAAGCGCGTGCACCTCGGTGAGGATGCGTTCGATCCCGACGGCGACTGCGACCGCGACAGCCATCGTGACTGCGACGAGGACCACGCCCGAGAGGGTTTCGCACCATTCAACATTCAGAACATCGGCGGCAGCATTTTCGTCACGTACGCCAAACAGAACGGTCCCAAGCACGACGACGTCGCCGGCACCGGGCTTGGATTCGTTGAGATCTTTACTCCCAAGGGAAGACACATCGGACATCTCGAGCATGGTGATTGGTTCAATGCGCCATGGGGAGTGGTGTGGACCACTCGTGATTTCGGCGAGTTCAGCAATGCAATTCTCGTCGGCAATTTCGGCAGCGGCTGGATTGCCGCATTTAACGGTTTTACCTACAAGTTCGAGGGATTCCTGAGGAACCCCGACAATTCCCTGATAACCATTGATGGACTATGGTCGCTCACGTTTGGGAACGATGCGGGCGCCGGTCCGGCCAACACCCTCTTCTTCACGGCTGGAATCAACAACGAACAGGATGGCCTCTTCGGCACAATCACGCCCGTCAACGGGCTGGATGGCGACGAAGAGTAAATTGAAACTGACCGCTTTCCAGTCGGCTCCTCGATAGACATCGGCATGGAGCAGAGGCATTCGCAGTGGTGGATGCCTTTGCTCCCACTGTCGGTATCAGAGCGCGCCCGAAAGGGGCAAATTTACGAGGAAGAAACTCACGATGCGGTTTTCGTAAACGCGCTTTTCGTCGTCCAGCATTCCGGCGTAATTTCCATGTTGCAGCACGACGAGCTCGTGAGGCGGCGAAGAGATCCGGAACAAGTCCGAGGTCGAAGCGGCAAGCGCAGGATCCTCTGGCGATTGCAGATAGAGCTGGGCGACGCCCGATAGTTTCACGACTCGCGCTTTCAGAGACGGCACATTCCGGAATTGCGGATTGAGCCAGCCGAAAATCATCTGCGAAAATCTGGTGACCAAGGGAAGCGATCCAAGACCAGCGCGGCTGACCTGCAGTGCGACCATGTCGTTCGGGTGACCGTAGGGAGATTCGGCGGCAATGGCGCGCACGCGGCTGTCGCTTACGGCTTCCGTGAGGGCCACGTAAGCCCCCATGTTCACGCCCCACAGTCCAAACCGATTCGCGTCAACGTCGCCACGATTGGCGACCGCATCCATGGCGGCCCGCAACTCCGTGACCTCCTGAAATCCCAGTGTGGTGCGGCCACCGGCCGTTCCGTGCGCCGAAAAATCAAAAGCGAGTACGTTGTATTGCTGATCCTGCAAGGCCGATGCCAGAGTGAGAATTTCTCCAAGGCTAGATTCGTACGCCGGGCACATGACAATCGTGGGTGCGGTCTTCAGGCCCGGGAAAAACCAGCCATCGCGCGACCCCTCGCCATTCACCATGAAATTCAGCTTTTCCGGATGGCCGGGGAAATTTTGCAGGTCGATCTCCGAGTGACTCCGCGCGGGCGAAATCATCCGGTAAACCAAATATCCAGAAGCGGCTCCCGCGGCAAGCAGCGCAAAAATAGTCAAGGCCAGAATGGCAATGGCCAGCTTGGAGTACCACGTCGTCGGATGTCGAAGTTCGGAAATGAAACCCATGCGCTCGAATTCGTGACCTGAGAGCGAGGTTCCGCCCAGCCAGTCGATCCGCTCGGGACGGGGTTCGTGTCGCTCGGCAGGCGCATGGTAGCACAAATGTTGGCGCGTCACGGAGAAGCGATCTGCTGTATGTTTCCGAAGCACATGCAGCCCGGCCAATTGAATAATATGATAGAAATGATTATGCACGCCGCGAGCCAAAGGCTGGGTATCGGTTCCATGCAGATAGTCGATCTGCGGCAGTTGTCCTCCTGGCAGCTCGAACCATTGCTGGCGGAAGAGACGCAGCAGTGGCGAGAGGAGTTGCGCTGGGATTACCGCGCCTCGACAGAACTGATCAAGAAGTTTATTGACGCGCGGTCTCTCACCGGTTCTGCCATCCTGGAAAACGGGCGCCCGGTAGGTTACGCCTTCTACGTGCTTGAAGATCACAAGGGGCTGGTCGGCGGGCTATTCGTCTCTCCCCGCTTTTCCCAGCAGGAATTGAGCCATCGGCTTCTGACCGACACGCTCACAACGCTCAGCGGCATCCCGAAACTGGAGCGCGTGGAAGCGCAACTGATTCCATTCGGCTATCAACTCGACCCGGTTCTGACCGAATACGGTTTCCGCCTGTACATGAGGCAGTTCATGATTGCTCCGCTCGCTTCGCGCACCGGAGAGGTGCTGGACGTTCTCCCTGGGCTCATTCGGGAGGGGCCTGGCGCGGGGTTGATCCTCGAGCGATGGGATCACCGTTATTTCGAGTCTTGCGCGCGTCTGATCCAACTGGCGTATGCAAACCATGTCGACGGCGAAATCAACGATCAATACCGCAGCGAATCCGGCGCCCTGCGATTCTTGAAAAACATAATCATCCTCCCGGGCTGCGGACAATTTCAGCCCGAAGCTTCTTTCGTGTTGCGCGCACCGCATGCCAACCACTTGATCGGCGTAATCCTGAATTCACGCGTCTCCGATGGAGTCGGCCACACGACGCAAATCTGCGCCATGCCAGGATATCAGGGCCGCGGCCTCGGACGCCGCTTGATGGAAGCCTCCCTGCAGGCGCTTCGCGTTCGCCACTTTACGACGGTTTCGCTCACGGTAACGTCGGGCAACGAACGCGCCGTGCGGCTCTACGAGAAACTTGGATTTAGCACCGTGAAGAAATTTGCCGCTGGAGTCTGGACCGCGTACTAGAGGTTGGAAGTTCGAGGTTGGAGGTTCGAGGCGAGATGCTGGCGATTTGAGGTGGATTTGAAACCTAAGATTTGAGATTTGAAATGGACTTGAATATTGAGATGAAGCCGTTCCATAAATGTGCCTTGTGGGTCGCGGCTTCAGCCGCGACATTAAAGCAATAATTGATACTTAGCCTTAGAGTCTGTGTGAGAACTCAATACTGGCGCGCTTTTGTAGCGCCCGCCTTCAGGCGGGCACTTTGGGATCAAGCAGATGCCCGCCTGAAGGCGCGCGCTACAGGGACCAAAACCGAGTTCTCACACAGACTCTTTAGCCCCAGTCGTCTGATCGAGTTCGGATAAAATTTCATTTAAGAGATGCCCCCATTTCAGTTTTGACGATGACCGTGGCGCACCGGAAACTCCTCAGAGTCCGAGGCTTGCTGATCGATTCCTAGCTTTGCCATACTAGAAGGCATGCGTGGCAAGTCAATCCTTGGGTTGGCACTGCTGTCTTTGTTCGTTTCAGCGCGTACAGCGCGCGCCGATGAGATTCGACTGAAAGACGGCTCCAAGATCATCGGCACCATCGTCGGCTTTGAAAACGATTCGTTCCGAGTCGAAACCTCGTATGGATTTGCCCTCGTCCAAAAGGACAAGGTCGCGGACATCAGCATCGTTGCGGCAAAAAAGGAATCCGAGCCAAAACCAAAGGCTAACGCGCCCGCCGCGCCGCCTCCCGCATTGAGTCCAAACGTGGTTCCCGCAGTCGCAAAGGAGTCCGCCCCCGCAGCGAACGCTTCAGCGGAAGAAACTGCGCTTGCGCCGATGCGCCCCCCCGTCAGCCCCGTCGCATCCGCTAGTGCCGCCGCGAAAACTGAGGTTGCCGCACCCAAAATAAAGAGCGTTGCCGCCGCTACGCCTGCGCCGCCTGTTGCACCGCCACTGCCGCCACCAGCGCCGGAACCGCTCGTGATCCACGACGAAATTCGCGGCAATCAGTACGTGAATCTCACTTACGGATTCCAGATGTTTAAGCCGCCCAGTTGGGAATTAATCCCGGCAGCGCGCAAGGCTCTGCCCGATGCTGTCGCCGCCATGGGAACTTACGATCAAACCACACTGCTCGTTATTGGCCGCGAGCACGCCAAAGACGCGCTCGACGCTCACGCCACCGCGACAGGAAAAGCGCTCAGCGAAGTGTACGAGAATTACCGCGTGATCTTGAGCCGCCATGTCTCCATCGCCGGTCTTCCCGCCGTCGAGCAACGCTCGCGCGGAACCGCCGACGGACGCGATTGGTCAGTCATCCTGGTAACATTTTTCAAGGGCAATGACGCATTCACCCTGCTGGGAATGACGTGGGCGGATTCGGATCTGATCCAAGTTCAGGAAAACGTAATCTCCAAAGCTGTAAACAGCCTCACTTTCACTGCGCAGTAGCGTCCGAGGGGTTTTCCACCAGTCACTGGTCCCCAATCACCAGTCACGATTCACTCCCTCACGCCACATTCACCGTCACCGTATGATACCCCGTCGCACCGTCCGGCCATTCGCCCGAACGAGAAGACGTCTGCAACTTGCCGTTCGCGTCGGTCGTGCGCACTTGAATCTCGTGTTTTCCCTGCGATGGATTCGCCCACACGTAGCGCCAGAACGCCCAAATTTGCGACGGCATTGGATTGCTGAAAATCTGGCAAGGATTCCAGGTGGCGCCGCCGTCGGTCGAGATTTCCACTTTCGCAACGCCAACTTCATTCGTGACCGCCCATCCCGTCACGACAAAACTTTGTCCCGCGATCTGCGCCGCCTCGTGCGGATCGTCGATCACGGATTGCAGTTGCCGCTCGCCCGTGTCCGACCATCCCATCCATTCCCAGTACCCGAGATGGTTTTTATCGACGAGTTCGATCCGCGTAAGCCACTTGGGCGTCTTCATCCCATAGATCCCAGGCATGAGCACGCGCAACGGAAACCCGTGGATTCGCGTGAGCGGCTCGCCGTCCATGTCATAGGCCAGGAAATTTGCGCCGCGCATCAGCCGCTCAATCGTGTGGCCGGTCGTATATCCCTCGGCGGCGTACAGGATCGCGTACTTCGCATTTGGCTTGAGCCCGGCGCGTTCCAACAGGGGCCGCAACAGCGTTCCGCGCCAGTTGGCCGTATCGATCAGCCCGCCCGCAATTTCATTCGAAATACATTCGAGCGTCAGCGTCGTGTCGTACGGCGCGAGCTTTCGAATGTCGTCGTAGTCGAAGTGGAGCGGGTCCGTGACCAGCCCGTCGATGGTCAGCGACCATTTATTCACATCCACCGCAGGCTCGCCGTGCGACGACGTGACGTAAAACTGGTCCACCGGCGCAATCGCGCGCAGCGCCGCCTCCGGCCCAAATTGCTCGTAGCCCTTGACGTTGACGTGCCCCGCCCCAAATCCATACGCCAGCGAACGGTAGACGGCGTAGGGCAGCAGAATCCCCAGCCCCGCGCCTCCAGCAATCGAAATGAATCTGCGACGGTCCATGTGGCTTTCTTCGACTGTACCACTACTTGGATCATACGGAGGAATCAGCGGTTCGGATGAGATAGTTGAACAACAAAGGGTGGCAGCCCTAGTCGAACTTCATGGCTTTAGAAAAGAGGGATCTGCAGATGATTATTGGTAGAGCACGCCGTCGCGCGCCATACCGGATGGAGTGTAATGTTGTCACCCGAAACTCGCTTTCCATCGAACCACACCCATGCCGAACTGAGATGCCGAACTGAGATTGACACTAAACGTCGGCTGGCATATGGTTCTGTCCAAGGATCGGGTAGAAATTCCTGAGGATACTCAAATGAAAAATATGCGACTGGCTGCGTTCATCGGGGGCGTGGGTCTTCTCCTGTTTTCCGGGCCGGTGCTCGCGCATCACGGCAGGTCGAATTACGACGTGACGGGTACCGCCACAGTGAAGGGGATCGTTACGGAATTCGAGTGGGTGAATCCCCACGCGCTGATCCATCTTGATGTGACGGGAGAGAATGGGGCCGTTGAAAAATGGATTGCCGAAACGAATAGCCCAAATACGTTGTCCCGGCAGGGTTGGAGCAGGAACACGGTGAAGACCGGGGATGAGATCACCCTGTTTGGCCACCGCGTCAAAGGGGGCGCCAACTACATCAATTTTAGCAAGATTACATTTGCCGACGGCCGAGTGCTCACGCCCGCCGTACAAAATTGAGGGGCGGCTGGCCAAGTAGAGAAGAACGCCCCCAAATTTGTCATTCTGAGCGAAGCGAGGAATCTCTCTTCCGCGCCATTCAAGAAAAGAGGGATTCCTCGCTTCGCTCGGAATGACGAAAATGAGAATTCTTGTATTGGCCTGTCAGCCGTTGAAACAATCACCCGCCGTGCCGTTATGACTCTGATCGCAGTCGAAGGGAGAGCCTCCTGATGCGAATTCGACGCATGGAACTCAGCTTGGCGATTTTGACGCTGATCGCTTTCTCACCCGTAATACTCGCTCAGACCGCTGCGAACCCGGAGACAAAGAAAACGCAGGCCGCTGTCCATCCGCCGGACTTGACTGGAGTCTGGGCCAATATCACGGAGATGGGCGCAACCTTCAATCCCAAGGAGGGCCCTTCTTTTCAGCCCTGGGCGGAGGCGAAGTGGAAAACGAACAAGAACGATGAACCAGGGCAGCCAAGTATCACCAATGGACGAGTTGATCTGGACCCAACCGTGGCGAGTTGTTTTCCAACCGGAATGCCCCGCCTCATGACCGAAGTTTTTCCTTTTGAGATTCTTCAAGTTCGAGATCGGGTGCTCATCCTGTTTGAGAAAGACTACGCGGTGAGCCACATTTGGACGGACGGGCGAAAGCGTCCCGAGGATCCGGATCCCAGCTACATGGGACAATCGGTCGGCCGGTGGGATGGGGACACGCTGGTCGTCGACACGGTCGGATTGAAAGACATCACCTGGCTCGATCGGGCAGGCCATCCTCATAGTGACGCATTGCACGTCACAGGTCGTTTCCGGCGAGTGAATCACGACCGTTTGGAGATCGACTGGACGTTTAACGATACCAAGGCATTCACCAAGCCCTGGACGGGGCGAACGGTTTACAGATTGCACCCGGATTGGACTCTCGAAGAATTTATTGCCTGCGAGGACCGCCTGTTGCACGGAGGAGAATCGCTGGAGCAAAAAGCCGTCAAGGGGCACACGCAGTGATGACATTAGAAGTCATCTCACAAATTCGCTTTGTGGGTCGCGGCTTCAGCCGCGACATCAAAACACCAATAAATACCGGGCTTTAGAGTCTGTGTGAGAACTCAAAATTCGGGCGCTTTTGTAGCGCCCGCCTTCAGGCGGGCATCTGCTTGATTCCAAAGTGCCCGCCTGAAGGCGGGCGCTACAGGAACCAAAACCGAGTTCTCACACAGACTCTTTAGCCCCTGCGGGCCTGTCAAGGTTAGACGAGTTTTCGTGTAGGAGATGATTCCTAAAACTTCGTGACTTCGGAGAAGTGGAAATTGCGCACTTTCATCGGAGGCACGACCATTTCGAACGATTCTTCGCCGGCGGCGCGCACAGCGGGGCCCATCATCTCGACATTCGAAAGCATTTCGAGGACGCCCTGGTTGAAGCGGAAATTCCGAAGGCCGCCGGCAACCTTGCCGTCTTGAACCAAAAATGTCCCGTCGCGCGTCATCCCGGTGAGCACTTTTTCATAGGGATCGACGTCGCGGATGTACCAAAGACGCGTGACCAGGATGCCGCGATCGGTTGAGCGCACCATTTCGTCCACCGTTGATTTGCCTCCGCCAAAAACTAAATTCATGGGCGCCTCGCCCATATCATTG
>Ga0210408_10003958_pt1 | contig 13414 bp, 10 predicted proteins | sample IncBWH4MmetaG_FD_155471 | JGI IMG/M metagenome (GOLD analysis project Ga0210408, IMG submission 155471) | Forest soil microbial communities from Barre Woods Harvard Forest LTER site, Petersham, Massachusetts, United States - Inc-BW-H-4-M | ecosystem: Environmental > Terrestrial > Soil >...
TCGTCCGAATAGGGTCGTCCCATCCATGCTGGCCTCCTTCCCAGCCAGCATGTTGAATCAGAAGCCTTCCGATTTGGGAATCCCCAATCGATTCAAACTAGACCCATCCCGCTCTAGCTAGTCGCAGCCTTCTCTGGCCCCACAACGCGGAAGCTTTTCGCGAACTCTCGTTCCCCACCGCGCTCGCGCTCCACGTTGCAGCGGGCGAAGAGGCCATCGAGCATGGTCTCATCAGGCGAGCGAGGTGCCTATTGCCGAGTGCCCTTCCAAGCCCAGCCCCGCTACCTCCCCTACACCGGATCATCGGCGGCAATTCCCGTTGAACGCTCCACCTACACCATGGAGCGCGGTTCGAGGGTCAGGGCCGTTTGACACAGATCAAAGCAACTCCTCTTCTTGCCTGTGACCTGAGAATTTGGGTGGACAACGGACGGTATTGCGTTCCGCCCGTATGAGGAGGATGACCACGACACCGGCAACCATCCACATCGTCGACGACGACCGGTCTTTTCGCGTTGCGATTGCCCGGCTGCTCCGGGCTGCTGGCTATCAGGTGGCGCTCTATGAATCCGGCCAACAACTTCTCGCCAATGCGCCGGGCACGGGAGCAGGTTGCATATTGCTCGACATACGTATGCCCGAGCTCGATGGGCTCGAGTTGCAGGAGCGATTGAAGGAAATCGGCTCTCCCCTGCCTATCGTGTTCTTGACCGGGCACGGGAGCATTGAGACCAGCGTGCAGGCGATCAAGGCCGGCGCTGAAGATGTCCTGACAAAACCAGTGTCGAAATCCACGCTGGTCGAGGCCATTGAGCGGTCCCTCGTGCGATACCGCGAGCGCAGCGAACAGCGCTCGAAAGCGGCAATCTTGACGGACGCCTCAACGCCAACTGATTTTCCTGTCGAGTTGCCGGGCGGACTGGACGCGAGATTCTGTGAGGTCATGGATGCCGCCCCGGTGATGATCTGGGTGTCCGGCACGGACAAACGATGCGTCTGGTTCAACCGGCCATGGCTGACCTTTACCGGCCGCGACATGCAGCAGGAATTCGGCAACGGCTGGTCGGAGGGGGTTCATCCAGAGGATTTCGATCGTTGCGTGGAAACCTACGTCAGCCACTTCGATGCGCGGAAGGAATTCCGGATGGAGTATCGGCTGCGCCGTCACGATCGCACGTATCGTTGGATTGATGACGCCGGGATTCCGCGCTTTGCCCGGGATGGTTCCTTTCTTGGATACATCGGCTCCTGTACCGATATCCACGAGTACAGGGAAACTCAGAGCGAACTACGTCGTCGTCTCCTGGAGATCGCTCGATTGACGAGACGTGCCGACGCTGCGGCGATAGCGGGATTATTTGCGCACGAATTGAACCAGCCCCTGGCAGCCATCCTGAGCAATATTGAAACCGCGGAGTTGGATGCTCCCGCTGGCGCGCTAAAGGAGATTCTCGTCGACGTTCGTCGCGACAACCTGCGTGCGGCCGAAATCATCCGCCACATGCAGAACCTGTTGCGAAGCGACGAGCCGGAAGTACAAAAAATCAACTTGAACGATGTCGTGTGCGTCGTTCATGAAATCTTGAAGCCACACGCGGCTGAAGTTGGCGTCGAAATGAAAACATACCCCTGGCAAAGCATGCTGGAAGTGCGGGCTGATCCAACCTGGCTGCAGCAGGTTGTGTTGAATTTGGCGTTGAATGCTATGGACGCGACCATGAGTAATTTTCCAGGCGAGCGCCGTATTGTGTTGGAAACTCACCTGGTCGGTCAATCCAAGGCGGGGCTTTCTGTCTCTGACACAGGAGCCGGCATTCCAGCTCACCAGCTTGCCAGCATCTTCGAGCCGTTCGCCTCCAAGCGAGGCGGTTCGGGGCTTGGACTGTCCACGGCCCGCGGGATCGTTGAAACCTTTGGCGGAAAGATCTGGGCAAAGAACCACGCGGGCAGAGGTGCGGTTTTTCAGTTCACCCTGCCATTGTCCGGTGCATAGCTATCCCCTCCCCCTACACCGGATCAAACGCCCGGATCGGCGGCAGATTGCCGTTGAACCGCTCCACCTCCACCGTCGTGATCTGCCCCGTGCAGCCCTGCGCGAACGATGACGTCCCGATGTCGCGCGTCAGCACGTTCGGATTGCCGTGAACGCAGAGCGGGGTTTCCTCCTCCGGGTCCATCGGGTCGTACCAGGCGCCGGTCGGGAGCTGGACGATGCCGGGGGCGACCCCGTCGGTGACGTGCACGGCGGCGAGGCAGGCGCCTCTGATGTTGAAGAGGCGGATGATGTCGCCGTCGGCGATGCCGCGGGGCTTTGCGTCACGCGGGTTCATGCGCGCGACCTCGCGGCCGCGATGTTTCGCCTCCAGCGAATGCCCGCCGAAATCGAGCTGGCTGTGCAGGCGCGTGGTCGGCTGGTTGGCGATGAGGAAGAACGGCGAGCCGGGCTCGGGCACATCCGTCTTCTCGAGCCAGACCGGATGGCCCGGACAATCGGCATCGCCGTGGCCGGCGATCTTCCTGGAGAAAATCTCGATGCGCCCGCTCGGCGTCGGCAGTGGATGCGCGGTGGGATCGTCGCGGAAGCGGCGCAGCCCGCCGCCATCGTCCGCGTGCTGCGGCACAGTCAGGCTGCCGGCCTGCCAGAACTCCTCGAAATCAGGCGCAACAAGTCCCTGTGCGGCCATCGAGGCGCGGGCCGGCTCGTAGAGATGCGCCAGCCATTCGCGCGCGGTGCGGCCTTCGGTGAAGGGTTCGCGCGCGCCCAAGCGCTCGGCCAGGTCGGCGAAGATCTCGTAATCGTCGCGCGCCAAGCCAAACGGCTCGGCGATGCGGTGCATGGCGACCATCAGGGGATCGTTGGTGGAATAGCCGATGTCTTCTCGTTCAAGAGTCATGGTCGCGGGCAGCACGATGTCGGCGTGGCGGGCCGTCGCGGTCCAGGCGAGCTCATGCACCACCAGCGTATCGAGCTTCGCAAAAGCCTTGCGCAGGCGGTTGAGATCCTGGTGGTGATGGAAGGGATTGCCGCCGGCCCAGTAGACCAGACGGATGTCCGGATAGGTACGCGTCTCGCCATTGTAGCGATAGCTGGTGCCGGGCTGGAGCAGCATGTCGGCGATGCGCGCCACCGGAATGAAATCGGCGACGCCGTTGCGGCCTTGCCCGAGCGTCGGGCCCGGCACCGCGTTGACGCGGCGGCCGTAATAGCCGATCGCGCCGAGCGAATAGGCGTAGCCGCCGCCGGCGAGACCGATCTGGCCGAGCGCTGCGGCGAGCACGAGGGCCATCCACACCGGCTGCTCGCCATGCTCGGCGCGTTGCAGCGAATGCGAGACAGTGATGAGCGACCTCTTCCCGGCCAAGCGACGCGCAAGCTTGCGTATGATGTCCGCATCGATGCCGCAGATCGACGCGGCCCATTCGGCGTGCTTGGGCTGCCCATCGGTCTCGCCGGTGAGATAGCGCAGGAAGACCGGCCAGCCTTCGGTGTAGCGATCGAGGAAGGCCTGATCGTGCAGGCCTTCGTTCACCAGCGTGTGGACGAGGCCGATCATCAGCGCGGTGTCGGTGCCGGGACGCGCCATCATCCACTCCGCGCCGGCCTCCACCGGCAGATCGTCGCGGAGCGGACTGACAAGGATGAACGCGCAGCCGCGACGATGCGCGGCTTCCATGGCGCCGCGCTCGACATGCTTGCTGATCGAGCCGCCGGCCACCATGGAGTTCTTCAGCGCCATGCCGCCGAACGCGAGCACGATGTCGGTCTCTGCCGCGATCTGCTCCCAGGTGACGTTGTGCTTGGTGATGTCTTCATAACCGCAGAGAATCTGCGGCAGCAGCACCGAGGACGCGCCGGAGGAATAGGTGTTCACCGAACGCACATAGCCGCCCATCGCGATATTGAGGAAGCGATGCACCTGGCTCTGCGCGTGATGGAAGCGGCCGGCGCTCGACCAGCCATAGGAGCCGCCGAACACCGCAGCGGGCCCGCGCGTGTCGCGGATGCGCGCTAGTTCCCCGCCGAGCAGATCGAGCGCCTTCTCCCAGCTGACGGAAACGTACTCATCGCGGCCGCGGCGATCATCGGGACCCGGACCGCGCTCGTGCCAGCCGCGGCGGATCGCCGGCTGGGCGATACGGGCCTGATGGCGCAACGCGCCGGGAAAATTATCGATGATGCGGTTCGGATCGGGATCGCCCGCATACGGCCTGACTTCGAGACCGGCCTCGCCAAGACGCGCCGAGAACACGCCCCAATGCGAGGTGTGCGGCTTGAAACCATCCGACAGATCGAGGGCGGGGTCGGGGTGGCCAATCGTATCGCTCATTCCGTCGTGTCCTTCGCGAGCCGGTCGGCCGGCATTGGTATCGGCGCACACATATCGCACACGAACCCGTGATCGCGCCCGACGGCACCAGCGTCAAGGTCCGCAGTTAAGCCATTTGGTCGCGACAGGGTTGCTCCGAGGTGCCTTGGTCCCGGGCCACCCCGCACCAGCTAAGCGGAACCATTTCACGACGCAGGCAGAAAGCTCGCTCGGATGTCAGCCGCGATTCAAGGTCAAGTTTTGGCGCGCCAAAACGCGCGAGTTTGGGTGCTGGCCTTCGGCCTGCTCCTGGTCCTCGCTCTTGTTTCGCCCGCCTCGGCCGAGTCGCCGTCCGAGATGGCAGGCTCCGTTCTGTTCGGCATGGAAACCGAGCCTCTTGCGGGCGCTGCGGTCTCGGAGAAATGGAATCACGCGAAGGCCGAGATCGCCCGCGAGCTCGACATCGTGGCCCGGTGCCATCGAACCGGTGCATGCCCGACGGCCGCGCGAAAGCTGATCGATCTGAGCGCGGCCGGCGCCGGCCGCGATAGCCGTGCCAAGATCGGCCTCATCAACCGCGCCGTGGATCAGGCGATCAGCCCCGTCAGCGACGACGCCCAATGGGGCGTGCCCGACCGTTGGAGTGCCCCGTTCGAGACGCTTCGGTCCAGCCGCGGCGACTGCGAGGACTATGCGATCGTCAAATATCTCGCGCTCATCGAGGCGGGCATCCCCAGGGATGATTTGAAGATCGTGATCCTGAAGAATACATTTCCACGCGAAGATCACGCGGTGGTGGCCGTCCGTGTCGACGAGCAGTGGCTCATTCTCGACAACCGCACGCTCACGCTGGTGCGCGATGTGGACCTCACGCGTGCGACCCCGGAGTTCGTGCTCGATCAGGCCGGTGTCCGGCGCTTTGTCTCGAGAGGTCGCGCTGCGCCCTTTGGGCTTCGCGTGGCGCGGTCGGGCTAGACTGCCCCCTCGCCCCGCTCTCTTGTCCGCCGAAGCCCGCCTTCTGGCGAAGGCGGATGCGGGGAGTTGGGGTGAGGGGCTGCCTCCGCAAGAACGGTGAGAAATAGACTCGTTGAGAATCCCCCTCACCCGGATCGCATTTCGCTTCGCTACATGCGATCCGACCTCTCCCCGCAAGCGGGGCGAGGTGAAGCGGGCGCTGATTGCTTTCTGTTCTTCTGACTACTTCAGTCGTGCGTCGCGCGCGATGAAGTCGAGGAAGCTGCGCACTTTCAGCGAGAGGTATTTGCGGCTCGGATATACCGCGAGCAGCTTTCCTGCGAAAAACAGCTTGTCGGGCAGCACGCGCTCCAGCCGGCCCGCGGCGAGATCGTCGGAAAGCAGCCACTTCGGCAGGAAGCTGAAACCCATGCCGTGCAGGCAGGCGTGGTGCAACAGGGTTTCGTTGGCGCTCTGCAAAACCGGAACGAACCTGACCACTTTTCGTCCCTGCTCGCCCTGAAGCGGCACAACGCCGTCTGCGTGCACGAAGGTGTAGGCAAGCAGCGGCGCGCCCTCCAGATCGTCAGGCGAAGCCGGACGGCCACGCGTATCCAGAAATTCGCGCGAGGCGACGAAATGGAAGGACGCGTCCGCAATGGTCCGCGCGATCAGGCCGGGATCGGGAGCGGATGTGACGCGAAGCGCGAGATCGAATCCCTCCTCGACGAGATTGACCAGCCGGCCGCTGAGATCGACCTCCAATGTCACCTCCGGATAGCGCGCGCGGTAGTCGGCCAGCACCCCCGCAAACAGCGGGTTGGCCATCCACACCGGCGTGCTTATGCGCAGGCGCCCCTTCGGCGCGAGCGCGGTCTGGCTGACCGCAGCTTCCACCTCGTCGAGCCCTTCCATCATCTGCCGCGCCTGCTCGAAATACAGCGCGCCGGTCTCGGTCAGGCTGACATGCCGGCTGGTGCGATTGAGCAGGCGCGCCGACAGATGCGCCTCGAGATGCATCACATGCTTGCTCGTCATCGCGGGCGACATCGCGAGACGCTCGGCGGCCGCCGAAAAACTCCTGAGCTCCGCGACGGCGCAGAACACCCGAATGCTCACCAGCGTATCCATGCAATTTCCCGGCGATTTCCAGCCAACGGGTGGATTCTATCATCAACAAACAGGAAATGGTGCATAAACCCGACGGCAAATGATCAATATATGGGAAAAGCTTAGGTTTTTGGGACATCAACCTTTTCCGGAGCAAAACCCATGTCCCACCTCGAAGCCTGGTCGCCGCGCGTGCTTGCCGCGGTGCGGATCATCACCGCACTGCTGTTCATCGAACATGGACTGATGAAGCTTGTCGCCTTCCCGGCCGCCGTTCCGGGGTTGCCGAGCCCCCTCCCCGCCATCCTGGTCGCCGCGGCTGTGATCGAGATCGTGGGCGGGGCGCTGATCGCGGTTGGACTGTTCACCCGCATCGCCGCGTTCATCTGCTCCGGCGAGATGGCGGCGGCCTATTTCATGTTTCACGCGCCGAACAGCTTCTGGCCGGCGGTCAACCAGGGCGACGCCGCGATCCTGTTCTGCTTCGTCTTCCTCTATCTCGCCTTTGCGGGGGCGGGCGCCTGGAGCATCGACGCAGCTTTGTCGAACTCGCAACCGAAGCTCGTGAGGGCCTGAGCATGAGCGGGCGGCGGCTTCCCACCTACTTCCTCTCCCATGGCGGCGGTCCCTGGCCGTACATGGAAGCAGGCATGCGCCGCCGCTTCGACAAGCTCGAAGCCTCGCTGCTCGCCCTTCGCCGCGAATGGGGCGATGCACCGCGAGCCGTCCTGGTGATTTCAGGACATTGGGAGACGGAGGAATTTGCCGTCTCCTCGGCAGCCCATCCCGGAATGGTGTTCGACTATCACGGTTTCCCCGAACATCTGTACCGGATCAAATATGACGCGCCCGGCTCGCCCGAACTTGCGATGCGCCTGCGCGCGATGCTGCAAGCCGGCGGGTTCGCATGCGACAGCGACGGCGAGCGCGGCTTCGACCACGGCACGTTCAGCCTGATGAAGCCGATCTATCCGGACGGCGAAATGCCGATCGTGCAGCTATCGGTCAAGCAGGACCTCGATCCGCACGCGCACCTCTCGATCGGGCGGCTGCTCGCGCCCCTCCGCGACGAAGGCGTCGTGATCATCGGCAGCGGCTCGAGCTTTCACAATCTCGGCCTACGCGGCCCCGCCGCCATCGAGCCTTCCCGCCGCTTCGATGATTGGCTGCAACAGACGCTGCTGCAGTCTCCGACCGACGAACGCCGTCGGCGCGTCGCCAATTGGACCGTTGCACCGGATGCACGCACGGCCCATCCCCGCGAGGATCACCTGATCCCGCTGATGGTGGCGCTCGGCGCAGCAGAGGAGGAGCCGGCTGCGCTGATCTATCACCAGGGCGACTTCATGGGCAGCTGGACGCTGTCGAGCTTCCGTTTCGGCGGCTAAAACTCCGCATCCAGCAACGCCTCGACCTCAGCAGACCGGACGATGGTCCCGTGCACGAAGGCTTCGTGGTTGGCTTCGATCTGATCGTGGTCGTAGAGATAGTTGACCATGATCCCGAACGACTCGCGGATGCCGCGTGGCGCGGTGTTGCCGAGCCAATTGATCCGCTCGAGCCGTGCTCCGTTACCGAGGTGGAAGCGTGCCACGGGGTCGATACGGCCGCCGGACGACGGGCGACGCGTCAGATACACGGCGCAGCGTTGCATCAAGCCGGTGCGCAGTTGCTCGCTCAGCTCAAGATCCTGCCACCATCGGTCGGTTTCCAGCTTCGACAGCAGTGCGGCATCGCCATGCCGGGGCTGCTCCATGAGCCAGCGGCGAAAACCCGGGATCGGCGACAGCGTGGAAAAACGCTGCAGCCGGGGCAACTCGGTTTGCAGCTCCTCCACCACCTGCTTGATCAGGAAATTGCCGAACGACACGCCGCGCAGGCCGTCCTGGCAATTGGAGATCGAATAGAAGATCGCGGTATCCGCACGCGCGGCGCGCAGCCGTGCCGCTTCCTCGTCGCCGTCCTGGAGCAGCAAAGGCGGCACAGCGCCGGCCAGCCCCTCGACCAGCGCCACCTCGACGAAGATCAGGGGCTCGCCCGGCAAGGCGGGATGGAAAAACGCGAAACAGCGCCGGTCCGGCGCGAGACGACGGCGCAGATCGTCCCAGCCCGTGATCTCGTGCACCGCCTCGTAGGCGATCAGCTTTTCCAGCACTGCGGCGGGCGACTGCCAGTCGATCCGGCGCAGCTCGAGAAAGCCGCGGTTGAACCACGAGGCGAACAGGTGCTTGAGGTCGGCATCCAACAGTTCCAGAGTCGGCTCGTCGCGCAGACGCGACAGGATCCCCTTGCGCATCGCCACCAGCGCACCGGTCCCGCCGGGTGCCATATTCATCCGGCGCAACAGCTCCTGCCGCGGCGGATCGGCGGCCTGCGCCAGATGGGCGGCGGCCTCCGCCGTCATGTCGACGAGATATCTCTCCGCCGCCCCGCGCAGCATCGTCGCATCAGGCTGAAAGTCCGTCGCCAGGAAACGCTCAAAGCCCTGGCGGTCGTCGACATCGAGCTTGCCGAGCACCTCGTGCAGCTCGCGCGAGAGCAAGGCACCGGAGGCTTCGCCGCCTTCCGACAACAACGCCGACGCCAGCTGCTTTGCCCGATCGAGCGAGGGGGGCTTTGACGCGTTTGCGCCGACCGAAACCTGTTTCGCAGAAGCCTGTTTTGCAGAAGTCATGGCTGTCTCCTCAGGCGTGAGTGTTGGCGGTTGCGGTCGCAGGCGTCACGGCCGGCCGGCGGAATTTCGCCGGCGGCACGTACAGCCCGCCCGAAGCGGTAACGAGATCGTCAATGGACTTGGCGGCGAGCCAGTCGCGCGTTGCGGTGGCGACATCGATGCCGAGGTCGGCGGGGAACATCACGATGCCCTTGCGCCGCAGCTCTTCGGCGGCACCTGCCGGCAGCCGCTTGCCGAAATCGGTATCGCCGGCGATGGCACGCAGCGCTGACTCGCGCTCTTCCGGCGAGCGACAGCGCAGGAGATTAGCGACACCGCACTCGGTGATGACGTGGGTGACGTCGTCGCCATAGATCATCACCGGCGGCAGCGCGAAGCCCGCGGACGTGGCAAGATCGAAGGCGTCCAGCCGCTCGACAAAACTCGGCGCGCCATTCGGCTGGCGGGTCTGCACCATCTGCACCACGAGCTTGCGCCCGCGCAGGTCCTCGCCCGCCTCACGGCCAGCGCGCAGCCATGTCGGCGTCGCGTGCCGGCGACCGCGCGCATCCGCGCCCATGTTCGGTGCGCCGCCAAAGCCCGCGATCCGCCCTTTCGTCGCCGTCGAGCTGTTGCCCTGCGCATCGATCTGCAGCGTGGCGCCGACGAACATGTCGCAGGCATATTGTCCGGCGACCTGTGCCAGCGCACGGTTCGAGCGCAGATTGCCGTCGGCACCGACCGGGAATATCCCGGCGTGCTTCGCGACATAGCGCTCCATGCCGATCTCCGAGCCGAAGCTGTAGACGCCATCGACAAAACCGCTTTCGATCGCCGGTATCAGCGTCGGATGCGGATTGAGCACGAAGTGCCGCGCGATCCTGCCCTTCTGGCCGCGCGCGGCGGCGAAGGTCGGCAGCAAGAGCTCGATCGCCGCGGTGGCGTAGCCGATGCCGTGATTGAGGCGCTGCACCTGGTAAGGCTCGTAGACCGCCGCAATCGCCAGCATCGCCATCAGTACGTTCTCGTCGCGGACCTTGGCGGGATCGCGCGTAAACAGCGGCTCGATCGCATAGGGTTTTGGGCTCTGCACCACGATGTCGATCCAGTCGCCGGGAATGTCGACACGCGGCAGGCGATCGACAATCTCGTTGACCTGCACCACGACGACACCGCCGCGAAAGGCGGTCGCCTCGGCGATGGTCGGCGTGTCCTCGGTGTTCGGGCCGGTATAGAGATTGCCGTTGCGATCGGCCTTGTCGGCGACCAGGAGCGCCACCTGCGGCGTCAGATCGACCAGCATGCGGGCATAGAGTTCGAGATAGGTGTGGATCGCACCGATTTTCACGCGCTTGTAAGCAACCAACTCGGCGAGCTTGCGGCTTTGCGGTCCGGCGAATGAGAAATCGAGCCGATTGGCGATGCCGCGTTCGAACACTGCCAGATGATCGGGCAATGCGAGCACAGACTGCACCATGTGCAGATCATGCACGCGCGCCGGATCGACCTTGGCCAGGACGGAAGCGAGAAAGTCGGCCTGCTTCTGGTTGTCGCCCTCGATCGCCACGCGATCACCGGGCTCGATCACGGCCTCCAGCAGCTCGACCATGCGGCCGGCGGCGCAGATCTTATCCCCACCGCAAAGCGCCGCCGCACGCGCGAGCCGTTCCGTCCGATGCGTCCGAGATGATGTGTCCAACATGAGAGCCTCTCCTTCGTTTCTCACGAAGAAGGGTAGGAGCGCATCATTGATTATAGAAACGATATTTTATAATATGATTGATCGCAATTGACGATCAATCATATTGGGCGCCCATGCTGGATTTCGAGCTGCTCCGCACCTTCGTGGCTGTCGCCGATCACGGTGGATTTCATCGTGCCGCGGAGCGGCTGAACCTTACGCAGTCGACCGTGAGCCAGCAGATCAAGCGGCTCGAAGCCGAGACCCGGCGTCCCTTGTTTCGGCGCACGACCCGCTCGGTCGCACTTACCGACGATGGTGAGATGCTGCTCGGCGACGCCCGCCGCCTGCTGCAACTCGAGGAAGCTGCTCGTCATCGCCTTGCGGCGCCGCGGCTCTCCGGCACGGTGCGCCTCGGCGTAGTCGAGGAGATTGCAGGCGGTTCGCTGCCTTCAGCGCTCGGCCGTTTCGCCGCGCTCCATTCGGGCGTGAAGCTCGAAGTGCAGATCGGTGTCAGCGCGGAGCTGATCGAGCAGCTCAATGCGGGACGGCTTGATGTCGTATTCGCCAAGCGTCCGCTCGGCACCTCACGCGGGCGCCTGGTCTGGCGCGAGGCCCTGGTCTGGGCGGCGGCCGAGAGTTTCGAGCTCGTTGCTGACGCCGCGCTACCGCTGGCGCTTTATCGCGAACGGTCGGTTTCGCGCGAGGCGGCGCTCGCGGCGCTGAGCAGCAGCGAACTGAGCTGGGAGATCGTCTACACCAGTCCGAGCCTGACGGGCGTGCGCGCCGCAGCGCTCGCCGGTCTTGCCATCACGCCCCTTCCGGCAAGTGCCATCATCGCGGGTTTGCGTATTCTCGGCGGAGCGCACGGCCTGCCGCGCCTGCCTGACCTCGAGTTCGCGATCTACGAGAAGGCCCGCCCCGACAAGGCCGCCGCGGCACTTGCCGCCAATCTTTTGACTCTCGCGCAGGGGCCGTCGCGCCCGACGATTTGACACAGTGCGATCGTCCCGCTGACATGATCGAGTTGAGCCTGCGAGAACTAGCACTACTTTGGCAGAATGTGTTTGCGCCGCTGTTTTTCATGGATTTGTTTCCGGCAGTATGGACACCGTTCAGACGGCGGCCGAAGGATGAGATCGACGATGGCGTGACGTACGGCGGGCATCGTTGGCTGAGGCGGAGGCCCGTTGATTCTTTTTTTTCCGCCCCGCGTATGCAAGGCGCCGATGTTGCAGGAAGGCGTAGGCAATCATTGTCATCAGGGCGTGGCGATGAAGACCCTGCCATGATCGCCCTTCGAAGTGATCAAGTCCAAGCTCCTCTTTCAACTGCTGATGGGCCTGCTCACAAATCCATCTTGCCTTAATGGTGGCGGCCAGTGTGCGCAGATCCGTCGCTGCCGGGAGATTGGCGAGATAGTATTTCTTCTCCCCTGAGGCACGTTGCTCGCCAATGAGCCAAGCTTCGTCGCCCGGGAGATGCTGCTGCCCCTTATCCCATATCCGCTGCGGAGGGCCGTCGGCAGTTCGGACACGCAGAGCAGCAAATCGGGCTTTCAGCCGACCCTTCGTCCCGCTGCGCCAACTCACGGTTTTCCACTTCGCGCTGACCAGCATTTGTTCTGCCGCAATCGATAAGATATCTGGTACGTGGTGCTTTCGTGGCTTCCCGCGAACTTTGGTGATCGGCCAAATGAGCTGTACACCAACCGGGTACACCTTGAGGTGCCGAGGGATGCCGACAGCCCAGGCCAGTCCGCGTTCTGTTAGCCCCTGTCGAAACGGTGCGCTGAGTCCGTATCCTGCATCCGCCAGCACACATCCAAAACGCACGTTGGCTGCCAACGCTCGGTCAACCTCGGCCAAAGCAATTTCCGGCTTGGATCGTGCCGTTCGGTGTTCTATCGGCACGCGAGCTCGCTTCAAACGAGACACATTGCCTGTCCAACTCTCGGGCAGAAAGAGACGCAGCGCGACCATTATCGGCACTTCGCCGCGCGCAAGTGTAAGCGACACCAGCGTTTGGCAATTCGCCGTTTTGCCAAGAGCGGACGCATATTGAGCCGCGACACCGACGGAGCGGTCGCCCTTCTTTGGAAGTGCCGTGTCGTCAATAACCAGCACCGCATCTTTGCCGCCGACGAGCCGGTCAGCCTGGTTGAGCAGCTCCGATTCCAGCGGCGTCGCGTCCCAGACACCATCGGCAATGAAATGGTGCAGCTGATCGTAGTTGCCCGTGGCAATGCGCTCCGCCATCGGCTGAACGCTTTTGCGGTCGCCCGGACCGATCAATCCCGCAACGTACAGGGGACACATCCGCCGCCGGGTCTTATGACCCAACCGATTCAGGAACGGTTTCAGCCAGCGTTCGAGTTCGTCTTTCCACTCCGCCATGGTCAGCCCTCCGAGAGCCGACCACCCATGAATCACTGAAAAATTGATTCGGGAATCCTAAAAATCGCGGCAAACCAACGATCTGCCAAAGTAGTGCTAGGTCGTGTGCTCATAAGCCGGGTGACCTGCTCCAGTGAATGTCCGCTTCGCTCCGTTGTGACCACAATGATGCGGCGGCGCAACATGACGCGTTGGGCCATGTGTGGACGGCTCCGGGTTGGCAAGTAGAATCTTCACTTTGCGGCGTTGGTCGGAGCAGCCATGTGTTCGGCCTGTTTGCGCGGTTCACATGACCGCTGGCCATAATGCCCTC
>Ga0210408_10003960_pt1 | contig 13411 bp, 14 predicted proteins | sample IncBWH4MmetaG_FD_155471 | JGI IMG/M metagenome (GOLD analysis project Ga0210408, IMG submission 155471) | Forest soil microbial communities from Barre Woods Harvard Forest LTER site, Petersham, Massachusetts, United States - Inc-BW-H-4-M | ecosystem: Environmental > Terrestrial > Soil >...
CGGCTGACACTGCGAGAGCGCGTCGGGTAACAGAGCACGCAGTGCTCTGCGATCAGGACATTGATCGCCACCAGGGAATCTCCTTCATTCATGGAGGAGAGGATGTCAAGAAAATCATGAGTCCAGTTTCATGATGCCGCCGATTCGAAGAATGCGCATCCGGTGGAGTATGGAGCCGCATTATTCAGGAGTGTCGATATGAAATGGGAAACCCCACAGGCCGTTGAATTGCGGTTCGGTATGGAAATTACGATGTATGTGTCGAATCGCTGAATAGCGAGGATGCTCGTCCTTGCGGGTGCCCCCGCAAGGACAGCGCCGATTCTCAGTGAAAATCCGGGTACTGGGATCGGCCGCGGGGGGCGGTTTTCCCCAATGGAATTGCAATTGTCGCAACTGTTCAGGGCTTCGCGCGGGCACGTTGCGCGTCCGGGCACGGACCCAGTCTTCCATTGCCGTCGGCGGCGGCAGCTCATGGGCGCTGGTGAACGCATCGCCTGACATCCTGTCGCAACTGCGCTCGAATCCTGATTTGCAGCCGGGGCGGGGCATCCGCGACAGCGCCATCGTCGCCATCGTCCTCGTCGACGGCCAGGTCGACCATACCACCGGACTCTATATGCTGCGCGAATCGACCCACCCCTGGCCCATTTGGTGTACCGACAGCACCTTTGCCGATCTCACCCGGGGTAATCCCATATTCGGCGTGCTTGGCTTTTTTTGCGGCGTGGATAGGCGCCGTATCGAACTGGATGAGGCCGCCTTCGCAGTCGATGCACTGCCCGGCGTGCGTTGGCGCGCCTTGGCCGTGGCCAGCAAGCCGGCTCCTTATTCACCCAACCGAAATGCACCCATCGACGGCGACAACCTGGCACTGGTGATCGAGGATGAGATCACCGGGCAAACGGCGGTGTACGCCCCGGGCTTGAGCGCCATCGATGAGCGGGTATGGAGCGCCATGCAATCGGCCGCCTGCGTGCTCGTGGACGGCACTTTCTGGACCGATGACGAAATGATTCGGCTCGGCGTCTCGTCCAAACGCGCACGCGACATCGGACACCTGCCGCAAAGCGGTCAGGGTGGAATGCTGGAGTGGCTGGATCGCCTGCCGTCCGACGTACGCAAGATCCTCATTCACATCAACAATACCAACCCCATACTCGACGAGGCCTCCGCGGAAGCGGCCGAGCTTGCGCGCCGCGGCGTCGAGGTCGCGTGGGATGGCCTGGAAATCGTGCTGTGAGCTCCGCCGCTTGGGATAGGGATGAGTTCGAAGCGCAGCTGCGATCCTTAGAGCGCGCCTACCACATTCATCATCCCTTCAATGTGCTGATGAATTCCGGCGCGGCCACGCCGACGCAAATTCGCGGCTGGGTTGCGAACCGCTTCTACTACCAGACCAACATCCCGATCAAGGACGCCGCCATTCTCTCGAATTGCACGGATCGCGCGGTGCGCCGCGCCTGGGTGCAGCGCATTCTCGATCATGACGGCTACGGCGAGGACCCCGGCGGGATTGAGTCTTGGTTGCGGCTGGCGGAGGCGGTGGGACTGTCCCGCGATACGGTGGAGAGCCTCACCGAAGTGCTGCCGGGAGTTCGATTCGCGGTCGACGCCTATGTTAATTTCGCGCGCCGCGCGCCGTGGCCCGAGGCCATGTGCTCCTCGCTGACCGAACTGTTCGCGCCCGAGATTCACAAACAGCGTCTCGCGAATTGGCCGCAGCATTATCCCTGGATCGACCGTGCCGGACTGCAATACTTTCAGAGCCGGGTGAGTCTGGCGCGCCGCGATGTCGAATTCAGCCTCGAGCTCACTCTGGATCGCTTCAACACGCGTGCCTTGCAGGAACGCGCGCTCGACATTCTCAAATTCAAGCTCGACGTGCTGTGGCAAATGAGCGATGCCATGGCGCTGCGTTATATGATCCCGTCATGAATCAGCCCGCCATCGACGCCATGTCGCGGCCCGCCGTCGGGCGCGGCTTCCGGCTGCAATGGGAGGCCGCGCAAAATGCGCACGTGCTTCTGTATCCCGAAGGGATGATCAAGCTCAACGGAAGCGCGGGCGAGATCATGAAGCGCTGCGACGGCGCGACGACCATTGCCGACATCACGGCGGATCTCGAACGCGCCTTCGCGGCGTCCAATCTGTCCGAGGACGTCATGCGCTTCATCAGCATGGCGGTGGACAAGAAATGGCTGCAAATCCCCTCGTGAACTCGCCCGTGCGCCCCGGGCCGCCGCTGTGGCTGCTGCTGGAACTGACGTATCGGTGTCCCCTGCACTGTGTTTTCTGCTACAACCCGACGGATTTCGCGCGCAGCAGCGCGGAGTTGAGCACGGACGACTGGATCCGTGTGTTGCGCCAAGCGCGGGCCTTGGGCGCCGTACAGCTGGGCCTGTCGGGCGGCGAACCGATGGTGCGGGACGACCTGGAGCTGATCGTGGCGGAGGCGCATCGGCTCGGTTTCTACACGAATCTCATCACGTCCGGGGTGGGCTTGAACGAGCCGCGCCTGCAAGCACTGAAGAAGTCCGGGCTGGATCACATTCAGCTCTCCTTCCAGGACAGTACCCGGCAGATGAACGATTTCCTGAGCAGCACGCGCACCTTCGATCTGAAATCGAGCGTGGCCGCATTGATCAAGCAATACGACTATCCCATGGTGCTCAACGTGGTGCTGCACCGGCTCAACATCGATCATGTGGAGGAAATCCTCGAGATGGCGCTGCGGTTGGGCGCCGACTACGTGGAATTGGCCAATACCCAGTACTACGGTTGGGCCTGGCACAACCGCGAGCAATTGCTGCCCAGCCGCGAACAGGTGGAGCGGGCGGAGCGGACGATGCAGCGATTCCGCGAACGCGCCGGACGGCAGATGCAGATCTTCTTCGTGGTGCCCGACTATTTCGAGCGCCGTCCCAAGGCCTGCATGAACGGCTTGGGCTCGATCTTTCTGACCATCGCTCCGGACGGAACCGCGCTTCCCTGTCATGCCGCGAGGATGTTGCCCGGTCTCGACTTCCCCAATGTGCAGAGCGCCGGCATCGAGGAGATCTGGTACCACTCCGCGAGCTTCAATCATTTTCGCGGCGACGCGTGGATGAAGGAGCCCTGTCGAAGCTGTCCGGAAAAAACCCGCGACTTCGGCGGATGCCGCTGCCAGGCCTACTTGCTCACCGGCGACGCCGCGAATGCCGACCCGGTGTGCGATCTGTCCCCGCACCATCATCTGGTGACGGAAGCAGTCGCTCGAGCGGAGCGCCCGGCGGTCGGGGAGCCGTCCTTGGGTAGCGAGGAAAAGCCCCTGGTATTTCGCAGCCAGCCCAATTCATCGGCGCTGTTCGTCAAGCAACCGGCCGTCAAGCAACATGGGCCTTGACGCGTTGCGGTGGTTGACCTGGGCGTTCCTGATCGCGCTCGCCGCGGAGACGCTGACCCGTCTGTGGCTCGGCTCGCGGCAGATCGCGGCCGTGCGGGCGAATCGCGATCATGTCCCTGAGCCGTTTCGCGGACAGATCGCGCTCGCCGACCAGCAAAAGGCGGCCGATTACACCATGGCGCGGGTGCGGCTGGGCCGATGGGCAACCCTCGTCGAAGCCCTGGTCAAAATTGCATTGACCGTGGGCGGCGGTCTCGCGGCGGTTGACGCACTGTGGCGCCACACGGGCCTTGGCGAGCCGTGGCGCGGTGCATGCGTCGTGGCCACGCTCCTGCTGCTGCTGCAGCTGGTCGGTCTGCCATTTTCGTTGTGGAGAACATTCCGGATAGAAGCCCGCTTCGGGTTCAATCGAGTCTCGCCGCGGCTGTACGCCGTGGATCTGGCCAAGCAATGGCTGCTGGCCGCGCTGCTCGGCGGCCCCCTGTTGCTGGCCACGCTCACCCTCATGGAGCGTGCCGGGGCGCGGTGGTGGATATGGGCCTGGGTGATCTGGTTGGGTTGGACCTTGGGACTGACCTGGGCCGCCCCAAAGTTCATTGCGCCGCTGTTCAACCGATTCTCGCCGCTCACCGACGAGGCGCTCAAGAAGCGGGTCGAGTTGCTGCTCGAGCGCTGCGGATTCGCGGCGGGCGGCGGGGTGTTCGTGATGGACGGATCGCTGCGCTCGGCGCACGGCAATGCGTATTTCACCGGCATCGGGCGCAACAAGCGCATCGTGTTCTTCGATACCCTGCTGTCGCGCATCGACACGGCGGAAATCGAGGCGGTGCTGGCGCATGAGCTGGGGCATTTTCGTCTGCATCATGTTCGCCAGCGGCTGGCGGCGTCCGTGCTGCTGACATTCGGCGGATTGGCGCTGCTCGCTTGGGCGGCGCGGCAGCCAGGGTTCTACGCCGCTCTGGGCGTGCCGGTGCCTTCGCCCTCGATGGCGCTGCTCCTGTTCATTGTGGCCGTGCCGGTCTTCACCTTCTTTGCCACACCGCTCATGTCCTGGTGGTCGCGCCGGCACGAGAGACAGGCCGACGATTTCGCGGCCGTACACGCCGATGCCGGTCAGCTGGCCGCGGCCTTGGTGAAACTGTTTCGCGACAATGCGTCCACGCTCACGCCCGACCGCATCCATTCGGCGTTCTTCGATTCCCACCCGCCGGCGCTCGAGCGTATCGCGCGATTGAAGGCGCTGACGTAGCCGCGGTTCAGGCGCCGACGTTGCTGCTATTTTTGCAGAGTCAGCCGGATGAACCGGGTGCGATTACCGGCAGGCCCGCTGCTTTCCACGCGGCTATCCCCCCGCGCATGTGAGCCGCGCTGGCTTGACCGGCAGCGAGACGCCGCTCAGCCGCCGCCAGCGATCGTTTGCCGCTTCCGCAGTGAAAAACCACTCGCCGCAATCCATCCTCGGGCAGAGCCGCGGCGTCGAATGTCGAGAGCGGATAGAGAAGCGCCCCCGGAATGCGCTCCGCGGCATACTCGGCTGGCTCCCGGACATCCACCAGAAGCAGCCGGCCGGCGCTCAAGAGCCGTGCAACTTCAGCGGGCTCGAGGGTCAAGACGGCGGCTGCTTGCGTGGTCATGGGGAAAATCCTTGCCTACCATCGGTGGGTTTGACGACGCGGTATCGCATGTGACTTTCAACGTTCGACGGCGATGGCCACGCCCATGCCGCCGCCGATACAAAGGCTGGCGAGGCCCTTTTTTGCGTCGCGCCGGATCATTTCATGCAATAGCGTCACCAGGATTCGGCAGCCGGAGGCTCCGATCGGATGACCGAGGGCGATTGCCCCGCCGTTGACATTGATCTTCGAGGTATCCCATTCCATGCGGCGGTTGACCGCGATCGCCTGCGCGGCAAATGCCTCGTTGATCTCCATCAGGTCCAGTTCCTGTCGGGTCCAGCCCGCCTTCTTGAGGCACAACTGGCTGGCCGGCACCGGTCCCATTCCCATGACCTTTGGGTCGACGCCCGCGGAGGAGTAGGCCTTGATCCGAGCAAGCGGTTTCAGTCCCAATTCACCCGCCCGGCGTTCGGTCATCAGCATGACCGCGGCCGCGCCATCGTTGATACCCGACGCATTGCCGGCGGTCACCGTTCCGTCCTTGCTGAAAGCCGGCTTCAGCTCGCTGAGCGCGGCGACGGTAGTACCGTACCGAATGAACTCATCGGCGTCGAACACGGCGGTACCCTTCTTGGAGACGATCTCGATCGGCGCGATTTCAGCCTTGAATTTTCCCGCCTTCTGCGCAGCCTCGGCTTTCTGCTGCGATGCTGCGGCGAACTCGTCCTGTTCGCGCCGTGAGATATCAAATTGTTTGGCGACGTTCTCTGCAGTCGTGCCCATGTGATAATTGTTGTAGGCGTCCCACAGGCCATCGACGATCATGCTGTCGACGAGCTTGGCGTCGCCCATTCGAAATCCGTCGCGCGAGCCCTGCAGTACGTGGGGCGAGGCGCTCATGTTCTCCTGGCCGCCCGCAATGATGATATCCGCGTCGCCGCACCGAATGGCTTGCGCGGCCAAATGCACCGCCTTCATGCCGCTGCCGCACACCTTCCCGATGGTCATCGCAGGCACGCTATCCGGTATGCCCGAGCGGATCAGTGCCTGGCGCGCGGGATTCTGGCCGACGGCGGCTGTGAGAACCTGCCCCAAGATCACCTCTGAAATCTGCCCGGGTTCAACGCCAGTACGGGCAAGCAATGCCTTGATGATCTGGGCGCCGAGATCGGCCGCCGACACCTTCGCGATCGACCCGGCAAATTTTCCCACTGCGGATCGCAGCGCGGCGGTAATGACGACATCGTTCATACGCAATCCTCCCCTGGGGTTTCCAACTGTACCGCATCCTTGCTCGCGGCGGCAGAAATGACCGTCCAATCATCGTGTGCAGTTGCGGTCATCCGTGCGTGCATAGGTAGTTGCCCTTATACGCAGTAAAACGCCGCGCAGTTATCTTCGCCGTGGAAAGTGTCCACAAGAAGCAGGGGATACCGATGACTCGCATGCGACACCCATGGTCTTTCAGAATGCTGTTCCCGTGGCTGGGATTGGCATTGTGCGTCGGCGTAACGACTCCCGGCCGGGCCGTGCCGAGTTTCGCCCGCCAGACGGGCATGGCCTGCGCCGCCTGCCACACCGTATTTCCCGAATTGACGCCCTTCGGGCGCGAATTCAAGTTGAACGGCTACGTTCTCGACAACATCAAGCAGGTCACCGGAATTGATACGTCCGGCGCCCAGACGCTGGGGCTCAATTCCATTCCACCCATCAGTGTAATGGCGCAGATTTCCTACACCCACACGAGTACCGCGTTCCCTGACAGTGCGATTCCGGGCGCGTCGGCCAAGGATGGGGATCTCCTGTTTCCCCAGCAAGTGAGCTTTTTCTACGCCGGCAAGATCGCCGACGGTCTCGGCGCATTCATCCAGCTCACTTACGATGGCGTGGGCGACAGCTTCGGATTCGACAACACCGACATCCGCTACGCGCACCATTTGTCGTTCGGCGGTTCGAATGGCAACAGCCACAGCATGATCGTGGGCGTCACGCTGAACAACAATCCCACGGTGCAGGATGTTTGGAACACCACGGCAGCGTGGGGCGTTCCGTACTCGGGCAGCAGCATCGCACCCGGCGCGATTACATCGGCGAAGATCGACAGCGGCGCCGGAGGCTTCGGCCAGAATGTCGGCGGCATCGGCGTTTACATGTGGTTCGATGATCATTTTTACGCCGAGATCACGGACTACACCTCGGCAATCCGCGGCGGCGCGCATCCTCTGGACAGCACACAAAGCAACGTGGTCCAGGGGTCGGCCCCTTACTGGCGACTGGCCTACGAGCAGCGGTGGGACCGTCACTCCCTGTCCGTGGGCGCCTTCGGTTTGAATGCGAATACTCATCCGGGACTGCAGGGGACGACCAACACGGCGCTGGCCGGTGTGACTGATAAATTCAGGGACATCGCTGCGGATGTGCAGTATCAGTTCATTGGCGAGGATCATCTAGCTACATTCCTCGGGACGTATATCCGCGAGCACCAAACGCTCGACGCCAGTGTCCTCGATGTATTTGCCGCAAATACCCACAACAATCTCAAGACGCTCAAGCTGACGGGCGAATACTATTATCAGCGGCGGATCGGCGGCGTTATCGGATACTTCAGTACCACGGGCAGCAGCGACGCGCTGCTTTACGCCCCGGCGCCGGTCAGCGGTAGCGCGAACGGCAAGCCCGACACCAACGGCTATGTTCTCGAGGTGAATTACCTGCCGTGGCTGAATACCAAGCTTCAGGCGCAGTATGTCGGTTACCAGAAGTTCAACGGTCTTGGCACCAATTATGACGGTTCCGGCCGCAACGCCGGCAACAACAACACCATGTACCTGTTGGTCTGGCTGAACTTCTAATTCGAAAGCGAGGGAGCGAGAGCCCATGAAGTCATTCCTTGTTGTTGCCATTGCGATGTGCACGTCACTGTGCGCCGGCATGGCCCGCGGCGCCGATGTCCCCGCGGAAGCCGTAACAGGCACACAGAAGGCCGCTCTGCAAAAGACGGTCGAGACCTGCGGCACCTGTCATGGGGTCAATGGGCGCAGCGTGGCGCCGACATTTCCGAATTTGGCGGCGCAACTGGCGCCCTACCTCGAGTTGCAGCTCAAGGCGTTCAAGGATCAATCGCGCGCCGATCCCGATGCCCAGGCGTACATGTGGGGCATGGCCTCCCAGCTGAGCGACGCGACGATCAGCGCGGTGGCCGGATATTTCGCCGCGCAGCCTGCCGCCCCCGGCCGCGGTGGAAATTCGGCGTTGATCACCGTGGGCAAACATCTCTTCGAGGAAGGCGTCCCCGCGCGCCAGATTCCGCCCTGCGCCTCCTGTCATGGGGCGCATGCCGAAGGCATGGCCACGTTTCCGCGCCTGGCCGGACAACATGCGCCCTATTTGTTGAAACAGCTGCTCGTGATCCAAAGCGTGCTGCGCGCCGCACCGGTCATGCACGGCGTGATCAGGGATCTGACCAAGGACCAGATGCAGGCGCTGGTCGCCTATCTCGAGTCGATCTAGGAACCGGGGCGCCTCAATTTCCAGTGTTTTAGGGACATCCGCTGTCGGTCCGCGCTACACTTCCGAGGGGGGGTGAGCATCCGATGGCGACCATGCAACCTGATCAACGCTGGCGGACCCGCCTGACCCGCGACATCGGTTGGTTGCTGCTCATCAAGCTCGGACTCCTCACCTTGTTGTGGGCGCTCTTTTTTTCGGGTCCACATCGATGCCGAGTGGACGGCCCGGCAACCGCAACCCGGTTGGCGCTCGGCGCAGGAGGCGACCCGCTTCCTGGACGGGCCATGACCTCGGGAGGGGACCGCTGTGATTGACATGGATGTAGTGACGCTGTCGCGCCTGCAGTTCGCCTTGACGGCGCTCTATCATTTTTTGTTCATCCCGCTGACCCTGGGTCTGTCGATGATTCTCGTCATCATGGAGTCCGTGTATGTAATGACCGGGAGGGAAATCTGGAAGCGGATGACCCGCTTTTGGGGCGTGCTGTTCGGCATCAATTTCGCAATGGGCGTGGCGACCGGCATCACCATGGAGTTTCAGTTCGGCACGAACTGGGCGTACTACTCGCACTACGTGGGCGACATCTTCGGCGCGCCGCTGGCGCTCGAAGGCTTGATGGCATTTTTTCTGGAATCCACCTTTGTCGGTCTCTTTTTTTTCGGCTGGGAGCGATTGTCGAAAATCGGCCACTTGATCGTTACCGGGCTGGTGGCCCTCGGATCCAGCCTTTCCGCGCTCTGGATTCTCATCGCGAACGCTTGGATGCAAAATCCAATCGGAGCCGAGTTCAATTACGAAACCATGCGCATGGAACTCGTCTCCTTCGGTGCCGTGCTGTTCAACCCGGTGGCGCAATCGAAGTTCGTGCACGCCGTGGCGGCGGGCTATGTGGTCGGCTCGGTCTTCGTGCTGGCGATCAGCGCGTGGTATTTGCTGAACGGACGCAACGCTGAAATCGCGCGCCGCTCCATGGCGGTTGCGGCGAGTTTCGGCCTCGCCTGTTCGTTATCGGTGGTGGTACTCGGCGATGAGTCCGGGTACGTCGCCAGCGAGAATCAAAAAATGAAAATCGCGGCCATCGAGGCGCAGTGGGACACGGCGCCCGCGCCGGCGGGATTCACGCTATTCGGCTTTCCGGACGTGCAGAGCCGAAAAACCTATGCGGCGGTGAAAGTGCCGTGGCTGCTCGGGTTGATCGCCACACGGTCGCTCGATCGCCAGGTGCCGGGCATTAACGAACTGGTTGCACGAGCAAAGGAGCGCATCAGGAGCGGCATGCAGGCGCATGCTGCGCTGCAGGCGCTGCGCGCCGATCACGCCGATGCGGATGCCCACGCTCGGTTTGATGCGCACCGGGCGGACCTGGGTTACGGTCTGCTGCTGCTGCGCTACACGCGCGATCCATCCGCGGCAATGCCGGACGACATTGATCGAGCGGCGTGGTCCACGATTCCCAATGTGCCGGTTCTGTTCTGGAGCTTCCGACTCATGGTGGCGGTGGGATTTTTCCTGATTGCTTTGTTTGCAACCGCGTTCTACTTGGCCTCTCGCCACCGATTCGAACGAAATCGCTGGTTTCTCCGAATGGCCCTTTACAGCCTGCCGTTGCCGTGGATAGCGGCCGAACTTGGCTGGGTCGTGGCGGAGTACGGCCGGCAACCCTGGGCCGTTGATGGGCTGCTGCCAACATTTCTCGGCGTTTCGACCACTTCGGCCGCGAACGTGTGGATGTCTCTGCTGGGCTTCGTCGTTTTTTACACCTCGCTGGCGGCGGTCGATGTCTATCTCATGTTGCGCATGATTCGCCAGGGACCCGACGGATTGGGCTACTGGCCGGTCCGCGCCGCCGCGGCCCCCAACTCCGCCCACTGAAGCTTGGGGGAACTATGCCGAACTACGAAACGCTTCGAGTGATCTGGTGGCTGATTCTCGGCGTGCTGCTGATGGGATTTGCAGTAACCGATGGCTTCGACATGGGCGTCTGCGCCATCTTCAGGTTTGCCGGCCGCACCGATGACGAACGGCGCGCCCTGCTCGAATCCGTGGAACCCGTGTGGGAAGGAAATCAGGTCTGGTTCATTCTGGGCGGAGGAGCCGTGTTTGCCGCCTGGCCGTTGCTGTATGCCGCTGCTTTTTCGTCGCTGTACTTGGCGATGTTCCTGGTGCTGGCCGGATTGATCGTGAGACCCGTCGGTTTCGCGTTTCGCGGCAAGCTCGCCCTGCCGGCGTGGCGCAATACATGCGATTGGGCATTGCTCACCAGCGGTGTGGTGCCGGCGCTGTTGTTCGGGGTCGCTTTCGGGAACCTCTTCATCGGCGTGCCGTTTCATTTCGATTCCATGATGCGTCCCGTGTACACGGGCGGGTTTTTCAATCTATTGCATCCATTCGCCCTGCTGAGCGGCCTTGTCAGCTTGTCGATGCTGGTCATGCATGGCGCGACTTACGCCTCGCTCAAGGTCGAAGGTGAGCTCGGTGAGCGCGCCGCCGCGATCGCCAAGGTTGCCGCGGCGGCTTTTGCCATTGCGTTCATCGCGGCCGGAATATGGGTTTTCGCGGGCCTGAACGGATGGAGAATCACGTCGATGGCCAACGAAGCAGGCCCATCGAATCCGCTTTTCAAAACCGTCGTGTACGGCCGCGGTGCCTGGCTCGAGAATTACCGCGTGCACGGATTGCTTTGGCTGGCCCCCCTTGCAGGCCTGGGCTCGGCATTGCTGACCTATCTGCTGCTGCGTGTCGGTCGGTCGGGTGCCGCGCTCATTGCCAGCGGCGTCACCCAGGCGGCGACGATATTGACGGCAGGCATCGCACTCTATCCCTTTCTGATGCCGTCATCCACGCACCCGAATGACAGTCTTACGATCTGGGACGCATCCGGCAGCGCTGAATCGCTCTTCATCATGCTCATCGCGGTGATTATTTTTTTGCCCATCGTGCTGGCTTACACGGCATGGGTTTATCGAAAATTGCGCGGCCAGATCTCGCTCGATACGATTCGCCGGCACGTGGGACCCTATTAGGATTTGAAGGAGTCGGTGATGTGGTACTTCAGCTGGATACTCGGACTTGGATTTGCCTTGGTGTTCGCGGTGCTGAACGCCATGTGGTATGAATTCGGCGAGCCCGAATGAGAGTCGCGCACGGATCTCGATCGATCGCGATGCAGGTCCTGCAGCTGCCGCTTGGCATCTTGGAAGGCGTCGCGTAAGGCGATATAGATATCCTGGCGTGCCGCGCCATCGGCATGAAGACTGTCGGCGTGGATTTGAGCGCCGGGTACGCTCAGGTCAATCTTGACGAGGTAGGGTGCCCCCGCGCCGCGATGCGGGCCTTCGAGAGTCATGTGGCATTGCGCGATCCGCTTGCTGAAGCGCTCCAATCGGCAACCCAATTCGCGAGCGCGATCCTCGAGGGCGCCGGAGCGGTCGATGTGACGAAAGGATAGAGTCAGGGGCGATCGCATGGTCCGGCACCGGGATTTGGCCTGCGTCCTCAGGCTTTTTCGGTCAACGCCATGTGCAGCTTCACGAGATGCGCAACCGAACGCGCATTCATCTTTTCCATCACCTTGGCGCGATGGATTTCGACGGTGCGTTCGCTCAGGTCCAGATCGATGGCGATCACCTTGTTCGCGGCGCCATTCACGACCATATCCATCACTTGCCGTTCGCGAGGGGTCAAGGTTTCGAGCCGGTGCAGGACTTCGGCGCGGCGCGCCACCGTGTTGCGATTCTCGCCGTCTTGCTTCAGAGCGTGATTGACGCGGTCGAGCAGATCCTGATCCCGGAAAGGCTTCTGAATGAACTCGAAGGCGCCTTCCTTCATCGCCTGCACCGCCATGGGCACATCGCCGTGACCTGTCATGAATATGATGGGCAACATGGAGCCCATGCGATTGAGGTGCTGCTGCAATTCCAGGCCGCTCATATCCGGCATGCGAATGTCCAACACGAGACAGCCGGGCGAGTCGGTTTTGAAGTTCGCCAAGAATTCGGCAGGGCGCGAGAAAACCGCCGTGGTGAATCCAACCGTGCTCAATAGCGCGTCCAGCGCGCGCCGCATGCCATCGTCGTCGTCAACCACGTACACGGTGGGCAAAGCGCTTTTGTCGGCCGGCTTTCCCATGGGTAGGGCGGTCAACTTGCCGCAAGCGGCAATCGGAACCAGAACCGGCTGCCGCCCGCCGGCAAGTTATCGAATCCTATGGTCCCGTCATGCGATTCGATGATGGCGCGGCACGAGGCCAAGCCGAGACCCGTCCCATGCGGCTTGGTGGTAAAGAACGGCCGGAACAGCTGGGCCTGCAAGCTTGCCGGGATCCCCGGACCCGAGTCGGTGACGCCGGTTTCAACGCAATAGCGATCCCAAGATACATCGATGCGTATGGAGGGCGTGACCGACGTTTGCGCACCGGCATCGACGGCGTTTTGGGCCAAGGCGTACAGCACATGCTGGATCCTCAGCCGATCGAGCAGCAAATCGGGCACCGGGCCGGGGGCATCGACCCGGACACTGCCCTGGGTGTGCAGTGCGAGAATCTCCAGTACGGGCCGTATCTCCGCAATGAGGTCGGGCAGCTGGCATCGAGTACGCGTCGGCAATACTTGGTCAAACAGGCGGCGAATGCGCTGTATGCCATCGCCCGCGCCAAGCGCAGCATCGTTGATCTGGCGAAAGACATCGACCGCGCGGTCCACCATGGGGTCGGGACGGTTCAGCATCCGCTCGCCCGCCTGGGAGAAGGTTGCGATCGCGCCCAAGGGTTGATTGAGCTCGTGAGCAACGCCGCTCGCCATTTCCGCGAGCGCCGACGCCCGCGCAATATCCATCAATTGCTTGATCATGAGGCCGGAAACCGTCGAGTTCGACTTGATTTCGTCCAATGGTCGCCTCCATC
>Ga0210408_10003961_pt1 | contig 13409 bp, 15 predicted proteins | sample IncBWH4MmetaG_FD_155471 | JGI IMG/M metagenome (GOLD analysis project Ga0210408, IMG submission 155471) | Forest soil microbial communities from Barre Woods Harvard Forest LTER site, Petersham, Massachusetts, United States - Inc-BW-H-4-M | ecosystem: Environmental > Terrestrial > Soil >...
GCGTTGAGCTTCGCCGCACCCGCAAGGCTGAGGTCACCGTCTGGTCCCGCGCGTGCAAATAGTTCGGCAGCGGTATTGATACGGGCTGGATCATCAGCAGCGGCCGTGACCCCTTTGTACGCGCCCCAGAAATTCTTGGCGTATACGCCAAGTTCGGTATCCGTAGTGGCAGCGCGGCCTAGTGCCAATTGCGTTTGGTGATTGAGATTTGGGTCGTCCGCGATTTGATCAACGATGCCATTTGTGTCGCCTTTGAGAATGCGGGACACGTATCCTTTGGCGGCTTGGTCATTGGCCTCCTGGCGTTGCTTTTCCGTTGTATCGGCCGCGATCTGCGCGGCGGTGTAGGATTGATTGATGCGCTGCAGCGCATGTGCCATCGCCTGCGGATTGTCGCGCAATTCTGGATCGTTCATCGCCACCTGGTAGGCGGTCGATTTGAGGTTGCCGTATTGCAACGGCGAAGGGGGCGGCGGCTCCGGGTTGCCAAACCATGCCGCCTCGGTCGAGCGGCGATTGGCGATCTGCGGCGAGAAGAGGCCGCCCACGTGGTTGTACTGCAGAAATAGTTTTTGGGCCGTGGCAATGTCGCCCGATGCAACCGCTTGCCCGAGGTTCGAGCGCGTCCAGGCATCGCCGGTATTGAACGTGAGGCTGGTGAGCGCCGCCTTGGTGCCGGGATCAAGGTTTGGGTTGATGCGATCGACGGTCGCGGCGGCCTTGGAAATCTCGCCATCGAAGCGCTGGTCAAGTTCCTGCTTGGAGGGCCGCTCGTTCGGCCCTGCGGCCTTGGTGCCGTAGCCGACCGTCCACTGATGCACGTCCCACTTGGGGTGCGGGTCGAAGCCTTCCTCGTGCTGGATGGCGGAGAGGTAAGAGACGGGGACGCCGGCTACCGGCTGGTCGTGCTGCGGCGGATGCGCACCGCCCATGTCGGTGGCCTTGGCGATGGCGCGATCGGCGCCCTGGTTGCCAATCTGCTGGTCGGCATGCGCGCGCACGGCGTTCGCCACGCGCTCGTATTCGGTGCCGAGAATCTTGCGGTAATTCTCGGTCATGCGCTGGGCCTTGGCCCAATCGCCGCCGCCGGCCACGGCGTCGATCTGCGCTACGGCAGCCTCGCGCTTGGCCTGGTCAACGGCAGCGTTGACCAGTTGATCGCCGCCGCCCTGCAGCTGCGCGGTCTTGACCCGCGCGTCGATAAGATCGCGCGTGGCATGTGCCACGACCAGGGGCTTGTCGGCATTCGCCGCGATGAGGTTGAGTTGCTGCTTGGCGGCGGTGTTGTTGACCTCCGCATACCAGGTATTGGCCTGGCTGTCGGCGTGGCGCCCGACTTCGCTCTGCGTCAGCGAGCGGTAGCGCCGCGTGAAGTTGTCGAATTGGAGTTGTTGCTCGGGCGAGGAGAGTTGTTCGCGCAGTTCCTGCGTCAAAGAATTCATGCTGTCGTCGAGCTTTGGCCGCGCGTCGAGCGCGGCGCGTCCTTTGAGCCCGAAGAAGCCGGTGTCGGGCTGCGGCTTGCCGTCCGGACCCTGCACCATCTTCTGCGGGTCGCCGTAGAGGAGTTTGGTGGTGCGCTCCTGGAACTCGTTGGCGGCGTTGTCGGCGACGGCTTCTCCGTAGAACTTGGCGGCGGTTTGCGCGCCTTGGCCCAACTGCTGCTCGCCCCGCGCGATCAGTCCCCCGAATTCCTCCGGGGTGGCCTGGATCCTCTGGTAGTCGTCCGGCACGGACGTGTGCGGGGCGACCTCGGGGATACCTTCGGAGGATTGGACTTGGGCCATCGCTGGTTAAGATTGTGTCACGAGAGGGGAGCGCGGGCTGTGAGGGTCATCGGTCATCGCAGGATTTTGTTTTGGCTATCCAATCGCAAACGGCCCGTTGACCGCGGCAGAGGCCGGATTGAACCCCGTCCACTTGCCGCCGATGCTTGACGCGCTGCTCAACAGGTTCCCCGCAGCCCCCAGGCCTGCGCCGATCGGCGCCTGCTCGGCCTCCTCCTGCTTCAACCCCGCCTCGGCCTCGAAGCTCGTCGCCTGCGAACGGTAGCCGTAGGCCTGCAGCTCGGCATTGTTGAGCACCGTCTCGGTGTCGAGTTGGCCGGCTTGGCGTTCACCTGCCTGCACGTCCACGGCCGAGCCCGAGTTCACGTCGATGTTGTTGGCCGCCTGCGCCGCCTTGATCTTGCCGCCGCGCGCTGCGCTCTTGAGCGAGGTGACCATGGCCTGCTGGGCGCCGGACTGCTCGGCATATTTGGCGTTCTGTTGGGCTATCAAGGCATTGTTCTGCGCCACCGTGGCCGAATAGGAAGCGGCGTTTGATGTGGCTTGGCCCTGTTCGAGCGTGCCGGTGGCGGAGAGGAGAGCGCCGCCGATGGCGAGGGCGGGAAGGACGGGGGCCATCAGGTGCATCTTCCGTGCGAAAATGATCGTTGGTCCGGCGCGGGCTTGCTCTTAAGCTTTTGTCGCAGCACATTCTCACGCGCTGTCGCCTGAGCCTCTTGCTCCCATGCTCTCTGCAATTCGTCGGCAATGGAATTACACATCGCTTTATCAAGGGCGATTATCCCTGACTTGACGAGCATGGAATTTAGTGCCATACTGCCTCCTGTCGATAGGGAGAACCGTCATGGCCAAGCGTCCGAAAGCGGTCCACCAGCTCACCAGTGCTCAATTTGAGCAAATGTTCCCGGATGAAGAGGCTTGCGCGGCCTATTTGGTCGCCCGCCGCTGGCCGCAAGGCGTTCGTTGCCCGCGCTGCAAAAGCGGTCACGTCTATGCGCTCAAAACCATGGCGCACAAATGGGAGTGCATGGATTGCGGGAAGAGCACGTCTTACCGCTTCTCGCACATTGCCGGCACAATTTTTGAGAACACGAACAAGCCGCTTCGCGATTGGTTCAAGGTCACTCACCTTATGCTGACCAGCAAAAAGGGAATGAGCTCTCTCCAAATTTACCGCTACATGGGCTTCGGCTCCTACAAGACCGCTTGGCTGATGTGCCACAAGGTCAGAACCGCGCTGATCGAGGACATGGAAAAGCTTGGCGGCATTGTCGAGATTGACGAAACCTACGTTGGCGGCAGTGACAAGAACCGGCATTGGGACAAGAAATCCCGCATCACTGGTCGCGGCGATCCCAAAAAGACTGCCATCGTTGGTGCTGTGAAGCGCAAGGGAAACGTGGTTGCTCGCGTTGTTAGGAACGTCGCGCATGGAACACTGGAACGCTTCGTCAACGAAACCGTATCGACTAAGGTAAGTCTGCTTTGCACCGATGATTTTCACGGCTACGGGCGCTTGCACTACCGCTTCCCGCACGAAACAATCAACCACAGTAGCGGCCAACACGTCCGACAAGGCGTCGTCGGCGCAATCCACACCAACACAATAGAAGGCTTCTGGTCGCTGGTGAAACGCGGCGTCGTCGGCACCTTCCACAAGGTCAGCAGAAAGTACCTCCATCTGTACGTTGTTGAGTTCGAGTTCCGCTACAATAACCGACATAATGCGGACATCTTCGGAACGGCAATTGACGGTTGTTAGCAAAATCATTGGCGTAGCTCGCCAAGGTGGGCATCACTGGGATAAACAAACATTGCATCGATTGTAGGTAGCGGGTCTTTGTTGGCCGTAGGAATGATGATTATTTGCCCGCCAATCGTCGGGTTACCTCTAACTACAAATCTAACAATTCCATTTGGAGGCCCCAGGTCCACCCACCACATGCCCTGTATTTGAACGCGATCTGAAAATAGTTTAACCTGAAGGACAATGGCGCCCGAGCCGTCTCTGACTTCAAGGGCGTCGTCGCTATAATTTCTATCCCAAGTGCCGGGAGGCGGTAGCACTTTCCATTCGTTTTTAACGAGTTCAACAATCAATTTGTTGTTCTCATCTCTTATCTGAGTGGAAACCTTAACTCGCCCATCGATCAATTCGATTTTGAATTGGGATTCGCTCAGGGCCGGGAATAAAAGTACATCTGCTGGAGTATCGCGGCCGATTTCCTTGGCTCCCACTATGATGTGGGACGTTCCAAGCTGAATTTTAGGAACGGCTACCGCACTCTTGCCCGGAGAATAAATTAAAATTCCAGCATTTCGAGGCGTGTTGACTGCGATGAGTTCCTTTTGGTCAACCCACCTAAACAATAGCGGCAGAGTTACGATAAGAAGCGCTATAACTGCAGCTCCGGCTAAATGTTGCCAAGACGGCGTTCCAGGGCCGTGCCGGTAAAGCCACCAAATTGTTAGGCAGAACACATCGGCTGCCGCCAGTGCGATGCACCCTCGCACCACTAAGAATTCCCCGGGGGTTGAAGCGCCCATCACGATTAGCGCCACAGTAATGAGAGTGGGCAACACCACTCCCGCGCAAAATGCTGCAACTTCGCCCATAGCAGTCCATCCCCTAGGGATAGTATATCTAGAAGGATATTCCACCAAAGGCGGCAGTTCGTCAAGTCCGGGATAATCGCCTTATCAAGATAACAGCAGATGTCTTCCGCGAAGGCTACGTTCGCTGCGCGGCGCAAGGCGTCGACCATTTCCTGTTTCAAGACCATCAGCCGCAGTCCGCGCAACGATTGGCGTTGCGTTGGTTGTCGAAGAAACGCTTCAACTCGCGGTCGCGCCAAGCGATGATGGTTTCAGGCGCGCCAGAGATGCTCGGAACGTGTGACATGCGCATTTGCGCGTAGGCGGCATTGATAGCTTCGGCACTTTCAAAATGCGTGAGACTTCCATCATGACGCGGAAAGAGCGGGGCCATCACCCGCACTCCCGGCAGCCACGCGGGCGTGGCGTCGGCACGATCTGCACGTGGCAGAGTTCCTCGTAGGTCAGATTCTCCATGATGATCTTGAGGCCTTCGTCGTCGACCTCGATGCGGTAATCGGAGCGCGGCGTGCCTTTGACCAGCAGCATGTGCGTCTGCGGGGAGAACGAGGTATTGACCGGGCGGAATTCTCCGCGGTGGCGTTCTTGGTCGGCCATCAGAGTTTCCCCGTTGGCACAATCATCTCGATGCCGCTTTCGGTGTGACAGACGACCTTGCCGTTACGGACTTCAAGGCGCGTCACGGCTCCTAATTCGCGCGGGATCACGCATACGAGAGTCATGCCCTTGATCAGAGCGTGTGAGGTGTGATCGCTCTCGGGCTTCGCCCAATCTATGCCGATGATTTCGGGCATCACGCCGCCTCCCGCAGCGCGAACGACCGCCGCCATATCCATCCCCGCGCATCCGCGCTGGCCGCATGATGCAATTCAAAGCCCAGCCGCATGATGAAGCGCTCGGCCGCATCGTCACCCGCAAGCGTCGAGGCGATCAGCGTATGCTTGGTCGCCCCGATCTCCGCCACCTGCCGCCGCGCCTCCTTGAGCATGGCGACCGGGTAGCGCGTGGCCTCCTGCGTCAGCGCAAGCCAGATGTAGCCGGCGGATGAGAGGGCGCCGCCGAACACGCCGCCCAAGCCGGCAAGCTTGCCGTCGATCAGCCATGCGCGGCGGAGGTAGGAGACATCAAAGCAGGTGCGCAGTTCGCGGTGCGGATCGACCCCGAGCGCGAAGAAGGCGCAGTGCATGTCGTGGCGCAAGCGGCGCACGATCTGGCCGCAGTGGTAGGGGCGCGCGTCGATGAGTTCAAAGTGGGGCATGGACGGCGGCCAATACGACGTATCGCTGGGGCGTTTTCTTCTCGATCTTGACCCAGATGCTCTTGCGGGACGGGTCGATCGCCACATGCGTGATGACGTGATCCCAGCGGGCGCCGCGATAGAGTTGCCACAAATTACCGCCGTGCTCGCCAATTTCCTCGTAGCCGCGCGCTATGATGTTGCGCCGCCAGCGTCGAAGGGCGAGCAAGTGCTTTGTTTGCTCGGTGACGCGCATCACCGCGCGCCCCGAAATTTTATCTTTGGCGTTGTGTCATACCGCGATACGAGACATTCGTTGGTGACGATAACGCTGCCATCCGCCATATAGTTGTACGTAGCCTCAATCCATTGCGTCAGACCAGGTAGATAGGTCCAATCGCGAATGGCAACCGCACCTGGACTCGAACCAGGATTTTCGCAGTCAAAATGCGGTGTCTTACCCATTGGACGATGCGGCTTTGGATTTGCGGACGTGCCTGCGCCAGCCCTTCGATTTGCGCTTGATCTTGGGGAACTGCATCCTGACGACATGACGGCCCCAGTTCATTCCGCCCGATGTGTGCGGCTCGACCTCATAGGTGCCGATGATTTGCAGACCGGGATATTCTGCCACGATTGAGCGCCTCCGATCACCAGTCAGGCTTCCAGAGCGGGACTTGTCCCAAATCTTACTTCGGACTCTTCAAATCCTTGGCGCACATCGGATAACCGATTATCCCGTTGGCCGTGCGCAACACAAGCTCGTAACCGTCCTCACAAGACGGCTTAGGCGATGCAGAGTTCGTGATTACCAGATTGCCGGTCGGCGGCCGTGTCAGGGAAGTTCCGACGTCGGGGCGCCGGTCAAATTGAGCGTAGAGTTCCGGCATCGCCACGAAAGCCACCATGACCGCGACCAAGAGAGCAAGCCCAAGCGCCTGTTTGATCCGAAATGACACGCCATCAATCCCCATGGTTCCCCATTACATGGCATTACACCCGATTCACCACAAGACCATAGCATGCAAAATCAGGTTCCGTAAGCCTATGGGCTAAGTTTACGCCCCTTTTTGTTGCTGCGGCTGCCGCTGCGGCCAGCCTTGGCTCGGGGTATCGCCCTCTAGCGTCTCCGGAACAAGGGCCAACACGTTCATCGGCAACGGGTTATCCTGCTGCAGACACACCTGCCCCGGCTTCTGGAATCCCCCTTGCACCGGCACCCGCTGGTAGCCGGTCCCGAGCGGGATCGTGTTGCTGTTATAGGCCTTTATCCCCATGTCGGGGACGTCGCTGAGGCCTGACCAGACCGGTGCCAACAAGAGTGGCGAGAGGGTCGACCCGTCCACCTGATTCGATCCCATCTTGACGCCACGCGAGGCTTCCAAGAGCACGTTGGCGGCCGCGATCTTCTTGCGCTGCGCCTGCACCGTTCCGCCCTGGCCCGGCACATCGAGATAGACCGATTGCAGCTGCGCCTGGAAACCGAAGCCTATCGTGACTTGGCTTGCCGCCTTCGGCAGCACCAGGACCCCATTGGCGGGCACAGCCGTGGGCGCCAGCACGTTGCCGTCGAGGAGCCCTGTGACGGTCGCGCCCGCAAGTTGCGGGATGTAGACGCTCGAGACTGGCGTGGTGAGGCTCCACTCGCCCCGCCCCAAGGCCTGCACGCTCGGCGGGTTGGAGTTTGGCTGCAGCGCCGCCGTGAACGGGGTCAACACATTGGCAATGGCGTTCTGGCTGTCGGTCACCGTGGTGATGACGGCAACGCCGCCGAAGGCGCGGATGACTTGGCCGATCGAGGTGAAAGCGGGCGCCGTGGTGTGGAAGGCGGCGGAGTTGTCGAGCGTGAGGATGGCGCTTGCGCCAGAGCCGCCGGCACTCCCGGCCGGATCGGTGATGACGAGCTTGGGATTGACGTAGCCGTTGCCCTGCTGGCCCACCCCGAAATTCACCGTGGCGAGGCCTCCGCCAACGAACGTCAAGGTCGGCACCGCGCCGCTACCGGGGCCCGGAGGGCCATCGGGCGTCAACGGCGCGTCGATCACGACGCCTAAGGTACCCGCGGAATAGTTCCCGCCGGGGACGATTCCCGTCGCCCCGTCGAGCACCCCCTGGCCACCCACCGGGCTGATCGTGAGCGTGGCATTGGGCGTGGGCTGCGGCAACGAGAATCCGCAATCCACGCACCACGTGTGCTCCACGTCGGTCCAGATGCGGTTGTCCATGCGCTCGATGATGAAGGGCATGTTGGTAGCTCCGATGACGCGTTGCACGACGAGATAAAGCGCGTCGGTCTGCCCTTCTGCCACCGAGCACACCTTGAAGAAGAGCCCGTTGGTATCGTGACGCGCGTAGGATGCTACCTGCTCGCTCTTGAGATAGGTGAGGCTGACCATGCATCCGTCGTCGCGCACCGACCACAACAGGCGGTTGGGCCGCTCGCACCAGGTGTGATCTTGCACGAAGTAGCCGGTGAATAGATGCGTCGAGTTGATCGTGATGCTGATCGGCTCTGACAATGCGTAGAGTTGGTACGGAAGATCGTAGTAGTACGTGCTGAACGCGTCGGCAAAGATCACGTCATAGTTGATCTTGATCGGCTGCAAGGTCGGCGAGCATCCGACCGCAGGCTGCGGATTGACCAATTGGCTCGATGGTGAGATGGCCTGCACGTTGGTGGCAAAGGATCCGGCGCCGACCAGGAGCCAGCATTGCAGGCCTGTAAAAACCAGCAGGCCGCCCGAAGTCTGGATCATGAACTGTATCCCGTTGACCTGGGTGGCCCACGGCGAGCCGGTGATGGCATCCGAGTCGATCGGAGGCGTGCGCACGTCGAAATTCGTGAATGCCCCCGGCTGAGACATGAAGTACGTGTCGGGATTGTTGAGCGTGAAGGCATAGGCGCGGCGTTCCTGGAAATACGCCACGGTCCCGGGATAGGTGCCGGTCAGCGCGCCAATGGTCAGCGTTGCCGTGGCCGCGCCGCCGCCCGTCACGTTGACAGTGACCGTATCGCCCGGAAGGTAATTCTCGCCCGCATCCTCGACCAGGATCGCCACCAGCGCGTTGCCGATGACCACGCCCTGCAGCAGGGCGCCCGAGCCGGTCCCCGTGGTGATCGTGAAGGTGACGCTGGTGACCGTGCCGCTGCTACCCGTGACGTTGGCGCGGATGATTTGCCCGCGGGCGAAGGGATTGATGTGCTGCGGCGGCACCTGGGAAAAATCTGGAATGATGTTGGTGTCGTTGAAATTCGTCCCGTAGGCGCTGCCGCAAAAGCCAAAGAGCGCGCCGGCCGGAATGCCGAAGGAGACCGCGGGCTCCGCCTTGTAGATGTTGTATTCGCTCACGCCCGCGACTGCAGGCCACACCACGTTGATGGTGCCCGCCGTTGACATGATGTTGACGGCGGTCGCGACAATGCCGGTCGCACTGGCCACGCTCTCCGTCCCATCGGTCGGGCTCACCGAGGTGATCTGATAGGCGTAGGTCACCGTGCCGGCCGTACTCGGCGTGACTGTCGGTGCAGCATTGGGCGGCAATACGCTCGGCGCCGGAACGACCGGGCTGAAGCTCCAGTTGCTATCCGTGATGCGGGACAAGTCCTGCGGCGGATATTCCGTTCCGGTCTGCTGGTTGACGCAGCAGATCGACATGACATCGGCGGATTCGGTGACCTTGAGCCACGCAACGTCGGCTTCGCCGTAGATCGTGGCCAGCGTGTAGATGCGCGCTGCGGTGCCCCCAGCCGTGAAGGCACCGAAGGCGGTCGTATCGATATTATTGCCGTACACGTCATGCAAGGTGTAGTGCGCGGCCGAGGTGCGGGTGAGCACATAGGTTTGTCCGTTGACCTGCGTCATGCCGCCGACACTGGCCAAGAATACCCAGTCTCCTGTCACGAAAGCATCGGACGACATGACCAGCACGCCAGGATTGGCGTTGCTGATCGAGGTGATATTGACCGGGGCCTCGGTGACGAACGCGCCATTGATGATGACGCGCATGTAGAAGTTGCCGAACTCGAGCGCGAGGCCTTGACTGATGCTGAATTGGAAGGTGATCAGGCGCGGAGGAAACACGCGGCCGGTTTGTTTGGAGAAGCCGACGAACGCGGTGCCGGCGCGGCTGTACGCTCCGCCGCGGAATGATGGCCACATGTTGCGCATGGTGGAGGCGGCAACATGCAGGCGGGCAAGGTCGAAGCGGCCGAAAAGGGAGGGCGAAACTTCCCCGAGGATGAAGGCTGATTCTAATGTAGCAGTGGCCACAGCCGAAAGCCTCCGATCACCAGTCAGGCTTCCAGAGCGGATATTGTCCCAAAATAAGGTTCACGCCCCGTTCCCCTTGATTCGCCGCACTGTTACGTACCAGACTAACCCCTATCGTCAACCATTAACAGGGAGCGGCCTATGACGTAGCAATTGGAAAACTGCGTAGATGAACCGCAATTTTCTGTACGACCTGATGGGGAGCGCCGTGCCAACAAGTGAACGATGGGGGTGCGGCGTTTCTCCGTTTTAAGGATGCGCGGATTGACAGAATTGAACGGACGATCGAAGACCTACCGAGCCATGCGGCCCGCATCCTGCCTTTCTTGCCCCGAGGTCCGCGCTCCCCGAGGATGACTATGCCGCACGCCCGAAGTGTCTGAACTATCAGAACGCCGCACCCGCCACCACACCCGCGCCGCAGCAATCATCATAGCTTCCCCAGAATTCACCGCCGCCGCCATCGCGTCCGGGCCAACCCCAGCGGCCTCCGTCGCGGCGCACGTCGAGCCAGTCCACGCGAATGTCGGAGGTATTTTTCATGCCGGATTCGTTGGCTGCGATGGCTCTCGCCTGCATGATCTTGGCCTTGGCGATCTCGCGCTGGTCGGTGGCGATCGAGCGGCCCAGCGCCTTGTCGGTGTGCAGCGGGAGCGCCACTTCGCTGGCGATATAGGCCACCAGCGCGGCGCGGAAGAGAGAATCCCAGATCGAGGGATAGAGGGCGAGGTAGGTGTAGACGGCCGTGGCGTTCGCAACGTCGGTCAGGATCACCACCCGGCCTTGCGGGGAGAGGCCTTGCGTTTCCCAGCTGATTTGGTCGGGTGGGGGCGGATAGTTGAAATCGTTGGTGATAAGGAAGCGCGCCGGCTGGATGCGCTTGGGGCCGTAGGGCGGCTGGCCCAGGCCCGTCATGATCGGGGCTTGATTGTTGGGCGGGACGATGTTGCCTTGCACGGTTGCGCCGGGGTTGGGCAGGTAGTTGCGTGGGATGTAGCGGAGCTTCACCGCATCGATCGGCCAAGCATACTCGTAGGTGAACTGGTTTCCATAGACGACCTTACCGACGTTGGGTGTGTTGCCGCTGCCATCGGCGAGCAGAGTGAGCGGGGCCTGGCGCCTTGCGAAGTCCCACGGGGCTGCGCGGAGAAGTTGCTTGATGCACTCCTGGTAGGCGCGCAGGCAGACTTGCGATTGACGGGAACCGTCTTCGATGTCGCCAAGAAGATAATCGACGCCAGCGGCGTCGATGCACTGTTGGATCACGTCCGTAGGCAAGTAACCGCCCATTTACCCCTGCTCCACGCTCGCCTTGGCCTCGTCCAGCTGCCCCTGCGCCGCCTTGATCTTGATGAATTCCGGGGTCGCCAGCGCAGCGGTGAATCCTTCCGCCAGCGCATCAACAAATGCTTCAATGAAGTCCGGCGGCATGGTGTTGGGATCAGTGATCTGGCCGGTATAGACGATGACCGCGTTGGGCACGTTGCAACAGATCACCCGCTGCGGCGGGTTCAAGCCGTTGTCGTTGAGCACCGCGAAGATGTTGGGCGACGGGGCGAAGTTCGGAATGAACATCGGCGCCGGCTTGACCGCGCGCTCCTTGAGGCAGTCGCTCGGATAGGCGTATTCGTAGAGCCACGGGATCGGCGGGTTGGTCGCCGGATTCCATGTGGCGGGCGGAATGTAGCCGATGCCGGGTTGCCCGGAGGGCGGTCCCTTGAGCAGCGTACCGTTGACGTTGCGCTCGGCGAACGGCCAATTGCCATCACGCAAGAGCGCGTCGCGCGTCTGCGCATAGATGTTGAGCGCAGCGCGGGAATTGCGCGATCCTTCGAAGATGTTTGTGATCCGCGCCTGCCCGATGCCGGTGAGCGCGATGTTGATGATGTCTTCGGGGACTTGGGCAGCGTAGGTGCTCATCCGATCATGGCCTCCGCTGTGGCGATGGCGGCCTTCTCATCCTCGGCCGCGATCTTTTCGAGCTCGAGCGATGCCAGCAGTGGAGTCAGGCGCGTGCGCAGTCCATCGGCCAGCGCCTCGGTGAAGCTCGTCTCCCATAGGGTCGGGTCGGTGATTTGCGCGGTGTAGACCAGCGTTGCCGGATTGATGTTGGTCCAGATGACCTTCTTCACCGTGTTGGGATTGTCGCCAATGGTCCAGAGGACCGGCAGTGGATTGTTTGGACTGCTGGCGTAGGCCACGCCGAAGATATCGCGAACCTTGAGGCAATTCGCGGGATAGACGTATTCGTTGCTCCACGGCAGCGGGGCCACCTGGCCGGTCAGGGCAGCGGCGACGATCTGCTTGGAGAAATCGAAATCACCTTGACGGAGCAACTGATCGCGGGTCTGGGCATAGATGTCGAGGGCCTTCTTGGCCGCCAGCGAGCCGTCGAAAAGACTTCCCACGCGCAGCTTGTAGCCCATCTTGGCGAGGGCTTGGTTGACGACATCGGCCGGGTTCTGGGCGGCGAGGGTTGAAGCCATCAACCGGCCCTCGTCTCACCGATCGCCTCGAAAGCCGCCGATGACTGCAGATAAGCCTCCGCCACATCCGGCTTCCCAGCCAGCGCCATGGATAGCACGGAGGTCAACAAGCGCACAACTGCCTCGTGGAAGAGAGCATCCCAAGTCGATTCCTGCGGCACATTATTGTAGACCGCGATGGCATTCGCCAAGTTCGTCCAGATGACCTTGCTCTGCGTTCCACCCACCACATCGTTTCCGATCGTCCAGTTGACCGGCAACGGATTGTTGAAGTCTGCGATCGGTTGCGGCTGGAGCTCGAAAACTTCGATGCCGTTTGCGGGATAGAGGTACTCGAAGGCATAGCCGAGCGGAGCATTGTTGCCTGTTGGCTGGAGCGCGACGGCAGCGCGGGTGAAGTCCCACCCAAACTGCTTGGCCACGGTTTGCACTGTCGGGGCGTAGAGTTTCTGCAGCGCGAGCCCGGCGGTCGAGTTGTCGAAATTCGGCGCCTGCCCGGTGACGGCAGGCTGGTTGCCACCCATGTCGACGATGGCCTGATTGGCGATGTCATTTGAGGTGACGCCCACGCACTCATGCCCTCAATCGACGTAGCATCCATCGGCACCGAGCGTCCCTGCAGTGGGTGTGCCTCCCGCATTACCCGGCAAACTCCCACTCGTCGCCGCCGTATCGATCAGGGCTAACAACGTGCAGGCAAACCTCTTTCCGGTCGCACTCCCGGAGAAGTTCGCGGAATTTGTGCCGATGATGGCGCCGGCCCCATGGGCATTGAGGAACTGCGTGAAAGCGGGTGTTCCGGTCAATGTGCCAACGCCAGTCGTGAAATGGGTGACGCATCCATCCTCGATGTCGGCAAAGGAAGTGGCGCCCCCGCTGATCGTATAATTGCCGATGCTGTTGATGACCCCTTGGATCGAGCAGCCGATATGGGAGCCGCTGCCGGTGAAGTTTCCAAAATCTATGGCTTGAAAGCTAAGGTTGACGGTGGCGCCTGATCCCACGAACAGGCCGA
>Ga0210408_10003965_pt1 | contig 13387 bp, 1 predicted proteins | sample IncBWH4MmetaG_FD_155471 | JGI IMG/M metagenome (GOLD analysis project Ga0210408, IMG submission 155471) | Forest soil microbial communities from Barre Woods Harvard Forest LTER site, Petersham, Massachusetts, United States - Inc-BW-H-4-M | ecosystem: Environmental > Terrestrial > Soil >...
AGCCAGTAGAAATGAAGAAATTGAAAAGCCCCTTGCCTGCATCAAGAAACCTGATATGAATTAAGCACCTCGGAGTGGCCGGTTTTGATTCGACCCTGACTGGCTGGTTTTGAAGTGACCCGTGACACGTCCGGAACTGTCTTTCACGGTGAGTCTCGGTGAGACCGATAGTTTCGATTGCCAGAAAGTTTGGTGTCAGTGTTATGCTGCTTCGCAAGTATGCTCACTATCCGGATCAGGAGGTCCAAAATGCGTCATGATTTGTAGCCTCATTTCTCTGCATAATCGTCTGTTGAACGGCAGCGCAGAAATGCTAGGCCAGTGAACCCCTTTTGATCCAAGCTCTTCACCAGCTCATAACTGCAAATTACACTGAAGTCGACCTTATCTGGTGGAACAAGGTATTTGAAAATATGGGCACCTCGAGTTTTGGCGGGGTCAAAACAGACTTCGTTGAACCCGGTAAGTCTGTCACCATCAAACCTAGGAGTTGAATGCGCCATATCAACGCAGTTTAACACTTTTATAACGTTGACGATGAAGTAACCCGGTACTCGCTTATCCGAATGTTGCTCAAACAACGGCGCTGGTATTAATTGAACGCAATCTTGGATAAATGGAGAAAGGTGCGTTACCAAGCGTTCAGACATGATTGGCCACCCAAGCGCGTTGCCCGGGAAATCCGCCAAAGGTTTGGAGTTTTGTTCAAGTCTGAGCCGCACGACAGGAGGTAGATCCCCTTTTAAGCGGATTCCTCGACGAAGGCTCAAATAATCAAACTCTCCCGGGTCAAAGTCATAGCCTTTAACATCTCTCACGTGAGTTGCATCAATATCGAATGCAAGTTGCCAAAATGTGTTGGGTCGTCTTAATTCTTTTATCATCAGAACGCTTTTTAAAATGCCGATTCGGGCCAGGCCACCGCGCTCTAAACGGTTCGGGTCTGAAAACAAGGCGGGACCCGGACCCGAATTCTACAACGCGATTTTACGGAGGAATCCAAACATCGTGTGGAGGATTGTACGGCCTTAGCGTTCCGTTTGCAATGTCCTTCTCAATTTGGTCAACTACTTGCCCAAATTTCGCATTAGCTGCAGCCTGGCTTGGGTTCGCGCCTAGCGCGGCCCAAGCATCGTCCAGACGCTTTAGAATAGCCTCCAAATAATCCCTTGAGTGCCGGCCTGCATGGTTAGCTAAATCCATCAGATTGCGAGGGTCCTTTTCCAAATCTACACCAGCTTTCTTTACTAATGGATGATTTTGAAAGTCATATTTACTGTTACTCCATGGAACTTTGTGATGCTCTTGAACCGGCGTTCTTGCATTTTGCATCATCATATAGACCCCAAACGCCGCAGGTGCTACGACCTTGATCCCCCAGAGCACCGCCTCTGGATGTGCAATGGCGGTCTCCCACACAAGGGTTGCCCCTCCATTTAGGGCCAGAACCATACCTCCTCCAGACAGGCCTGAGGGTGGCTTGAGGCTAGCCTTTAACCCCATGTAACTGAGAGCTGCGGAAGCCCCATTCAAGGCGGCCATAATTGCATAACCTAGACCGTCCCAAAAATAACCATTCCACCAAGCACTCAACGCCGAGACGCCGTAATAAACTGCTCCAATGACTCCATTTACAACGCTGAGCGCATTCATGACAAACAGAATGGCTTCTATAGCAGTTACGACGAGTTCCTCCACCTCGCTTTGGTTTCCGGTTGGATCAATTCTATTGATAGGGTCTATATCGCAGTATGTATATCTGTGCAGCGTTGCCGGGTCGAAATTGCTTCCTTCTAACGAATCACGCTGGCTAAATCGTCCGTTCTTACCGTCATAATATCGGGCACGGAGGTTGTACATCCCGAGAGTTGTGTCATATTGCTCTCCGCAATACAGAAGACTCGTTTGGGCGGGGCTCGTTGAATTGGCCAGGGTCTGCCCGTAGGCGTCATAATTGTAGTGGCTGGAGACCGATCCTGCGCTGCTCGCCAATTGCCGGGTGGTCCCATGGCCGTCGTGAAGGAAGTATGAAGCGGCACTATTTGCTTGAGCGAGTACATCATCGCCAATCACGTAGCTCAGCGTCGCTGTTGCGCCGGGTGCCATCAGTTCCTCCAGGATTTGCGCGTAGCCTGTATGGTTGTTGGCGTCAATGAGGTAAATGGTCGGACTGCCGCCGGAGGAGGATGAAGTTCGGACGCGGTTGCCCGAATCGCTATAAACGAAATAATTCGTGATGCCGCTGCCGAGAGTAGTCACGTTCGCCAACTTGTTTTTCAAGTCGTATCCATATAAAACGGTTGAACTGCCGTTGGATACGTTGGTCTTCGCAATTAACGAACCGTTATCGTCATAGGCGTACCAGTTGGTTGAGGTCGGCGTCCCGCCTGAGAGTGTCACCTCCTTGAGCAACTGGTCATTATCATTGAACAAGTTTGTGGTCGTTGTAGTAGCGCCGTTCTGATAGTGGACCAGGCTGAACCGGTTGCCGACCTTGTTATATTGATAACTGTTGGTGTATGTACTGGTGGTCGTAGAGCAGATCGAGACCTCGTTGGTCAGACGGTACATCTGGTCATAAGCCCAGGAGAGCGTGTTGGTGACGTAGGGTGTACCGGAGTCCTCCGTTTTGATGACTTCGACGGCGTTCGTTCGCCGCCCGGTCGAGTGAAGCTGGTAATTGTAGCTGGCCAACAACACCCCGCCGTTGGCTGTGTGTGTGAGATTCGTCAGCCGGTTGAGGTTGTCATAGAGGTAGCTGGTTACCACGCCGTTTGGTAGAGTCACAGAGGCGCGGTTTCCGACTTTGTCGTAAGAGTAAGTGGTTAGTTCGTCGATGGGTTGGCCATTGCGCTTGAGAGCGTGAACCGTCTTGAGCCGGCCAAGTTCGTCGTAACTGTATTGTACATACGAATTGATGGTGCAAGTGCTGATATGCCGTCCGGTGGCGAGGTCGTAGCCGTAGTTGATTACGCCCTCTGGGCAGTTGACTTGCGTGAGGTGCCCATCCAAGTCGTACGTGAACTGCGTGACGCGAGTGGTATCGGTGCTTGGGTTGGGGGGATACACGCAGTCAGCGTGTAGGGTCCAGAAATCCAGACGGGGATCACTGAACAGCAGCGCGAGCACGGTCACGTAGGTGGCGCAGCGCCAGAAGCCACTTGGAAGCCAGATTCGGCGGCGTGACACCGCCTCAACCCGGCACGCCAGTCTTATATGCCCCTCCCATACTTGGGCGACGGCCTGAACCAGCCCGCGTCGCTTTTGCCGTGGGAGCAAAGCCAAGCCAAGCACGAGCAATCCCAGCCCCAGACCGGCACCCCGCGCCGGCTCAGGCAAGCGTACCAAAGCTGCAAAATAGCGTTTGCGCTGAGACCCGCCTGCTGACGCCATGTATCCATTACTGGCGCCGGCACCCGAACGTTCCGTGACGTTCGTCAATTGGCCCAAGGGGTCGTAATAATACTCCGTTGAATTAGACGGATACGCCGCCCCCATGGCAAACCAATAATTGGTCGCCACACGGCCTAGCCGGTCGTAGTGAATGACCTTTCGTTGACCCGTGAAGTCGCCCTGCTCCGAGACACGGCCCAAGGCATTGTATTTTGTCCAGTTGGTCTGTCCACCGGGCAAGCGGATGGCCACTTGTCGACCAAACCGGTCGAAAACATTGGTGGTGCTGCGGCCCTTGGCATCGAGAGCAGCGATTTGCCGGCCATATTGGTCGAAGGCATAGACCCAGCTCGCGTTGACCGGGTTATTGGCATTCTCAGGATCGGGAACGCTGGGCATCACGACATTGGTCAATTGGCCAGATACATCAAAGACGTAGCTTACTGTATTGCTGGCTTGGTCTATCTTGCCCACCTGCTGGCCCAGTAGATTAAAGATGTTGGTTATGAATGAATTGTCGGCAAAGACGATCCTCAGGTTCCGTCCCAAACCGTCAGATAGGAACTGGTTAGTGTGATTCAAAGCATCCGCCATCAGGGATTGTCTTCCGGCCGCATCATACTCGTAGTAAGTGACATTTGTCAGCGGATCGGTCACCGTTTTCGTTTGGCCGTCGTTCCAGTACGTGTAACTTGTCTTCTGACCATCCGGACAGGTTCGCGACTCCACCCAACCATTGGCCAAGTACTGCATGGAGTTGGTGGCATAGGGCGTTCCAACAGAGTTCACACTACTGCTCCAGATGCCATCACTGACAGGAAGGACGGTAATCGATAGGTTCATCAGGCGCACGCTGTTGGTCGCACGACCTACTGCATCATAGTCCATTCTCGTTCCGGTAACTCCATTGCGATCGCTTGTGTAAATCGGCTTGCCATCGTCATTGTATACAGTCTTGATCGAAAGGCCATCTGGCCCGATCGTTTGAACCACGTTCCCCATTGCGTCATAGAAGAAGCGATTAGTGTCGCCGAGGTTATCAACCGTGAAATCAACTTTACCGAGGGCCGTGTAGAAGGTCTCGTTCGTATTTCCCAACGGATCGGTCGTCTTGACTACCCGACCTTGCGCATCATATTCAGTCGTCGTAGTGACGTTGGTGGAGCCATTGGGCCCTGTCCAAGTATAGAAACTGCTCGTTTGGTTGCCGTTCGAATCATAGCTGAAGTTGCGTGTAAATCCTTTGGAATCCGTGCTGGACACAAGGTAACCCGACGACGGGTCATATGTGAAGCTGGCGGTGATCTGGTTACTGGCGTCAAGCGTTTCGGCCAGCTGGTTCCCGGTATATACTGCGAATGATTGCTGGATGATATTGCCTTTGGAATCAAACTTGGCGGTATTTGTCAGGTTACCGGCAGCATCGTAGAAATTCGTGGTCAAATTACCAAGTGGATCGACTTGTCCGGTAAGGTTTCCCGTCGAGTCATACGTAAAGAAGTTGGTGCGGTTCAACGGGTCGACGGTCTGAGACCGGTAACCATTAGAATCATAAACATACTGCCAGGTATTGTTCAACGGGTCTGTTGTCGAGGTCAGGTGATTACTTGCGTCATATGTATTGAGCGTCACTTCGCTAAGAGCATTGGTCTCCATAATGACATTGCCCCTCAAATCGTAGACATAGGTATTAGTTCGACCCAAACGATCGGTAATGACCTCCATGTTGTTGGTCGTGTTGTGAATGAACAGCGTCAGTTTCCCGTTGGCATCCTGCACGGCAATTAGCTGGCCGCTATCATCATAAAAATTCTTTGCTACTTGCGTTCCGTCCGCATTAATGATGGAAGTGATATAATGTGGGAAGTTTCGGTTGTCATAGGAAAATAGATTAGTCGTATAAGTGCCGCCTGCGTTCGTATTCACTAATCTTTCGACGACGATAAGATTCTGATTGTAATCGTATTCATATTTCACGGCAGGCGGTCCTTGGGAATTCAGCCCGTTAGGATCTGTAATTGATGTTATCAAGCCGTTACCGTCGCGGTTAAATAGCATTTGCCTCGAAGCTCCGCTGGCGCTGGTGTAGACAATCCCACTTTGGCTTATTGTTATCTTGTCGCCCCCACGTTCATCAATTTCAGCAAGCGATGGCTTACCCCAAGCGTGTATCGTATATCCGGCATCCATATCGTAGATGCCCAAGTCCTGCCGTCTTATAACGTACGAGGTACCATCCAGCGTCGTAAGGACAAACCCAGGAATATCGTAGGACTCCAGCGGTACTTCGTAATTGTCCGCATCATCAGGATCGTAGTCCGCCCATCCCTGACCCTGAGGCTGATATACGGCACCAAATAGCGGAGTCAATTGTGCGGTAACGCCAAACGGGGACACCCATTGAAGGGAGCTTATGTTGCCCAGAAGATCTGTTTGCGGATTGAACCGAAAAGTGGTTCTTTGGCCATTGGGGAGGGTCAGCGTTACATCGTACCCACCACCCGTGCGATGGCTGAAGATGCGTGGGGAACCGGCCGTCCCCACACTGCTGTCCTGGTTAACGTAGCCCACATCGTCCTGCCGTATTTCGTCTATAGAGACGTCCATGTCGCTGAGGGCGTAAGTCCAACTATAGCCAAAATCGCCCTTGTCGGGATTGAGCGAGTTATATGTTCTTGTTACCGTCAGCGGAATCCCTTTGACGGGAATAGTGATGTCTTGCTGGCTGAAACTGAATTGCCCGATCTTCAAATTTGATTCCAAACGGATGCGAACAGTTACATCCTGATGCGCCAAACCTCCGTCCACTCCGAGTGTTAGGTTGTAAACTCCATTAGCAACGGTCGTCAGCTCACAGTTTGAAACGAGAATGCCAGACCCCAAGGACGATCCAACTGCGTTTGTGCACCCCCTGTTTCGGTCATCCGGCGGTGGAGTAAGAATGCGAATTGGTGAGCCGTCCAAACCATACAGGCCAAGCTGCCAGGAAACATTAGTGCCGGGTGCCGCATAGTACGCTTTGCCGTATAAATTGAAAATGCCATCGCGGATTAGAACCAAATCTGTAAGCGCATTGGTGCCGTCCGAGCCAACGATGCTGTCGAGGCTGGCAATCAATTGCGAGCTATTCCCGATAACGTCCGCATTGGTGACGTCGATGAATATGGGTTGGGACGAACCAACCTGCCCAAAAACGTCTGTGGCCTGGGCGTTGATTCCGCAGCCGCACGCCGAGTAAACGGCGGTCCAGTTTGTCAGCGTGTAATAGCCGCCGGTCCCGTTGGTGACCTCGCCAATGAAACTCTCACCTAGGTAGAAGTCCACTTTGGCGATGGACTCGGATGGCGTAACATACGCCGTAATGGCCACAATAACGTTGGCGTTCGTAACATAATGAGGGTAAGGAGAGAGCGAGGAGACCGGATTCACTATGGTTACGACCGGTGGGGCGGGTGGGTAGATCCCGATTTCCATGGTTGCCCAAGCCACGCCACCTCTGCCATCGGTGATCTCATAATTGAATGAATCCCAGCCAAACGGCAAAAGCGCCGGTGGCGTATAGCTGATGTCGGTTCCATTATTGATGACGGCCACGGTGGCTCCGGAAAGATGATTGGAGGTTATAGCGATGATCGTGAGCGGGTCCCCGTCGGGATCGGAATCGTTCTGCAGCGGGTTGAGGCTGAAGTTCTTGCTTCCGGCCGGCACATAGACGAAATCATTATTTGCCATGGGCGGGTTATCGCCATTGAAAGGCAAGACTTGAAATGCCACCGGTGATGCTGTGGCGCTTCGGCCGACCGCGTCAACAGCCGTGGCGGTTATGACGTAGCCTCCGTCAGTCACATTGGCCCAAGTCAACGTAAATACGTTGCTCATGCCGTTGCTCACGGTTCCCAACGTTATTGGGCCATTAGTCGTCAGTTGTTGAAAGACGACATAGCTAACGTTCGTACTGGTGGAGGTGGCTAACGCGGAAATCGGAATCGACGCGGGCGCAAAGAATGTGGAATTCGTCGGGGGGCTCGTTATCGTGACGACCGGGGGTGCACCCGTTGGGAAAGCGCCGGCTACGAGGTAAGCAAAATAGTATCCTCCGACGCTCGCGTTGTTAGCAATGGCGAGCTCGCCGATGGCAACTCCGTTTGAGGAGGCATTGAACTTAATGCCCAAATTTGTTGTGCCCCCGATCGGCACTGTAGTATTTGAGACGTCATTGGTCAGCACAAAATCCCCGTTGGTTTGGACGTTCGAAAGTAACAGGGCGGCGCCTCCAGAATTTGTGATCATCACGAGGACATTAGTCGGTTGTTGTGGGGCCGTCGGCGGGAAAATAATGGCGCCGCCGCTCGGGATGTTTGTCCCGTTATATAGGACCTGCATTTGTGGCTCAGGGACTTGAATGATATTAGTCGAGTCGTTACACGAGATAAGAAGCTGATAAGGCGGCATAACGTTGCCAGCCAAGTCCACAATCTCGATTAAGTAATCTCCAGTGTTTGTCAGCATCAGCGTAAGTTGGTCGTAGCTTTGTCCGCTCCCGTCCAAAGTGTCCGCACTGACGGCAACTATGTGATTTGAGGGGTCCCGCACGATCAGCGCTTCATTGGCGCTGTCACTGTCGCTAATGGTCACAATCGCGCCGGCGTTGCCTCTGAGCAGGTAATAATCTGCGTAGCGCGCATCATTTGTGGGCCAATCGACAGATAAGCTTCCCGTTCCTGAGCCTCCACCGAGGATATTCGTCGAATCGCATCCCGGGTCGACTGCCCAGTCCTTTGCGACCGTCACCTGAATCGTTTGGTTATTGACGACCAGCGGTTGACCGTTAACCATTACTGTGGCGGTTATGTAATCCCTTCCCGGGTTCGCACCAGCATAGGTAAATGACGTGATCCCGTTGTTGTCAGTATTGGTCGGGAAATCGGTTGTCGAGGGGTTTACACCGCTGATTGAGAAGTTAACAGTCTGACCCGAAACAGGATTGTTGCCCGGATCGACGACCGTGGCGAACACCGTATAAGAGGTGTTGGTTCTTGTCGGCCAGCCGTACGGGGGAGCGACGATTATGTTGGTGGTGCCGACTGTGACGGTCACTTCGGCGGCTCGCGTGGCTTGCCCATCGCTTGCGGTCAACCTGAGGACGTACACCCCATACGGGTTACCACCCGCCGCGTTGGTGAAGATTACCGTCGTGACCGCTTGATTGGGGGTTCCGAAGATTGCTCCGCAGCCAGCTGGACCGTAAACTGCAGACCACATGATATTGGTTTGGCCGAAAGGCAGACCATCATCGGTCACACTTCCGTAGAGTGTGGTGTTGGTGGTGGAGATGACTAGATTTGTTCCGGCGCTGACAACCGGGGGTTGGTTCCGCAGGACATCGACTTCGACGTCATTGTACGAAGTATACTGGCCATCGAAGGCGGACAGCCTTACGTAATAGGTGCCCGGAACTGAAAATCTTGCAAACGTGTTAGTTTGGCTTGGATCGTCAAAGGTAACTGGACCCGGGCCGCTAACTTTAATCCAAGAGTTGCTCGGCGTGAAGTAAATATGATGGTCGTCGGTAACGAAACCTTGGAGCTGTACGGCGTCTACAACAGGAACACCTAGAATGCCGGCCGGGCTGAAGTTGATTTGCGCCCATAAGCTGTCGAATGGCATTTTGCCGATTCGATAGATCGTGAATGCGGTTCCATTCCAATGGAGCCGGTAGAGATAAGTCGAGAACTCGTCCGCAATTAATATGTCTCCGGCCATCCCTTGAAATTCAGAAGCAACGGCACCCCACAAATCCTGATAGTCGTTAGCTCCAAAGAAATTCTGGTTGGCGGGGATGACCCGAATATCTTCGGCGCCGAAAGGAAGATTGTAGCGAACGGCAAACCCATTGGTATCGACGGCAAACAGATTCCCCGGACTGTCTCCACCAACCAGTATCTTCCCAGCCCAAGGTCCGTACTGTTGGACATTAAAAGGCACGGTCGTCGCCCCTTCATAAGTGTCGCCTCCCTGTAACTGCGCAACCAGGGTGGGTTGTCCCGCGGAATTGACTCTCCAGACGTTCCCGTTGTATGTCACCACAATGAGGTTTCCACCCCAAACACCGGTACGATCGACCCAAAGGCTGCTGGGCGTGGTTTCAGAGGTTACAATATCATTTGTCAGGATAACCCATCCCATTCCACTGCCACCAAGCGTGCCCGTGTTGGTTCCCTCTGGCTCGAGCCGCATGATTTCGCCTGCATAACCAGTACCTCGAAACACTTCTCCAATTCGAAACCCGCCATTCGTATCTCTGACGGTCGCAATATAAGACTCACTACCAGATATCGGTATTGATGAGAATGGAATTAGGCTTCCATTAGTTGTGATTAGATCAAAACCGGGATTTCCATTGATAGAAACGATGACGGCGTTGGAAGGTGCAAAATAGTCAACGCCACCCGCAGCAATTGATCCCAAATTTGTTATCGCAGTAATGTTGATTGTCGGAATTGGATTAGTATTCTCCAGCGCGGGCAAAACCACGTAGTAGTGATTTGTTGCGACCAGAACAACCGGGGGAAGATTGGATGGCTGGACGGTAATGGTTACGGTGCTGATTGCCGATAGCTGGCCGTCGCTCGCCCACAACTGCAGCGGGTACGTCCCGACATTTGTAAAGAGGACAGTCGTTCTTGGATTGGCCGGATTGGCGAAAACGGCGGTTCCGGAGTTTGTCGATAACAGCGACCAGGCAATCGCGAGGTAGTTGCTCGGCAGGCCGTCATCGGTCACGATTCCGGCTAACTGCACAGGATTGGTTGAAAGATTCACGGTCTGGTTCGGCCCGGCAAAGACCGACGGGGGCTGATTAGTTACGACAGTAATCGTGATGTTGGTCGAAAAGCTAACGTCACCGTTGGTGTCGTAAGCCTTTGCCGAAAGCAGATAAACGCCGCTGGTGAATGTGTGATTAATGGTGTAGATGTTGCTGGTGCCGGAGGTGGCCGCCCCGATCACGTTGCTGGATTGATAATTTGTACCCTGATAAAACGTGACGTTTGTGATTGCAGTGCTTGGGTCGGGAATGGCCTTCGCAGAAACGGCTATGTTGGTCGAGGAAGTAAAGAAGAATTGGCCATTCGTTGGATTGGTAATATAAACAATTGGCAGATTACGGATCGTGTTGGTCACAGGGGCTGACCAGGCGTTGGAGCCGCGGGTGTCTGTTGCGAGCGCCGTCAACGCATATTGTCCAGCAAAGAACGCTCTCCAAGTAACCTGATAAAGACCGTTACTCGAAACAGTGGCCGTAGCGAACCTCGTGGGCGTCGCATTTGTCCCGGCAAAAAACTGCACATTGCTGATGGTTACGCCGGGAACAGATGATGTTGCGGTCGCACTGACTGTGATAGCCGATCTTGCCGCGAAGGTTTGACCGATGGGCGAAACGATTTGGACGCTCGGCTGGTTGTTCGTCGAGGCAGAGTACAGAGCAACCCCCATCATCATGGGATCGCCTACACAGGGACTGATAACCTCGATCTTGAAGGTTCCATTAGTGACGTTGCCTCCGAACCCCCCGTACTTGGCCCAGTTTCCAAACGAGAGATTCGCTCCAAGAGTGGTTGTTACGGGCACATCCTGGACCTTTATATCGAGGCTGCGGCTCCCATTGGTTTCATTCTGCACCAACCATAATGAGGCATAGTAATATCCGTTGGACAGCCCTTGCTGAGTCATGGTGAAGCTGATGGCGGGGCTGGGAGTCCCACCGCCAACTTCGATAAACACAGGTTGGGCGTTGGTTGAAACCTCGCAGAGCATGATCGAAACCTGCCCGGGGCCCGGCACGAAATTGGCCCCGTGCAGGATGGCGTCGTTGGTCATCGCGATGAAATTGGGCGTTACCCATTGCGATTGGACGCCTTGCCCAAGCAGGGCCCATATAGCGTTTTGGATTTCCATGAAGTTGGCGGCTGCCTTATGATTGAGGAGATAGTTCAAAATGTTAAAATTTACATTCTGATACCGTGGGTCTGTGAAAGCGTATGGACCATACGTGTAATACAGAGTGCACTGGGCGTCTTGGTTGATGCTGTGATGGAGGTCCGAGCACCACCCAACATAGTTTGTCGAATTGGCAACAACGGAACCAGGCGGGACGTTCGACAGGGAGATCGTGAAGTAGGAATTAGCACCAGGATAGACAAAATGGCTGACCGGAGGGTTCGTCGCTTGCTGTGCCGGCGAGAGTGCCCGGTAGCGCCGAAGGAAGGTCTGGAGCATGAGTGTCGTGCCAGCGTCGGCTGAGGGAACCAGGGGCTGAATATTGGTCTGGACTCCGGGTTGGGCGTTGGTCACAAGAAAGCCGTTATTCGTGGCGTAGGTGTAGCTCCACCAGGAATTCCCCTGGATGGTGACGTTGCTTCCATTTAAATTGACGCCTTCGACAAATGCGGCGCTTGTGTCGTTAGAAACGTGAGCAACGCTGGAAGTGATGGATAAACCGTGCACTTCAGTAGCCACGGCAGTCAGCGTTAAAGCCCCAACCGGAGGATTCGTCCAAGTGAGGTTATACCGACTGTTGACGCCGTTGGTCACATATCCCAGGAGGGAGCCGCCATTGAAGAATGCCACATTGGTGATAATGCTGCCCGGCCAGGTGGCGTTAGCTGCCAAAACGATGTTGCCAGGGCTCAAAAACCGGGCGCCGTCAGTTGGAGTAAAAAAGCGGATTGCTGGGGGCGGCGGGCATTTGCCGCCATGCCCTGCATTGTAAATGGTTTGAATTTCATTGCTTGAAAGTGCCCGGTTGTACAAAGAAACCTCATCGAGACTCCCGCTCAGCCTTCTGTCCCAAGAGCTTTGGCCTGAAGTGCCGAAATAAAGAGGCGTCGAGCCATAGTCTTGTGGAAAGTTAACATTAGTCGTGCCTTCCAGTTGCCCATTAACGAAAAGCTGACTATAGTTGGACCCCCGCACGCCAGCAACGTGATACCATTGTCCGGTAGTCACGGCAGTCGAGGAGTGTATTATTTGCTCCTGCCCACTTGCCGAAGCCACAACAAAGCTAAAGATGTCCGTTGTCCCAACTCGTATCTTGCTAATATCATATCCCTCGAAGTTGCCCGAACGGGAATTCTGTTTGAAGACGATGTATTGGTAGCCGGCTGGTGCCCCGCTTCCTGAAGAGTCCAAGGAACTGAAGAGTACCCAAGCCTCAACGGTCAGGTTGGTCGGCCGTACACTAGGGGAATCGGGAATCAAAACATATTTGTTCGTTCCGTCGAAACTAAATGCCGAGCCCACCATTCCAGGGGCGTCTGCCGTTGCCCCTCCCTCAAAATACCCGTTGTTGACGCCCATTACATCCGTAGCGTCACCTTCTCCCTTCCACCAACTGAGCAGCCCCGAAGGCGCCTGAATGCAAGGCCATAACGCAGTAGCAGTGAACGTGATTGACACAGTGTTGCTGCCGCTGGTCGCAATAACGTATGTCAAATTCGTGACCGGAGCATTAGTGGGGAGAAAGAGCCAAACGGCGGCCTTGCCGGTGCCGTCAGTTCGCAGGGCCAAAGTGGCTGATAGCGTTCCGTTGCTGAACATGGCCAATTGATTTAGACTGTTGCTGACCGCGAAAGTGATCGGAGCGTTACTCAGCGCGACTCCATTCCCGTTGGTTACCTGGACAGTCAACGGGACTGGAAGGAAAGAATTGACGTAGCCGGATTGATTGTTTCCGCGAACGATAACCAAGCCAGGCAATTGCCCATTATAATAATCATTCCAATAACCCCCGCCGTTACCGTTGGTATCCTCAATGTAATCTGGAATACCGTCACCGTCCGTATCAATGGGGTTGGAATTGGTGTCTACGGCGACATAGTGATAGCCGACATCGACCAAGCTGTTGGTCTCCTTGATCTCAAGGCCACTCACTATATTGGTCAAAACGGTGTAATGATACAGACCGACCTGATTTGCCGTTACGGCCGTGTCCGCA
>Ga0210408_10003966_pt1 | contig 13387 bp, 11 predicted proteins | sample IncBWH4MmetaG_FD_155471 | JGI IMG/M metagenome (GOLD analysis project Ga0210408, IMG submission 155471) | Forest soil microbial communities from Barre Woods Harvard Forest LTER site, Petersham, Massachusetts, United States - Inc-BW-H-4-M | ecosystem: Environmental > Terrestrial > Soil >...
GCGCGGGCCGGCTGGGTTTCCATTTCCCGCGTGCACCACGCTCGCTCCCGCCGCCTCCGCGACCTGGGCCGCGTCCCACTCGATCACGCCCTCGCCCCCGCCACGCATAAGAACCGCCCAATCGCCCCGCCATGCAGGCGCCGTCCGATCATCCTGCCGCCCCATTTGCCCCGCGGACGGTCACACCGTGGGGGGGTGGGGCCAAGTCATACGCGGCGCGTCCTTGCAGCGATTCGCGGACGACCGTCACGTCGTCGAACGGCACCTTCCTACCGTGCGCGAACTCCTGGCCCTGCTCGTGGCCCTTGCCCGCCACCACCACCACGTCTCCCGGATGAGCTTGCGCGATCGCCCAGTCGATCGCCGCCCCGCGATCCACGATGTCCACCACCGGCAGCGCCCCCCCGGAGCGGCTGGCGCGCCTGGCACCATCGAGGATCTCGCCGATGATCGCCTCCGGGTCCTCCGAGCGGGGGTTGTCCGAGGTCACCACCACCACGTCCGCCAGCCGCGCCGCGATCTCCCCCATCAGCGGGCGCTTGCCCCGGTCGCGGTCTCCGCCCGCGCCGAACACGCAGATAACCCGTCCCCCCGTGAGCTCCCGCGCGGCGCGCAGCACGTTCTCCAGCGAGTCCGGCGTGTGCGCGTAGTCCACCAGCACCGCAAACCCCTGACCCTCCCGCACCGCCTCGAAGCGTCCCGGCACCCGCACCCCGTGCTCCAGCGCCGCCACCAGCGTGTCGAGATCCACCCCCAGCGCGTGCGCCGCCGCCAGCGCCCCCAGCGCATTGGCCACGTTGAAGCGGCCCGCCAGCCCCAGCGAGACCGCGCGCTCGCCCGCTGGGGTCCGGAGCTTGAAGCGACAACCATCGAAGCCCGTCCGCACGTCGCTCGCCCCGTAGTCCGCCTCGCCGTCGAGCGCGAACGTCACCGCCCCCTCTACTTCCCCCGCCAGGCGCCGCCCGTAGGGGTCCTCCACGTTGATCACGCTCGCCCCCGGGAGCATTGGCACGAACAGCCGCCGCTTGGCCCGGAAGTACTCCTCCATCGTCCCGTGGAAGTCCAGGTGATCCTGCGTCAGGTTCGTGAAGATCCCCGCCGCGAAGCGCACCCCGTCGGTGCGCCCCAGCTCCAGGGCGTGCGAGGAGACCTCCATCGCGCAGCACTCATCCCCACCGTCCAGCATCGCCCGGAACGCCCCCTGCAGGTCGATCGCCTCCGGCGTGGTGCGGGACACCGCGCGCTCCTCGCCCCCCACCACCGCGCTCACCGTGCCCAGCAGCCCGCAGCGGCGGCCGCTCGCCTCCAGCAGCGCCCGCACCAGGAACGCCGTCGTCGTCTTGCCGTTGGTGCCCGTCACCCCCACCACCGCGAGCTCCGCCGTCGGGTCCCCGTAGAAGCGCGCCGCTACCGGCCCCATCGCCGCCCGTGCCGAGGGCACCACCACCTCGGGGACCCCCAGCCCCAACGGCCGCTCCACCACCAGCGCCGCCGCTCCCGCCGCCACCGCCTGGGGCGCGAAGTCATGGCCGTCGCTGGTCGCCCCCCGCACGCAGAAGAACAGCGCGCCCGGGCCCACCCTGCGGCTGTCGTAGGCGAGATCCGCGATCTCCACGCGTGCCTCGCAGTCGTCGTTGACCACGCCGACCTCGGCCGGAACGAGATCCGCCAGCCTCATCCGTGGACAGCCTCTGTCGACATCCGCCTGAGTCTAGTTTCAGCCCCTGACGCAGCCGCCGGCTGAGCGCACGGGGTGCCCGACCGGCTCCGGGACTCAAACCACGTGCACCCTGAGCGTGCCGCCAAGCGCCCTGACGATTCGTGCGAGGTCATCGAGACCGCGCCGATTTCACCCGCCGAGGGTGAGGGCGGGTCACCGGCCGGCCAGTAGCCTTCGGCTGCACGGTTGGCAACGAAGGAGCGACAGGAATGCCGGTATTGGCCACCTCCAGCGGATCATTCGTCCTCTTCGGAGCGCTCTACGTCGTCCTGCTGATCACCCTCGGGATCATGTCGATCCGCAAGGGCCACTGGATCATGTTCCTGATCGGCATCTTCATTCCGCTGTTCTGGATCATCGGCGCCCTGCTGCCGCCCACGGCGCCCCGCGCGTAGGCCGACCTCACGCGTAGGTCAGCAGGCTGAAGCGCTCGAATTCGAGGGCGTCCACCACTTCCGCGCCGTTCGCCCCCGGACGGACCGGGACGACCGTGATCGTGAGCTTGCCCTCCGCGACCCTGCGCAGCGCCTCGGTCACGATCACCGTCTTGATCTGCGGTGTCAGGGGATGCGGCGGCCGCCGGTCGAAGGGGTCCCGCGGGCCGCGCGGGACCTCGCAGTGACCCGCGTCCCCCGCGCACCCCGCGTGACCGAAGACCGTGAACGAGCCCGCGAAGTTGGAGGCCTCCTCGCGTGGCGTGCTTAGGTCAGCCGCGGGATTGTTCAGGAAGATCCGCGCCTCGAAGCTGGGGCCCGAGTGATCGACCCCGTAGAACACGATGTCCGCACGCGCAAAGTCCGGCTGGCCCTTGCGGGCCGGGTTGTCGAGCGGCTGCGAGGTGAAGCGCTTCACCGCTACCCACCCGTACCCGAAGATCCGTTGACCTGCACCGCGTAGTCGTAGCCGAGCGCGTTCGCATCCAGAGTCTGGGCCACCGTCATGTTGAACGGCGCCAGCGCCTCGTTCAACAGGGCCGCGGGCACCCCCGCCTGCGGGTGGCGCAGCTGCCACATGCGCCACACCCGATCAATCATCGCGTGGTGCGCCCAGAAGATCGGGTCGAACGCGGCGAACTGGATGTCCCCCATGTGCCCCCTGTCGCCACCCACCCACACGTGCACGTTGTTGTGCAGCTGCTCCAGCTGATGGGTGAAGTCCGCGAAGCTCCCCAGTGCCAGCACCCCTTCGATCTCCGCTTTGGTGGGCAGCGGCGGAGCGCCTTCCGCGCCTGGTTCGCGAAACGTCTTCGGCGCCCTCCTATCCCCCGACCGCACTCCCTGTTCGAGCGCGAGCGGATCAACCTTCGCGGAGTGCAGCGGGTTCGATTTGCCACCCACCGTCGCCTTGCCGTATGCCGCCGGGATCGCTGGGTCCGTCGTCCAGTCCCACCATGGGAGCATCACCCCAGGCTGCAGATCGCGGAGCGTGAGCTCGAAGAAGTAAAGGTACGCGCGATGCCACGGCAGGAACACCGGATGGCCATGGGCGATATCACAGGAGGTCGGCAGCGGCAAACCGTGGATGCCGGCCTGGTAGTTGTACCCACGCTCGTCGGAGATCTTCACCGCGCCCGCCATCGCCGCCCGGAACGCCGCCAACTGCGTCTGGCTCATCGAGTCGATGTTCAGCCGGTGTCGAAGGGCCACCGCCGGCTGCTGCGGGCTGACCGTCCCCGTGCTCATCGTCGAACTGGCCGCCTCGTCGCCGTCATCGGGAGCGGAGCGTAGCGCACCCGCAGCGAGCCGTGACCCTGCACCCGCAGAGGGCCGCAGCCCCCTTACTTGTGACCATTCAAGATCAACCGTGGCATAGATATGGCATAATGTGGGCATGGCTCGAATGAGAGTAAGCACCACTGTCGACGAGGAGCTTTTGGCTAGTGCGCGTCGTACACTCGCGCCGATTACGGATGCTGCACTACTAGATAAAGCGCTCGCAGCGCTTCTGGACCGCCAACGCGCCGCTGAGATCGACGTTGCCTATGCGGTCTATGAGGAACACCCGCTTGATGAGCCCGACACCTGGGGCGATCTGGCCTCGTTCCGGGTGGCGGCCGCTGCGTCGTGAGCGGTAGCGCCCTTCCCAGGCGAGGAGAGGTGTGGTGGTGCGAACTGCCGGAGATCGGCCGGCGGCCCGTTGTGGTGCTTTCGCGTAATGCGGCGATTCCACGCTTGAAGCGCGCGTTGGTGGCGCCCTGCACGACGACCGTTCGTGGCTTGGCCAGCGAGGTCGCCTTGGAGCCGGGCGATGATCCGGTTCCTCTCCGGTCATCCGTCAACCTCGACTCCGTGGAGAGCGTGTCCGTCGCAGTCCTAGTCGAGCGCCTTGGACGGCTCGGCGATGACCGGATGCGAGAGGTGTGCGCGGCGCTCGAGGTGGCCGCCGAATGCCACGGGTAGCCGACTCCGAGCGCTCAACCCGACCGGCGACCGGCGCTGCAGGCGGGATTACCCGGCTCGGCAACTCACCGGGGTCCGTCGGGCCCGCTTCGGGCCGATCACCGGCGTGCGTCAGGCCGCTCGGCGCCTCTCCTACCCCGGCGGAATCCCTAGATAAGGCAGGGCGAAGGCCATGATCTGGCCAAACGCGGGGGCGGCGACGGTGCCGCCGTAGATCGAGCCCCCCTGCGGTTCGTCCACGATCACCGCACACAGCAGCTTCGGGTTGGACGCCGGGGCGAAGCCCATGAACGAGGCCACGTAGGCCGTTTCGGAGTACTGGCCGGTGGCCGGGTTCACCTTGCTCGCGGTGCCCGTCTTGCCCGCGAGGGTGTACCCCGGGACCGACACCTCACTGGCCGTCCCCCCCGGAGCCAGCACCCCTTTCAGCATCTCGCGGACCTGCGCCGCCGTGTTCTGGGAGATCACCCGGCGCCCCCGCGGCAGCGGCGTGGGGTGGCCGTCGATCGCCGCCACCACGCGCGGGGTGCGCAGGAAGCCCCCGTTGGCGATCGCCGCGTACGCCTCCGCCATCTGCATCGGCGTGACCAGCTCCCCCTGCCCGATCGGCAGGTTGCCCATCGAGGAGCCCGAGTATTCACTCAGCTTCAGCCTCCGCCCCATTTCCTCGGCCGGCAGATCGATCCCGGTGCGGGTCCCGAAGCCAAAGCGGCGCACCCATTCGTTGAAGCGGCTCGCCCCCTCCAGTTTGCCGATCTCGATCGCCCCCACGTTGCTCGACTGCGCGAGGATCCGCGCCGTACTCAGCATCTCTTCGGGGTGCACCTCCGCGTCGTGGATCGTGCGGTCCGCCACATGGATCTGGTCCGGCACGTTGAATTCCGTGTTGGGAGTGATCAGGTTTTCCTGCAACCCCCCCGACACCGCGACCGCCTTGAATGTGGAGCCCGGTTCGTAGTCGAAGCTCACCGCCCTGTTCTCCAGTTCTCCTTCGGCGAGGACCTCCCGTTTGTTGGGGTTGAGCTGGGGCCAGTTCGCCATCGCCAAGATCCCCCCGGTGTCGGGGTTCAGCACGATCGCGGTGGCGTCTTTAGGGTGAAACAGCTTGCCCACCGCCGCCAGCACCGCTTCGCTGCGCTGCTGGATGTTCGCGTCCAGCGTCAGTTGCAGCTGCGCCCCCGGCGCCTCGCTGCGCACATTCGTGATCGAGATCGGTTCGCCCCGTGCGTCGCTCACCACCCGCCGTTCCCCCGTGCTCCCCTTCAGGATAGCGTTGTCGGAGTACTCGAGGCCCGATAGGCCCTCCCCTGCCGTGCCCGCCGCGGTGCCCATCATCCCCAGGACCTGCCCCGCCAGGGCCCCCCGCGGGTACACCCTGCGCATCGTCGGCGTGCCCGTCACCCCCGGGATGCCCAGCGCCAGCACCGCCTTCGCCCGCGCCGCCGGCAGCGCCCGCGCCAGGTACACGAAGCCGCCACGCCCATTCAGGTCTTCCAGCACCTGCGCTCGCGGGCGGCCGAGCAGCGGGGCCAGGCGCTGGGCCGCTTCCAGCGGGTGCTTCACCAGGTACGGCGTTGCCGAGATGTCCTGCGCGGGTTCGGAGATCGCCAGCACTACCCCGCTCCGATCGGTGATCGTGCCCCGTTGCGCTGGCACCGCTTCCATCGTCACCTGCTGGGAGTTCGCCACCTTGCGCAGCGCCGCCCCGTGCAGCACGCCCAGGTACAGCGTCCGCGCCGCCGCCGCCGCCAGCAGCAGGCAGAACGCCGCGAACAGCACCCCCACCCGGGCCTGCACGTTCGCCACCGCCGCCTAGCCCCCCGGGGCCGCCTGCGTGCCTCCTGCCGGGCCCGCCGGGGCGCTCGCCGCTTCGGCGGCTCCCCCAGTCGCGGATGCAGTCGGCGTGGACGGAGCCGACGTTGGCGCTTCCGTCGTGGACGCGGGCGTCGTGGGCGATTCCGGGGCCGGCGCGGACGACGCCGTCGTCGCTGGGGCGGCTTGCGGGGACGCTTCGCTCGTGGCCGTTTCACTGCCGGTGGTCGTGCTGGCGCCGGCGCTCACTTCCGCGCTAGGAGCGGTACTTTCGGTGGAGCTCGAAATCGAGGTCTGCAACGGCTTCGCCAACGCCGCCGCCGCGAGGCGCACGTCGAGCGGCCCCTGGAGCGTGTCGAAGTGCAGCGCCCCGGGGGGGGCGATCGTCATGCCCTGCGCCAACGCGAGGCGTTCGACCCGTTCGCCCGAGGCGAGGGTCGAGTTTTCCACCGCCAGCGTCGAGTTCTCGCGCTGCAGCAGCCCCTCGTGTTCCAGCGCCCGGCCGATGCCCACGCCGAGCTTGACGATCCACAGCTGCATCGCCACGATCCCAATCAGCGCGAACGCCACCACCGCGATCCAAGCACGCCCGCCGATCAGGCGATCCAGCAGGCGGTCCACCAGCTGCCCCACACGCGGTCGAGCCAGCCCCGGACGGGGCAGGATCGACTCGCCGCGCGCCGGACGGCGGGCAGGACCGGAGACCCTGCGCGGACGCGACGGTGCCCGCGGGGGCCGGGCGGGACGGCCGGGGTGGGGCGCGCGCCGCGGGGCAACCGCGGGAGCGCGCGCCGTGGCCGCCGTCGCGGGGGGCGGAGTCACGCCATGCCTCCGATTCGCAACGGCATCACGCTCGCCGTCAGGCGCGGGGAGCCACTCCCAACACCGCGTCGGACAGTGCCGGGGGGCGGGGTCACGCCATGCCTCCAACCCGGAACGGGATCACGCTCGCCGTCAGGCACGGGGAGCCACTCCCAACACCGCGTCGGACAGTGCCGGGGGGCGGGGTCACGCCATGCCTCCAACCCGGAACGGGATCACGCTCGCCGTCAGGCACGGGGAGCCACTCCCAACGCCGCGTCGGACAGTGCCGGGGGGCGGGGTCACGACGCGCCTCCCGGTTGCACGCGCAGCTTCCTCGCGGCGCGCAGCCGGGCGGAGGCCGCGCGGGGGTTGTGGGCGAGCTCGCCCGCGGAGGGCACGAGCGAGCGGCGCGTGAGCAGCGTCGCCTCGGGCTCGCGCCCGCAGGCGCACACGGGCAGGTCGGGCGGGCAGATGCAGCCCCGGGCGCGCTCCGCGAGGAAGCGCTTGACGCGGCGGTCCTCCAGGGAGTGGAAGGAGATCCCCGCCAGCACCCCCCCCTCGCGCAACAGGTCCCACGCGAGCGGCAGCGCGCGGTCGAGCTGGCCGAGCTCGTCGTTGACCGCGATTCGCAACGCCTGGAAGGACCGCTTGGCGGGGTGCCCCCCCGCGAAGCGCGCGGGGGCGGGGATCGCGGAGTTGACCACCTCCACCAGCTCCTGGGTGGTCTCGATCGGAGCGCGGTCGCGGCGGCGCACGATCGCGCGGGCGATCGCCCCCGCGTGGCGCTCCTCGCCGAACTCGCGCAGAATCCCCGCCAGGCGGCGCTGATCCCAGGTGGCGAGGATCTCGCGCGCGTCGAGTTCCTGGTCGGGGTCCATGCGCATGTCCAGGGGGGCCTCGTAGGAGTAGGAGAAGCCCCGCTCGCGGGTGTCCACCTGCATCGAGGACATGCCGAGGTCGAAGTAGGCCATGTCCGCCCGCAGCCCCTCCCGCGCGAGCAGCTCCAGAGCCTCGGCGTAGCCCCCGCGGATGAAGCGCACCTCGCACTCCACCTCCTCGGCGAGCTCCATGAAGCGCTCCTCGGCCACGGGGTCGCGGTCGATCGCCACCAGCGTCCCCCCAGCGCCGAGGCGCTGGGCCACGAGACGCGCGTGGCCGCCACCCCCGAAGGTGCAGTCGATCGCCACCTGGCCTGGCTTGGGGTCAAGCACGCCGATCAGCTCCCCGGCGAGCACGGGGATGTGGACGGTGGTCATTTCAAGCAGGATGGTCGACACCAGCGGTGATCTCCGCGACGCCGCCCAGCAGCGTCGGTCGGTGCTCGTTCCAGCGGTCGCGGTCCCACAGCTCCAGGCGGTCCCCGGCGCCGACGACCACCACGTCCTTGCCGAGGCCGGCGTGCTCGGCGAGGAAGCCCGGAACCATGATCCGCCCCGCGGCGTCGAGCTCGGCGTCCTGGGAGGAGCCGTAGAAGAAGCGCTCGAGCTCGGAGAGGCGCGGAGAGAGCGGGGGCAGGTCGGCGAGGGCGCGCTCGGTGTAGCGCTCGTACTCCTCCGGGCGCCACACCCCTACGCACTTCTCGAGGTCCACTGGCATGGCCATCACGACTCCCTCCGCCAGCGTGGCCCGGTAGCGGGCGGGAACGGTGAGGCGGTTCTTGGCGTCGAGCGTGTGGTCGAAGGTCCCACGGAAGGCCACTGTCCTTGGCTCCTCAGAAAAATTTTTGAGCCGAGGTGGAGAGGTGGGAGGAGCCTCTCCACCTCGGCTCGTTTCCGGCACCGTATCCCACTTTCCCCCACAACGCAACCCCAGTTGCACATTTTTCCCCACTTTCCCTTTCCAACACCCCCCATAAGCACGAAAATCCCTGCTCAGGGCCGGTTTCAAGGCTCCGCCCAGATGGGCCGGGAAAGCGCCCAGAGCTGCAAACCACGCTGCAGGGGCACGATTTGCGATGGGGCTTGCGCACACGCCGTCCCTGCGAATACGATCGTCCTGTCCGCACAACCGTCTGTGACAGGCGACGAGAAAGGACCAAAGTTGTCCTCACCCCGCACCACCACGCCGCGCCCCGCCGAGGCGTCGAGCGCCCCCAGATCGCTTGCCGGGCTCCCCACCGCGCTCCAGCCGGAGCTCAGCCGTGCGATCCCTCCCGCGGCCCGCTCCGCCCGCGCGGCGCTGTTGGCGGCGCTCGCCGGCGGCCTGATCGCGGTGGCGTGCGGCGGCTGCGGTTCGAGCTCCAGCGGCACGAGCGCGAGCCCGGCCACGGTGACCCCGGGCTCGGCGCCGCTGTACATCGACGCGGTGGTGACGCCCGGAGGCGCCCTCAAGACCAATGCGCTCGCGGTGGGACGCTCGCTCAGCGGGCGCACGAGCCCGTACACCGGCCTGTTGAAGCTCCTGCAGGGCCCCACGGGCAAGACCCCTGACTACGCGCGCGAAGTGAAGCCGTGGCTGGGCCCCGAAGCGGGGGTGTTCCTCAGCTCGGTGGACCTCTCCAAGGTACAGGGGCTGCTGGGCGGGGAAGCGCTGAGCAAAGCCCTCACAGAAGGGCTCACTGGGGTGGAATCGGCGCTGCTCGGCCAGGAAGGCCTGCCGGCGCTGCTCGGGTCGAGCTCGGCCCAGGGGGCGCTGGTGATGGACACCACCGACGTCTCCGCGGCCAAGTCATTCCTGGAAGCGCAGGCCCACAGCGCGGGGGCCCACGCGGTGACCTACCGCGGGGTCACCTACCAGGTGGCCCCGGACGGGACGGCGGAGGGGATCGTGCACAAGTTCGCGGTGATCGGCAGCGAAGCGGGGTTGAAGAGCGTGATCGACACCGCGGACGGGGGCCCCTCGCTGGCGCACGCGGCGGCCTACTCGAAGCTCACCGCCACAGCCGAGTCGGGACGGCTCACCAACGCATACCTGGACACGAAAGCGCTCAAGGGCGCGACCACCGGCTCGCCAGCCCACGGCGAAGAATCGCTGGTGGGGCTGCTGGACGATCTGTTGGGGCAGACGGACCAGGTGTACCTCTCGGCGATCCCCGCGGCGAGCTCGCTGGCGTTGGACGCCGACACGCTGCCCGCGGCCTCGTCCACCGGGGGGAGCGAATCGGGCTCTGCGGGCGGGTCTGGCTCCGGGGGCGCAGCGGGCACGGGCGAATCGGGGGCCGCCACGAGCGGGGCGCAGGTCCTGCGCGGATTGCCGGGCGGCGCGTGGCTGGCGATCGGGGTGGGGGACCTCGACAAGTCGCTGGGCAACAGCGCCGCGGGCCTGCAGACGCTGGCGTCGCTCGTCTCGAAGGTAAACCTGGGCACGATCAGCTTCGCCAAGGTGTTCGCCCCGCTGAGCTCGCATTCGCTCAACGTGCAGCGCGACCTGCTGAGCTGGATGGGCGCGACGGGGGTATACGTGAGCGGCAGCAGCGTGCTGAACCTGCAGGGGGCGGTGGTGATCACCTCCAAGGACCCGGCGCGCTCGCGGGCGGCGCTGGGGAAGCTGGCGCAGGCGTACAGGGAAGCGGGCGGGGAAACCTCCCCCACGTCGGTCCCCGGAACGGAAGCGGCGACGACGGTGAAGCTGCCGAACTTCCCGCTGACGCTGACGATGGCGGTGGGGCAGGGCAAGTTCGTGTTCGGCCTGGGGCCGTCGTCGATAGAGGAAGCGCTGAGCCCGCAGAGCACGCTGGAAAGCTCGTCCACATACAGCGCCGCGGCGAGCGCCCTGGGCCAGGGGCTGCAGCCGAGCGCGCTGGCGGAAGTGCAGACGTTCACGGGGCTGATCGAATCGCTCGGGCTGAGTCAGGCGTCTGGCTTCTCGGGGATCGCCTCGGCGCTCAAACCGCTCAACCTCGTCTCGGCGGGCAGCGGGGAGACGCTGTCGAACGGGGTCAAGCGGGCGCGGCTGGTGCTCGGCTTGCAGCAGGCGTCCGGCTGAGGGTGTGGGCGTTGTCGGTCTCGATGATCACGCGGCAGGGACGGGCTTTGAGCAGGTAGACGGCGGTGGGACCGATGCGCCGCTCGCCGGAGGGGGCGTGGAGGGTTGACCAGTAGATCACGTCGGAGTGCACGCGGCGGGCTTCCTCGACGAGGGCGGCGCCGGGGTTGCGGGTGCGGATCAGGCCGGTGTGAATCCTGATGCCGGCGCGGCGGGCCTGGATGCGGGCGCTCTCGAGCACGGAGCGGCCCTGGGCCTCCTCCTCCTCGAGGCCGGCCTCGAGCGAGAGCTGGGCGGGGACTGGAAGCACGAACACGGCGTAGAGCACGCCGCCCTCGCCGATCAGCTTGGCGGCGCTCGAGAGGGCGGTGGCGGAGACGTCCTCGCCGAAGATGGGCACGAGGGCGGTGCGGTAGCCGAGCTCCTGGAAATCGGGGGGCCGCTCGGCGCGGGGGATGCGGTAGGTGCTGCGCAGGTCGAGGCCCTGGCGGCGGCGGTAGATGACATAGCCAACCATGCCGGCTGCCATCCAGGGAATCCCGACGGTGCGGGCCTCGTTGTGGAGGGCCACGACGGCGCACCACGCGGCGAACGTGCCGATCCCCCCGAGGACCGCGGTGAGGGGGATCTGGGCGCCTTTGATGCGCACGTTCCAGGGCATCCGGTAGGGGCGCTCGCGGTCGGGGTCCTTGACGCGCAGGGCCACGACGGAGATGTGGGCGACGGTGAAGGAGAGCATCGCCCCGAATGAGTAGAGGTTGCCGAGCAGGGCGGTTTCCCCGGGGAGGATCAGCAGGCCGGCGAGGATCGAGAAGAACACGATGGTGAACCAGGGGGTGCGGTGGGTGGGGTGCAGCTGGGAGAAGATCCCGGGCAGCTGGCGGTGCTCGGCGAGCGACCAGGAGAGCCGGGAGATACCAATCAGGCCGGCGTTGGTGGCGATGAAGAGGATGGTCGCGGCGAGCACCCCCACGTAGTCCTTGGCGACGGGGAGCAGCGCGCCGTGCAGGCCGAGGCGCGAGATGATGCCCAGCACGGGGTCGTTTTCATAGGTGGTTCCGAGTTCGGTGGCGTAGAAGGCGGCGTGGTGGGCGACGGCGGGGTGAAAGACGACGGGCAGCGCGGAGAGGGCCACGACGGAGATGCCGGCGTAGACGCCGAGCACGGCGAACAGCACGAGGTTGACGGCCTTGGGGATGTCGTGGCCGGGGTCCTTGGCCTCCTCGGCCATGTTGGAGACGGTCTCGATGCCGGTGTAGGCGACCATGGCCACGGAGAAGGCGAAGATCAGGCGCGACCAGGTGGGGGCGGTCCCGAGGTGCACCTGGTCGACGAGCAGGGAGGGGTTCAGCACGAGCACGATGCCGAGCCCGACGAGCAGCACCTGGGTGCAGAGGTCGGCCACGGCGAGGAACAGATTGAGTTTGGCCGACTCCCCGAGGCCGCGTATGTTGAGGGCGGCGAGCAGCACGATCGTGACGAGCCCGCCGATGATGTCGCCGGGATTGTGGGTGAGGCTGGGAAAGAAGGCGCCGAGGTAGTGGGGTACGAAGAAGGCGGAGATGGCGATGGTGATGATGTAGTCGAGGCTCAGGGCCCAGCCGGCGAAGAAGGAGACGACGTCGTTGAAGGCGTGGCGCGCAAACGAGGAGGAGCCGCCGGCTTCGGGGAACATGGCGGCGCCCTCGGCGTAGGTCTTGGCGGTGAGCACGAACAGCCCGCCGGCGAACATGAACACGACGGGGGTGAGCCCCAGCGCGTAGCCCGCCACGAGCCCCAGGGCGTAGTAGATCGAGGAGCCGACGTTCCCGTAGGCGGTGGCGAACAGGCCGGGAACCCCGACCGACCGTCGCAGCCCGTGCTCGCTGAGGCGTGCCATCAGCTGTGAGCGTATACGTGGGAGCTTTGAGATCGTCCGCGCAGCGGGGTTGAGGACCCCTGGTGCGGGGCGCGGGGCTTCCGTGCCCCGCGACGACGGCGGTGCAAGTTCCCATTCATGCCCTCCACATGAGCAGGAACCGGGCTTATGATTCCGACGGCCAGGGACCCGACACGAACTCCCGGCATCAACGTCATGGACAAGACACGCCGCGGAAATTACGACTCGGGTGAGGACTTCGTCCTCGAATACGGGGAGCTGCGCTTCACCTTCAACGAGGAGGACTTCAGGGAGCGCTGCGAGCAGGCGGCGCTGAAGCTGGGGTTCGTGGGGGGCCGCTTGGGGGAGGATGAGCTGGAAGACCTGGTGAATCTGGCGGTCAACGGCGAGATCCTCGACCCGGCGTCGGCGCTGGGGGAGCACGTGAACGACTGCTGGGCAGAGCTGGTGGGCCCGGCGGAGCGCTCGCTGGTGCACTGGCTGCGCCGCCTGGTGTTCCGCGGGGCGTGGCTGGACCAGCGGGTCAACGAGGGGGAGCTGGAGGTGGCGTTCGTGGAGGAGACGTGCAGCTTCGTGTACGTGCAGCCGACCGACCCACGCTCGAGGGGCGGCGGCTCGCCGATCGAGCTCTCACCCGAGCCCTCGTGGGGCCGGGTCGCATACCGACGCTAAGACCCGCCTGCGCTCGGCAACGCCGAACCACCACAACGCCGACCCACCGGCACCCGGCACTCGCTGCTACCCCGCACCCGGCGGCACTCGCCGGTACCCGGGCACTCGGCGGCACTCGCTGGCACCCGACACTTGCTGGCACCCGACACCCGCCGACACTCGCTGGTACCCGGCACT
>Ga0210408_10003968_pt1 | contig 13383 bp, 8 predicted proteins | sample IncBWH4MmetaG_FD_155471 | JGI IMG/M metagenome (GOLD analysis project Ga0210408, IMG submission 155471) | Forest soil microbial communities from Barre Woods Harvard Forest LTER site, Petersham, Massachusetts, United States - Inc-BW-H-4-M | ecosystem: Environmental > Terrestrial > Soil >...
GCTTGTACTTGTGGCTGACTCGTGGACATCGGTGGAGATCCCGTTTCGAAGTGTCCAACAGTCGGGGGTCGCTGTCAATCAGCTGAATCTCCTAAAAATGCTGTAGGTAGACCTCCCCGCGGGGAACAGCTCTCAGACCCAGTTCGAGCGTCGGTGGGGATAGTTTCGGTAGCGCATCCTACCGTCTGGATTCTGCGCATAAGAACACCTGGCGACGAAGTTCGCGTCGCTCATGGTGCACTTGCGGGCGGCGGCGGTACATTCACCAAAGAAGGCACGGCCATTGAGAAACCTTCCATGACGGTGGAACCTTTGAGGATAGAAGGCGAGTGCCGGTCACACTGAGTCGGCGATCGTTTCCGCTGAGATCGTCGCAGGCGTGAACGCCCGGATGGCGGCGGCCAGTGGGAAAAGAGGCTGCGCGGGTCTTGAGGAAAGTGCGCCGTTTGACCATGAAGTCTATTATGGCCGGTCGCCGACTTTCGTACGAACAGGGAAGAACGATCAGCCAACAACATGTTTGCTGGCTCATCGCAATGCGTGGGATCGGGGTTTTTGCTCAGACAATGCGAATTGCGAGCACGCGATTAAGGCGAAGGCAAGCGTCCTAATAAAATCGCTTGTTGCTTGCCTTCTGGACATTTGGACATTTCGGAAACCCGTTGTCAGAAATGGGTCTCTGGGAACCGGGAATCCCAGTAATCATCGTACTCCCAAGCATTTCGTAATATAATAGACCCACATTGTTGGCTGCTTCCGACCGGACTTGACCTTTTCTTTCTAACGGAAGCTTCCGTGCTGCAGGACGTTTTCACTGTCGTCGTAGGAGATAAAATCCTGATTCAACGACAAACGATAACCGCACAGGTCATCGAGCACCTACTTGGCCTGATCAAAAGCGGGCAGGTGAAACCCGGGGAACGGATGCCTACCGAGAAGCAGCTGACAGAGGAGCTGTCGGTAAGCCGGACTTGCGTGCGCGAGGCAATGAAGTCACTGGAATCGCTCCAGCTAATTAAAGTGCGTCCCAGGGTCGGAGCTGTCGTCTTGGAACCTTCTCCAACTGCACTGATTAATGCAGACCATCTCTCCGCCTCAGCGTACCAACAGCGCACCGACAGTCTCATCCAGTTCCGCAAGATCCTTGAGCTAGGGTTGGCCATGCTGGCCGCCGAAATGTCGACCGAAGAAGATTGGGCCAAGATGCGGGCAATTCTGGCCGATCATGAGCGTGCAATAAAAATCGATCGAAGTACTCCTGAGGGAGATGCACGCTTTTACAAGGAAGTCGGAGAGATCAACGTCCGCTTCCATAAGGCTATCGCAGAAGCCACCAGAAATCCGATTGCAATTCTTGTTCTCGAGGCAATCTCCGAACCACTCGCCACGCGAAGCCGGAAGACGAACGAGATGCCAGGTGTGGCCGAAGCTGGATTGCGCGAGCACTGGACCATCTACCGAGCGATCCGGGAGCGCAACCCCGAGAAATCACGGAACGCCATGCGAGCGCACATCCAAAGCGCAGAGCGCGCCGCTCGTGCGACACAAGCGGATGAGGCAGAGATCGAAATGAGCCTGGTGCACCTACCGTGAGATTCATGCCTACGACCTGATACTCCGATGCTGGCCAGCTTTGGCTTCCATGGGACACTCGAAGTCCGAAAGTCCAGAAAATCAGTATCATAGTATTATAATATATAACTGGATCCGTCCCCTTCTTTTGTAAGCTAAATGCCGTGTTTGCTGTAAGATACATGATTATCGAAGGGTGCCGGTCTGCGGACGATTGCTCGGCATCCTTGACGTATTTCGCACTATTTCGCTTGTCCTATTACTAATATTGTCGTACAAAGGCGCGAGCTGGCATGTTGCTTTGGGGGGAGACTATCCATGGAACGTCGTAGCTGTCGTTATTTCTGTGTCTGTCTGCTTGCGCTCCTTGGCACTGTACACGTATGGGCGGATGTGACCGGTTCCATCCTCGGGTACGTACGAGACAAGTCCGGCGCGGTGCTTCCGAACGCGACAATCACTGCCACCCAGACCGCCACTGGCTACGTGCGCACGGTGAAGAGCGATTCATCGGGTGCGTATAGCATCCTCGCCCTGCCTCCGGGGCGCTACCGCTTAACCGCCTCAGTCCCGAGTTTCCATGAGGGGGTTATTGAGAACGTCGACCTTGATGTCAACGATGCGCTGCACTTTGACTTCACGCTGCAAGTGGGCAGCGTGACCGAGGTCATCTCCGTTGACGCGGACGCGTTGCAGGTGCAGACCGTAGCCACATCGACCGGCACGACCATTGAGTCCCCACAGATTCTGGCAATGCCACTGAATGGTCGCTCCTATCTCGACCTGCTTTCCCTGCAGGCCGGTGTCGCTCCCGCGAATACAAACAGCGGATACTCCGATCGCGGTGTTGCTTCCGGTCTGTACACTTCAACGGGCAACGTGTCAACGGACGGTCAGCCTGAATGGGCCAATGCCTTCCTGGTGAATGGCGCTGAGGTCAACGAGACCAAGAATATGGGCGCGGGTTTAATTCCCAACGCCGACTCGATTGCTGAGTTTCGTCTGCTCACCAATAGTTTCAGCGCGGAGTACGGCAAGTTCACTGGCGCAGTGATGAACACCGTCACTAAATCCGGAACCAACCGATTTCATGGAACACTCTTCGAGTTCTATCGGAACCAAGGACTGGACGCGAAGAACTACTTTGATCCAACAAAGGCGGAATTGAAGCAGCATCAGTTTGGGGGCGTTCTTGGCGGTCCGGTTTGGAAGGATCGAATTTTCTTCTTCACCGACTATCAAGGAACGCGTCAGGTGGCGGGAGCCAGCACGGGGAAACTACAGGTCCTGAGTGCTGACGAACGAAAAGGAATCTTTCCGGATTCTCTGCTCACCGGTACTGTTCAAGGCAGCGCATGGGCCACAACTCTGATGAGTCGCGGTGGCGGAACCATCGTCCCGGGAGTGACCCAGTACAGCCAGCTCGGAACGGCGGTGACTACTACCGGCAATGTGCCAGGTCACGACATCTCGGCCTATATCGACCCTGTCACTAAATTGACAATATCCCAAATTCCACTGGCGAATCAGGCCGATGGAGTGAGCTTCGCCGACTCAAGCCATGCTGGAACCCTCAACGATACCAACCTGGGCGAGCGCATCGACTTCGTCAATCGCACGACCGGTGACTGGTCGTTCTACTATCACTATGACAACGCGACCGCGCTCCAGCCCGTCTACCAGCAGGCTTACCAGGGGATTGAGAACGTGCCCGGTTACCCCGTGACAGTACCATCGCGCAACCAACTATTCTCGATGAGCCACACCAAGACATTCGGGGCCACGATGGTCAATGTCGCGCGATTCCAGATGTTCCGAATTACACTGCATACGGCACAGCCATCCGCGAGTTCCACGATCTCCGGCTATGACAAGTACGGCTTCAACACGGATCCCACGACCGGTGGCCTGATCAATACTGGAACGCCAGGCTACCCGTCGTCATTGCCCATGATGTTGTTCAACAGCTTCGCCGTCGGCAATAACTGGCTGAATCTTTATCAACCCAATACTACTTATGGTGTCGGCGACACCGTCAGTAAGACAATGGGCGCCCACTCCATCACTTTTGGAGGAGAATTCAAGAAGTACGGGTTGAACGCCAGGAACGAATGCGGACCAAATGGCTATTTCCAGTTTACTGGCAATGAAACCGGCACAGATGTTGCTGACTATTTTGTGGGCGCTCCGACAAGCTTCGTCCAATGTTCCATCCAGGTGCTCGACAACCGCACCCGATACTTCGGGCTGTTCGGGACCGACACGTGGAAGGCGACTTCCAATCTCACGCTGAATCTCGGCCTTCGCTGGGACGTCGCTCGCCCTTGGAGCGATAAGTTTGGTCGTTTAACCACGCCCGTTCCGGGGGTGCAGTCCACAAAGTTCCCCGACTCTCCCATGGGTAACCTCGTTCCGGGGGATCCGGGAGTTCCCAACACGATCTCTCCCACCCGCTACAATAACTTCGGTCCGCGGCTCGGTATAGCCTATGCACCTTCTGGTGGTATCTGGGGCGAGAACAAGACCAGCATTCGCGCGGCCTACGGAATCTACTATCTGGGCGCTGCCGACAACGGGAATTTCGGAATTATTGGCGACGCACCCTGGGGACTCTACTGGGCTTCGCCCCAACCCACCGAGTTCGCGAGTCCCTACATCACTCGCGCAACTGGCGTGAGCCAGGGCCAGCACTTTCCTTTCGTTTTTCCATCAGGCCCCGGACCATTCCCCAACTTCAAATTCGGATCGCTGATGCCACTTTACGTGCCCGGCTACTACAACAAGAACAAGACACAAATGGCCGAGCACTATAACGTCTCTATCCAGCGCCAACTCGACAAGTCGACCATCCTGACTGTTGCGTACGTGGGAACGCAGGGCCATCACATTCAGCGCGGAGAAGACATTATCTGGGGCGATGCGGCGCTCTGCCAGTCGCTTACGGGTTGCGGGCCGGGTGGTGAAGGCGGCGTGTACACACAAGGCGGTCAGACCTTCTATGGAACGTTTACTGGGCTGATCGACAATCAGACTATCAGCCAGAAATATACGAATTCCAGTGGCGGCCCTGTAGTGGCCTTCGCTTCCGCAACTTGGCTGCAGAATTCCGGCAACTCGAACTACAACTCCTTGCAGGTCTCGGCCGAGCGTCGCGCCCGCGATTTGACGTTCTTGGTCAGTTACACCTATGCCAAGTCGTTGGATGACTACTCGGCCAAGTTTGACCCCCGCGATCCGCAGCGGGCTTACGGTCTTTCGACGTTCGATATGCGGCACAACCTCGTTATGAGTTACAACTGGGATATTCCGTTTGCTCGCCTGCTTGGTGCTCGCCGGATTACCCAGGGATGGCATCTCACCGGCATTAGCCGTTTCAACACCGGAACGCCGATCAGCCTCAAGAGTGGTGGGGACTTTGCCCTGACCAATCTCGGACTCGACTATCCCACCCAGATCGGGTCCGTCCAAAAGCTGAATCCACGTGCCTCGGGGAATCTCTACTTCAACCCCAGCGCCTTCGCCAGCGGTCTGAGCTGCGGCTACGAGGTTTGTGGCGTCACTGGCAGCGCGAAGCAGTATTCATTCAACGGGCCGGGCGCGATCTCTACAGATTTGGGACTGGAGAAAGACACGAGAATCACCGAGGCGACATCGTTTAAAGTACGCTTTGAGATGTTCAACGTCTTTAACCATGCCAACTTCCTGTCCAGTTCCGTCATTGGGAATGCTAATTCAGGCCAGTTCGGACAGGCTACCAATACCGCACCTGCTCGTGTCGGTCAGATCAGTGCGAAGTTCCTTTTCTAACCAAAGCCCCACGGCGTGTCGTCATCGTGGCGAACCTTTCAGGGGATGCGAGCAATCGCATCCCCTGTCTGTTATAAGAAACAAGATTTCGGAAAGAAATCGAACGATCATGAAGGAACTAGTTTCGATCCTCGCGCTGCAATTCTCCATGACGGCGTTTGCGCTGGGCCAGATGCCAGGTATGGCAAATCATTCGACCCCGGCCGTAGACGATTCGAGTTCCTCGAAATCGACTCCGAACTCTTCCCGAGTGACCTTTACAAAAGATGTGGCCCCCATCGTCCAGCAGCATTGCCAGACCTGCCACCGTCCGGGTGAAGGCGCGCCGTTTTCGCTGCTGACCTACGAAGACGCCAGACCGTGGGCTCGAGCCATGAAGAAGCTGGTGCAGCAGCGCGAGATGCCGCCGTGGTTTGAAGACGGTCACACGGAGAAGTTTGCGAACAACCGCTCGCTCACTCAGGCCGAGATCGATACGATCGTCGCTTGGGCAAACGCGGGTGCACCGAAAGGAGATCCCAAAGACCTGCCACCTCCCAAGCAATGGGTTGAAGGATGGTCGATTCCTAAACCAGACGTCGTCTTCCAGCTTCCGAAGCCATTTTCGATCCCGGAGAGGGGCGTCGTCGAGTATCAGTACGTGATTCTTCCGACAGGCTTCACTGAAGATAAGTGGGTTCAGTTTGTGGAAGCGGCGCCATCAGACCGGTCCGTTGTCCATCACATTGTTGCCTACGTCCGCAGACCTGGATCGAACTACTTCAAAGATCAGCCCAAGGGCGTGTTCTTCGAAGCGCCGCCCTCCAAGACCGGCAAGAAAGCCGACCCCGATGACGTGCCGAGCGATTGGCTGGTCGGCTACGCGCCCGGCCAGCCTCCAGACATTTTCGAACATGGGCAGGCGAAGCTCGTTCCGGCTGGCTCCGACATCGTTCTGGAGGTGCACTATATGCCCGAAGGTAGAGTGACGACTGATCAGTCGAGTGTTGGACTGGTCTTCGCCAAAGAACCGCCTAAAGAACGTGTGATGACGCTGTCGGCCGTTAACGAGAACTTTAAGATTCCTCCTGGCGATCCAAACTACAAGGTAGATTCGTCGTTCACGGTGCGCCATGAAGTAACTCTGCTGGGCATGCATCCCCATATGCACACGCGCGGCAAAGACATGCAATATCGGTTGGTGTTCCCCAACGGAGAGACGCGAACCATCTTGAATGTTCCACACTACAACTGGCACTGGCAGCTCTGGTACAACCTGGCAGAACCGATCAAGCTACCCACCGGTACCCGCATCGAATGCACCGCGCACTTCGATAATTCGGCGAACAATCCCGAGAATCCGGACCCGACGAAGACGGTCATCTGGGGGCAGCAGAGTTTCGATGAGATGATGGTCTGCTTCTTCAATTTCGCATTCCCGTCGAACATCTCGGCAAAGGAAATATTGCCACTGCCGAAGGCCGACGCGGCTGTCGCTCAGAAAGACTCGAACTAGTCTGTTATCTGCGGACGCTCGGCAAGACAATGACTCGCTTCCTGCAGGACATATTGCGGCAGCCGCACGAGATGCGTGGCGCCATTGAATTTCTGAGCGGCGCCGGCCGGGCTCGATTGGAGGAAGCAGCAAACGCAATCCGCAACGCGCGCGCTACCTACTTAACTGGCATCGGCGCCAGCTGGAACGCAGGATTGAGCGCAAGCACGCTCTTTTATATGGGCGCTCGCGCCGTCTACCTGCAGGACGCAGCCGAGTTGCTACACTTTTCCGCACTCCCGCCTGGTGCGGTCGTCGTCGTAATCTCGCGGAGCGGGCGAAGCATCGAAATCGTCAAGCTACTTGCAAAGGCTCGCGACTGTGGCGCGACAGTGATCGGCATTACCAATTCGGAAGACGGACCACTGGCGCGCGAAGCTCCGATTGCGCTGGTCGTGCCCGCTACGCCCGATCATGGAATATCTGTCAACACGTACTCGACACTGGTCATCGCCGCCGCCGCCCTGGCAAGCGCTACGGTGGGAGCCTTTGATAGCGATCTCGTCCGGTCAATGTCGGTTGCGCTGTCAGACACATCCCGTATTCTCTCAACTTGGCACCAGCAACTTGCAGAGACCACGTGGCTCAAGCCTTCGGCGGTCTATTACTTTCTAGCGCGTGGTTCCAGCATTGGAAGTTGCCATGAAGCGAGGCTCCTATGGGAAGAGGGAGTGAAGTCCCCGGCAACTGCAATGGGAACCAGCACCTTTCGACACGGCCCGCAAGAGATGACTAAAGAGGGAACTCGCTTCGGTATCTGGATCGATGGCGAATCCATGCGGGAACAGGATTTGGCTGTTGCTGGCGACCTGCGTGGGCTGGGTGCTTCCGTCATGCTGATCGGTCAACGCCTACCCGAGGACGCCGCCGACTTGGTGTTTCAACTTCCGAAGGTGCCGGCGAACTGGCAATTTTTGATTGATATCATTCCGGCACAGCTCGCGGCGGAATCGTTGGCACGACTTTCTGGAGTAGATCCCGACACTTTCAATATCTGCTCCTACGTTGTAGAAGACGAAAGCGGATTGTTGGGCAAGAAGGTCGCGGGGCGATGATGATTGTTGGAGCAGTGGACATCGGTGGAACAAAGGTAGGCGTCGGCGTGGTGGATGATCAGGGAAAAGTATTGTCCGCATGCCAATCCTTGACAGGGCAGGATTGTGAATATTCCCATGGGCTCGATCTTATAACTGGCATGCTACGTGATTGTAGCCAGTCCAGCGGCGTGGAAATGTCCGGCATAGGCATTGGATCAACCGGTCCGGTGCATCCTTTCAGGGGAGAATTCGGCGATATCGATTTCCTTCCGAAGTGGCGCGGGCGAAATCTAGTAGCCGATCTAGCTGGAGTATTCAAAGTCCCGGTAGCCATAGAAAACGACGCGGATGCCGGCGCCCTGGGAGAAGCTGGATGGGGGGCCGGAAAGAGCAAGACGAGACTTATCTTTATAACGATTGGCACCGGCATCGGCGGCGGAATTATCCTGGACGGAAGGCTCTATCGTGGCGTGGATCAATCTCATCCCGAGCTTGGGCATCAGGTTCTTGATCCCTCGGGTCCCCTTTGTTCGTGCGGCTTCCGAGGATGTTGGGAATCGCTGGCTGCCGGGCCGGCGATGGCCAGTTGGTTCGAAGCCGAAGCACCACCGGACTATCCTCAGCGCAAGGGCATTACTGCCAAGCGGATCTGCGAGCTTGCAGCGGAGGGGGACGAATTCGCGCTATCGGCCGTACGGCGCGAGGCCACGTATCTGGGTCTTGGTCTGGCCAACCTCATCAACTTGTTTACGCCCGACGCCATCGTACTCAGCGGAAGCGTCATGAAGAGTTCCGCCCTCTTCCTCGATGGCATTCGCGAGACCATTCGTGAGGGCTGCCGGTTCGTCCCTTTTGACAAGACGGAGTTGCTGATGGCCTCTCTCGGCGAGCATGCGAACCTCATCGGCGCAGCGATGGTTTGGCATCATCGGTTTGGAAACCAGCTGTTGACTTAGTCACGAATCGTTGATCGCCACGAGCGCCTAACTATGGCAAGAAGCAAATATATCGCTGGGTTAGTTTTCCTGACCTTCTTCGTGATGTCGCTCCTGACCAACATTCTCGGACCAATCGTGCCCGACATAATCAGCAGCTTTCATGTAAGCCTGACGGCTGCCGGCTTCCTCGCTTTCTCTTTCTTCATTGCCTATGGCGTCTCTGTTCCGGCTGGTTTCCTGGTCGAACGGTTCAAGGAAAAGCGCGTCATGATCTGGGCTTTCGTGGCGGCCACCCTAGGCGCCCTGAGTTTCGCCCTGTTCCCGCAATATCGTGTCGCCGTATTTTCGTTGTTTGTGATTGGCGCAGGCATGGCTACGCTCCAAGTGGCGGTAAATCCCTTGTTACGGGTCGCAGGCGGCGAAGAGCATTATGCTTTTAATTCTGCGTTGGCACAGCTGGTATTCGGTAGTGCTTCGTTCATCAGTCCTCGGATCTATTCGTACCTAGTGTTGAATCTGAAAGAAAACTCCGAACGGAATGTTCTCTTGCGTATTCTGCATAGGCTGACGCCTGCAGAACTCCCGTGGGCTGCGATTTACTGGATTTTTACCTTCTGTGCGCTGGCCATGGTCGTCGTTCTGCTTTTGTCGCAGTTTCCTCGTGTCGAGCACACCGCGGACGAGAGTGCTGGCTCGTGGGAGATGTATCGCAGCCTCGCGCGGAAGAAGGTAGTGTGGATGTATTTCCTTGCGATGTTTGCTTATATCGGATGTGAGCAGGGAACTGCTGATTGGCTTTCGAATTTTCTATACCAATACCATGGCTGTGATCCGCATACGACCGGTGCATCAGCCGTCTCCTGGTTCTGGGGACTTCTGACAGCCGGCTGCCTGGTGGGAATGCTGCTGCTCAAAATATTCGACAGCCGAAATGTACTGATCGGCGCTGCGGCGGGAGCCTTACTCTGCTTGTCGGCGGCGTTATTTGGGAGTGCGAACGTGTCCTTGATTGCGTTTCCTGCAGTCGGCTTGTTTACGTCCGTACTGTGGCCGATTGTGGTGTCGCTCGCGCTCAATTCCGTGAGTGAGTACCACGGTTCGTTCTCAGGCATTCTGAGCACCGCGATTATTGGCGGAGCCATTATTCCCGTCATCATCGGGAGAATCGGCGACTACGCCGGACTTCGCGTGGGGATGCTGTTCCTCTACATTACGTTTGGCTTCGTGCTCAGCGTCGGTTTCTGGGCAAAACCCCTGATTACGAACGCGACGATCAACTTGAAGAAGGCCACCGCGGAAAGCCCGGTTTAGGTTCTCTTATTCGCTGGATCCCGTCCTGCCGAACCGTTCAGCCAGAGATCGATAGGCTTTTTCACGGCGGGAGCCTCGAACGGTAGAGCAATCTTTCGCCCTTCACCGGCAGAGGCGTAGCCCGCACAAAGTGCGCGCAGCACTACCAAGCCATCTTCTCCTGTGATCTGTGGAGTTTCCTTTCCGCGGGTGCAGCGGGCAAAGTGGCTCAACTCTTGCGGGGTGCCATAGTTCCAAAGTTCCTCGTAGACCGGATAAGTCCACCCTTTTGTCGTAGGAGCCTTTTCGACGACATAACCATACCCGTTCTCGCTGTAAGTGGGGAGGGCGTTGCCCATGTGGAGGTTGGCATAGGTGACCCCCGCCTCACCATAGACCTCGATGCGATCGTCCATGCCTCCTCGACGGGCCCAACTGTTCTCGATCAATGCGACTGCGCTATTCTCAAACTCAAGGATGCAGAGAGAATCGTCTTCCGCTTGAGTCTTGGCACCGTGGACGTGGATGCCCATCTGGCAATAGACCGATTTCATCGCTGGACGACCTAGAAACCAATAGCAGAACGCGATGCCATGACAACCGAGATCCATGAAGGCTCCGCCGCCAGATAGGTCTACGTCCCAGAACCACGGGCTGTGCGGTCCGAAATGCTTCTCGCTTTGTTTCACGAGATAGACTTTTCCGAACGCGCCTGCATCGGCCATTTCTTTCGCCTTCCGATATTTCGGAGTGAATACGAGTTCTTCGCCGTACATCAACAGCACGCCATGCTGCTTCGCGACGGCGATCATCTCCTCTCCCTCGGCGATGCTCATGGCTAGAGGCTTCTCGCATACGATATGCTTGCCAGCGGCGGCACAATCCTTGGTCATTTGCGCGTGCAGGCTGTTCGGAGCGGCAATCGTCACCATCTCGATGTCTTGCTCTTTCAGCATCTCGCGGTACTCGGTAAACACGCGTGGGATGTTGAATTTCTTGGCGAACGCAGTGGCGTTGCCCGGCGTGGGGGAAGCGACGGCGACGACTTCAGCGTCCTCGGCGGCGATTTGAAAAGACGTAGCATGAATGTCCGCTTGAAACTGCGATCCGATGATTCCCACTTTTACTCTGCCATTTTTTGCCACGCGCTCACATCCCTTCAACTATGCACGGCCAACAAGAGCAGGAAAAAACCGAGCTTAATTACGGCAGCGCGAAAGCGATATAGACACTGCCCGAGGGCGATTTTGGATCTTTCCCGCCGCCGCTGCTGACGACGACATACTGCTTCCCTTCGACCATGTACGTTGCAGGCGTCGCGATCGCCGAGAAGGGAAGAGTGCTTTCCCAGAGCAATTGGCCGGTAAGACTATCGAAGGCGCGGAACTTCTTGTCGTAGACCGTTGCACCGATGAAAAGCACGTCGCCTGCCGTCACGATCGGGCCACCGTAATTTTCAGTGCCGGTATTTGTCATCCCTTTTGCTGCCAGCGCCGGATACTCCCCCAACGGAACTTTCCACAGATATTTCCCGGTATTCAGGTCGATTGCGTTCAGGGTGCCCCAGGGCGGCATGATCGCAGGGTAGCCATCGGGATCGAGGAAGTCCTTCGAGCCGGTGATGCGGTATTTCATCGGCGCGCCTTCCGCGGTGCTCGAGTAGATGGCATCATGGTCTGGATCCGTATCGATCGCGGATTGCGCCGTTGCCAGGTAAGCGATCAGGCCGTCCAGTTCTTTGCCCGACAGGTCCGGAAAGCCGGGCATGAGGCCTTTGCCTTGATGAATCCTGTCTTGCATCTGTTGATTCGATAGCCGCTGGGTAACATCCACCAAAGTCGGGAACGTTGGTGGCTTGCCCTCCCGGTGGTCGCCATGACAGACCGCGCATTTGTCTTCGTAAACATCAGGGCCAGTCTTAACCTGTGTTGAAGTCGCGCTATTTTGCGAGCCTGTCTGAGCCGGAGTCGCGACTTCAAGCTTTTCTTCCTTCCTGCCTTCCGCAGGTTTTGGGCTGGTCTCGGCAGCTTTCTCGACATACTCAACCAGCGAGCTCAAATACTCGCCTTGAAGATTTGGGAAAGCCGGCATGCGTCCTTTACCCTGCAGGATCGTCGTTTCGATCTGCGCTCGCGATAGCCGTTTCTCAATGTCAATTAACGACGGATACGTGGGCGGGGATCCCTTTCTGTCGTCGTTATGACAGACGCTGCACTGATTGTGGTAGGTCCTCTCACCCGTGCTCCGCGCCGGCTTGTTTTCTGTCAGTGCGACAACGCATGCCCACTCATTCGAGTTGATGTAAATCACTCCCCGCGGTGGGTCCACCGCAGGCCCGCCCCATTCCGCTCCGCCCAGGAAGCACGGGAAGACGACCGTCTCTCTATCGAGCGCAGTCGGCACAAATTGCCCGCCACTTAGGTAGGTGCCGAACTCCTGCACCGCCCAGGCATGGGCCGCCGGCGTGCGCTGGGTCAGCAAGTCTTCCGTCAGATGTTGGCGAGCGAAGGGCTCCGGTAGGAGCGGAACGGGCTGAGTCGGCGCGGTCACTTCTCCCGGGATCTGGCTCGGAGGATATGGGTGCTCCTCAATGGGAAAGAGAGGCTTGCCGTTGCTTCGATCAAAGAGGAAGAGAAAGCCCTGCTTGGTGGTTTGCGCCACTGCGTCCACGCGGCGGCCATCGCGATTGACTGTGACCAGCGCCGGAGGCGAGGGGAAGTCGCGGTCCCAGATGTCATGATGTACACCCTGGAAATGCCAGATTCGTTTTCCGGTTTCTGCGTCGAGCGCGAGCAAGGTATCGGCGAAAAGATCGTCGCCCACTCGGTCCGCACCGTAAAAATCGAAAACCGGTGAACCGGTAGGGACGTACACAATGCCGCGCTCCGCGTCGAGAACCATTCCTGCCCAGTTATTCGCGGCACCCGCGGTCTGCCAGGCTTCTTTCGGCCAGGTTTCGTATCCGAACTCGCCCGGATGTGGAATGGTATGAAATCTCCAGCGCAGAGCTCCGGTGCGAACATCGAAGGCTCGAATGTCACCAGGAGGTGCCGGATGGGTTTCAGGATTGCGCCCGCCGACGATGATCAAATCTTTATAGACGATGCCAGGGCTGGTCATCGCGATTGAGATAGTCTGGTAGTCACCCCGCAAGTCTTTGCGCAGGTCGATCCTTCCGCCTTCCGCAAACTCTGGAATCGGTTTG
>Ga0210408_10003969_pt1 | contig 13381 bp, 24 predicted proteins | sample IncBWH4MmetaG_FD_155471 | JGI IMG/M metagenome (GOLD analysis project Ga0210408, IMG submission 155471) | Forest soil microbial communities from Barre Woods Harvard Forest LTER site, Petersham, Massachusetts, United States - Inc-BW-H-4-M | ecosystem: Environmental > Terrestrial > Soil >...
TGTACCAAATTTATAATCCGAGTTGAGCACTAATCCTGCCTGTATGGCTATGTCAGTTGTGAACGCCGCCGGGCAGTTATTTTCATCGGTTCTGTACATAGTCATATCTAACCTAGATAGCTTAGGCCGACTGAAATGTCCTGCACAGCGTTTCGCCACGCCACCCCTGGATCCCGATACAGCCCCAACGCCGCCATAGACGCCGACGCCCAGTAATCAGCAAAGCCCCCAGCGTTGAACGCGTACACCTGATCAATTCCATCCTTGCCGCCACCGCGATTGGTAATCGTGATCCACGGCACGTCCAGGTTGAACTTGGAGGGCGAGCCCATGCCCATAGGCCACGGCGGCCGCATCTCCAGCGTCATCCGGTACATGGGATACGCCGCCACCAGGATGTCGAACAGCTCCTTGGCAGACTCTTTTGACAGGCAGTACTGCGGATTCTCGTTGAACGCAACCACTGTCGTTGTACCGCTAGTCGGATTGGTAACCGGATCAGTAAGTATTTCATTGGTCATGTAGACCGGCTTGTAGTTTGGCGGATTCATTTTCTTCCCTCCTAATTCTCATCACAACAACAATATCGGTCGGTGACGCGGCTAATGCGTGCTTGATAACATTGCCGCCCACTTCTTCTGGCCTGGAGTTGACTTGTCACCGCCATGTGACTTTGCCTTGCCCTCACGCTCCCCGGCCAGCCATGTGGCAAAGTGATAGACACCCGGCCCACGCGCCTCTATTTGCGCCAGTATTTGACCTTTGTCCGTCAATGACACCGGAGCAAACATAGGCACCTCCCGCTTCGGCATGACGCCCGGCGTGTACCGCGCCCTGATACACGCCAGATAGTTTTCAACCGCCTCTGTAATGTTGGCCGTATTGCGCACCATCTCTGTCACTAACTCAGACGTTGCGCCGCCCTGCGTGTAGGTTTGATCGTGTCCCAGCGCCGGTGCAAAGGCATACCGGATGCCTGTCTCGGCCCGTGGCATTTGCCCCAGCCCGATAGCTGCATCAATCGTGGCACCGCCGCGCAGCCCCACACGCTTACCGAATGGATCTAAATCAAATGCCTGCTGAAAATGCGCCCCGCGAAAACTGCACGTAAGATAGTTTTCAAACGGATAGACTTTCTCGATACATGGCCATTCACCGTTCTGCGTTGCCGGTACGCCGGTAGCGCCCAGCATACTGGCATTGAGCAACGATTGTAACTGTGACATGAAGCTGTGACAGGTTATCTCGTCCTCGAATGGAACGTTCAATGCCCCGCCTTCCACATACATCCAGCCCTTTGCCTGCCCCGCCGCCAGCATCTTGGCCCGCCGCACAGCCCCCATTGTCACTATCCCGGTAGGAGTATAGCCGGTAGCTTCCACATGGCCCAGCCGTTGAATGTTCTTTTCGACCACAATGGCCGCATACGGATAACGGTTGTCTACCGTTGCCTCGATACCCGCCGGGCAGGCAGGCCGCGCCAACCCCACGCGCACCAGATAAAAATGCTTGTCGCGAAGCGTAAACATAACTCTACCTCCTACACAGCACTGATCAAAATTGACTGCCCCGATTTTAGTGCAATGGGCTGCGCCCCGCCCGCCTGTAGTGCGGGTGACGCCGCGCTAAGAACACCCGACAGCTTGAGAGCCGTGTACACCGATTGGATGATCACTTTCACCGTAGCGTCATCCGGCAGCGTGCCCGTAATCATCCCCGCGGCGTGGGCTTTGGCTAAATCACCCATTGTAGCGGCAAAAACATCCGCCAGCAATACTGGACCCGTGCCTGTAGTCCCGGTCGCGCTGGCAGCCACCACCTTCGGATGGACAATTGAAGCGATAAAGTCTATAAGCTCTAAGCCAAGCGGAATTAGAGCCGGTATCAGCGTTGCCATAACTCTACCTTATCTGGAAACTCCCTGTCCTGGAACCCGCCAGTATAGCCACGGGCAGCGTAGCAGTAGCCGCGCCCGACGCCAGAGATACTGTTACGATCATACCGCCCGTTGGCGCTGGCCCGCTTAGATTGACCGTACACGAGCCCCCCACACAGGTATACCCGGTAATCGTTGGCAACGGCGGCGGGGGCGGAGGTGGCGCAATACCCACAACAAAATTGCATACCGTAATTGATCCTGAAGTAGGCGTATTGGAATGAATCGACCACGAGTTGAGCGCCAGCGCCCCGGCCTGCTCTGAACGGAATGCAAATGCCGATGCAATCTTTATCTCCGGGCCGGTCGGAGCAGTTACATACGCATCGTAAAGATGCTTAGATGGGTCAACCACCAGCCTCACATGATAATTGATCCCCGGCGCGTAAGGAAAAGCAACGTTAGCCGCATACGCCGCCCCGTTGCGCACATCAATATTTCCGGATGGTGCGAATCTAACAATTGCCGCCATTGACGGGTAATCCGTAGCCGCCCCGTTTGACAACCCCAACACCGCATCTGTTGCTACCGCCGACGGCGTAGCCGTATACAGCACCGTAAACGGCATAGTCTGACTAGTAAACGCCACCGGCTGCCACGTCACGCTATCTGATACTGGACATGTGGGCGGCGGAGGTGGCGTAACTGGAGGCACGACGGCCAGCACAGCATTCGACGGGGCGCTCTCAGTGGGCACTGCCAGCGGGTTGACCGTAGTCACCTGATAGCAATAATTGCCGGGCTGCACCGTAGAATCGGTGAAAGCATCCGGAACGATCCCGGATGCCAGCAGGCCGAACGCTGGAGCACCCGCGCACAAGCCGGTAGCGCGGTAGATTGAATGTCGCACGGCGGCCTGATTGTCAGACCACGTAAGAGTAACGCTACGGGGAGCAGATTGGGCTGTCAATAACATCGTAGGAATCAAAAGAGAGAGCATTTTCGTTATCATTTCCGTGTACCCACTGTGTAAGCAGCACACGCTTATTATGCGTACTGCCATTCTTCAAACCAAGCTCTTTAAAGGCACGACTGACATATATCCTGGCCGAACCTTCACTAACCCCCATTTCCCACGCGATCTGCTTGTTAGTCAACCCTTTGGCAACAAGGCCAGCAGTACGAGTAAGAAAAGGCATCATTGCTTTTTACACTCACTACAGATATCCGGATAACCCACGCCATGCACGCACAGAAACAAGTCAGTGCTGGGCGGCAGTTTCCAATGTACTATCGCCGACAGCGCCCGCAATGCGCCCATGCACACAATCTTCATTCTGAATACATTCTCTTGCAACTCTCACAGACCACGTAGGAAAGTAGCACATTCAGCGGCTGCCCTATTGGTGTACGCATCGTAAAAGGCTCTAGAACTTGGCGCTTTGTCAAGCTGCCCCCACCATTTTAAAACCTTCTACGGAATTGCTACCAATTGTACCCCATACCGGTTGCCACCGGAACACAGTTCCAGCATTTTGGTATCCGTACGCAGCCCAACCCACCCATCCATAACCGCCACACACGAAATATCTCCGCCGCTGAACACCCTTATCCAAAGATTACCGGCCGAAGTATTCCCTATCCAAATATTAGACGGAAACGTATTCCCCGTATTGATGCCCTTAGTAGCCGCTATCACTGTGTTGAACTGGCAATTGATAGGATCACACCCCGACCCATCCGGCAGCCCCAGTAACGCCGTAACATCAAGATTATTGGGTTTCAGATATGTCGCGCCCGGCTGCGTAATTACCTGATCGCCCGGCGGAACTGTCTGAATTACGCCCACGCCGCCCAGTGTATTCGTTGTTCCCGACAACACCGTGGAAACGATATTACCGAGATTCTGCGTCCCGCCCTGGATAAGCCAATGATCCGTAAACAGTATGTTGGCGTTATTGTCAGTAACTTTGACGTTGTAGTACGTTCCTTGAGGCAAAAGACAATCGTTCCCAAAAATAGCCGGTGGCGCTACCAATGCCCCCGCCGTAACCTTGATTCTTATATCAATGCCGGGCACAACCAGAATTGGTCCACCGCAGCCACCCGCGGCTGACAGCGCCGCCTGTTGACTGATACTCAGTATTAGATAGCCATCAACCGTTGCCCCGCCGGGCCCCTGAAGCGTGCCTGTCAGTGTCGTTGCCCCGCACACTACCGTCAGCAGTAAACCAAGTAAGTATCTCACTAAAATTTTACTCCCGCTATTTTGAGATCTACCACGCCCGGATCTTCTGTCCCACCGCCACCCGGTACATTCCACTGTGCGAAGTACAATTGCTTATTGTTTTTATCAAAAACTCGCACATCGTAATATAGCTTGGGCAGAAAGCATTTATTGGCGAATAGCACTTGACTGAACACGCCCGCCGTTATCTTTACCCGCAGCGCCATTGGCACCTGAATACCCACTGGAACCGAACAGCCCGTTACCCCGATAAAATCCACCAGGAAACCGGGCTTCTTGGCAAGGCTGATCGTTATAGTGCCGGTAAACGGTGTCCCATCCGGCGCTTGAAACGTACCCGCCACCGTAGACTTGTAGGCTTGGCCCCACAAACCGGCCTGTAGAATGCCAATTGCCGCCACCCAGCGAGCCCCAGCTTGAATTATTGACCCGTTACCCATAGAAGACAGCCACCTACTCTATGTGCCCGTGTTTTGAGGCACCCCGTTGGCACCGCACGAGCACAGCATTTACGCTACTTTGCTATCGGATGATGCACAAACGCCGCTTCCTCCCCCACTGCGCGGAAACAGCGCCCGTAGTTGTTCGTTGCCGTGTACCGCGCAACTGAGGTTTGACGCTCAATTTGACGGCCACAGGAATCAGTTTTTGTTTCGCCCGCAGAACAGAATACTACGTTAATACACTCCGGGCCCCATACCGCAGTAACGAGCGCCGGATGGTCGTTTCTGATCTCGTCCGTATAGATTACAGCATCGCCTACTTGCATTTTATCACCTCCTTTCACTAGCTTAAATTCGCCTGATAGGTATCCGCAACGACCCGACCAGCCCGAATGCGTAGAGAAGCCATACAATCAGAATTATCACTAAAACAATGTGAATGATGTTGCGCAGCCCCGCATCATTAGGATGGCCCGGCCACCACAACGTTTCCAGCAGATAGATAATCAGGCAAACGCACACAAACCCCATTAGCGCCCCGTTGTACGCGCCAAACCCAATAGCCCCCAGCAACCAGCAACACAGAATTGTCACTACGATTGCGGTAGCCACCACCCGGATAGGCGCGGGCATAGGGACATATCGGTTGATGAGCCAAATCACAATAGCCACCACCAGCAACACGACCAGCAACGTCAATAAGTCCGGCATTTTACTCTCCTAACACTGCCGTTATCTTTTTCCTGCGGTAAGGCAGATTGGCTGTCTTGAGTTTTTGTTTGAACACCGCCAGCGGCAGCGCTGTCATGCCACCGTAGAAATCTTTTGGGTAATGAGCCAGAAAAGCCGCCCGCGCTGCATCCGCCGACTGGAACCCAACGAAGCACTTGTCTTCATCTTCCCGCGCCGACTTATCAGGCCCTTTGTCTATCATATGCACGACATACACTTCCGCTGCATTTTTCATTGGCCCAACAAACACGTCTACCTCGTCTCCGTCACGGCCGGTTGTTTTGCTGATATACCCGTAATCGTGATGCATAAACCTGGAGTAGACCAGCTTAGCGTTTTCGTCGTGTAGAGTGCGATTAGTGTACTTAGGCGCTTCAATGGTTATTGGCAGCCCATGACTTCTAACTTTGCGATTGACACTATTCGAGTCCTTGGCATGCGCCAGAACCGAAATGGTAGCTGCCAGCTTCATTAAGTGTTACCCGACGCAATATCAATTAAGCGCAGTTTGTCCTGCACCTCGCCGAAAGTAAGACTAGTAACAATCTCGCGAAATCCCTCATCGTCCCAGTAGCGCCGCACGGAATGCACCATCAGCAGAAGTATCAAAGGCACGCACCTAGAATACGCCACCTTACTGCACCTTTTTCTTGTTTTGCGTTTCGACCACTACATCAATAATGGCCTGCTCTGCTTCAGCCGGAAGCGGCAGGCTGTAGCGACCCGCCTTTGCCATCGTCATCTCTACCAGCTTGGAAATAGCCGCCTGCTGAGGCGTTTCCTTGCCCTCTATGGCCGCCTGCTGCGCCGCGCCCACTGTAGCCGCCTCCATCAATTTTACGAGCCCACTCATATCTTCGAAGTTAATGCCATGCGAACGGGCATATACCTCTTGGGCATCCCGATAGTATCTCAGCAGAGATTCCTGGAATCTGAGGTACACACCTGCCCGCGCCGTTGCCTCCTGAAAGTTAAGACCCGGCAGAAACAGCACCCCGCGAAAATATTCATCGGCCTGCGCCGCCAGTTGATCAGCCCGCCGTAGAAAATGCGCGGCATAACGGTTGCCCGTATCTCTCAGAGCATCCAGCGCATTCATCCTACGCGAAAGCTCTTGAGACAGAGCCTTCATATTACGGTCCGAGAACCACCCGCCCGACTGCCGTTTACCCTCCCAGTCAACCGGCTCCCGCGGGCCGCCCGGAAAAGTGTAGGGCGGTTTTTCGTCTGTTACCGGACCCAGATACCACATAAGGAATTTTCTTTGTTCGCGGCTCTTGGACTTAGTCTGAACAAACCGGCAGAGAGAAGGGTAGACGTAGCGATTCTTTGAGTCAATTGACAGGTAAAACTCTTCCCACCAGACAGACCAATCTATCGACCGGTAGAAAGAGGCTACGTCCTTATACAGATCAGGGACACGAACGGGAGTCTTGCCCCCAATTGATTTAGGTTTCTTTTTCCACCGCATTCTTTACACGCTTCTTAGCCAGTGCGGAGTAATAATCCCGCCCATACCTTGCAAGATTGGCGTTGCCTGCCCTTGTTGCCCGCTCCGAGCGCTGCGCCGGGCTTAAGCGGAGGCTGGATACAATGCCCCCGCGCCTGCCCGGATTTCGATCGCCCGTGAACAGCGGCTTCTCCACGTTTATCTTGCAGAACATGGGCGTGTCACGGTTTGATCGGCTTCTTGTTGAACGCCTCTTTTGTCGCCGTATTGCACGGCAACGGCTGCTGAACGTTTTTGCTGTTCTGGATAACCCGGTTGACGATCGGGCTCGATGACTTGCCCAACTTACTGCTCATATCCTTTTGTGGCATGACTGCTGTATACCTCACCCCACTGAGATACCACAATGCCAAACCATAAGCAACTCCTCTGCCCGATGACCCAGCGGTAATCATGGTGCGACACCTTCATCCCAAGGATGACCAGCCACTAAATAATCATAACTCTCGTCAGCCAGGATACGAACCATCTGGTCAATGACCCAGCTCTTGCCTTCCACAGACATGCGTTGGCTGAACCGCAGCGCCAGAGCGATGGCACGCTCACAGCGGTCTTGATATTCTTGTTCTCGGACTACTTTCATAGACAGCCTTTCTTACTAAGCTTCACAGTAACTTCTCCCGTGGCAAGCAGGCTGCGTCCCAGCTCAGTAATAACAGGACCGGTGCTAGGCTGCTTACGCTGCCACTCGCGCCTGATAAGATATGCATCGGGCAGGTTATCCCACCAGTTCTCAGTCTCAAAGGCCCGTTGCACCTTGAGTTTGAACTCATTGATTTTCTTATCCGCGTCAGCTACGGTGGCGGGTGTCGCGGGTATCTCCGCATCTTCCACCAACCCCAGAATACGCAACCGCCTTAATCTGTTATCATGGATTGCACACTTAATCTTATTAGGACCGCTGAGACTGCGCAGGTAGGCCACGTCCTCTAACCTGAGACTGATCTTAGGCACAGCTTCCTCCTCGTCAAGTCCTCGTTGACTAAATCACTAACCGGCTGATGCCCTTTTCTTTTATTGCTGTCCATATTTGATCTGCTTCTCCCGCCAGTATATTCTCCATCACAGAATTATGAGTAGTAATGATGATTGTCTCAAACTGGCCGCGTAACTTTACCAGCCCTTGTGCAAACATTTTAGCGCCTGCCGGGTCCAGCCCATTCGACGGCTCATCCAGTACCAGAAGATTTGTCCTGGGAGCCACCGCCCGCAGTGCAAAAGACGCGATTACTTTAGCCATGGCGACTTCCCCCGTTGACTGGCCTTTGATCGTACTGCTGCCCGCGCCATTCACTATATCAACCACCATATCACCATCAAAAACGCTGAACCTTACACCGGTTTGGCCCAGAAAAAACAACTCACTATATTCCTGTGCCGCATTATTGAGAACCGGGCACAATGCCGCCGCCAGATACAACGGAATACCGGAGCGGTGAAATGCCGATTGGCAGTACACCATCATCTCAATTTCTTCGTCTATGTCCTGTAGCCTTTGCCTGACGGCCTGCCCCACCCTGATATCTTTATTGAGACGATTTGTTAGTTCAATAATACGCTGATTTCTCTGTTCATTTCTCTCTTCTTCTTCACTGGCCGCCGCCCGGTATTCCTGGAGAATAGTTCTTAGGTTTTGGATACTACCGTTGGTTTCGTCAACCGCCTGTTGATATGCCGCCAATTGACCCTGAACCACTACCTGCTTACCCTGCAACGTTGCCACGCCTTTGGCCAAGCGAGCCCGCAGCTTGGATTTTTGAGCCGCCACCCGTTTGCTAGTACGGTATATCGCTTTACCCACGCCCGTAGCCGGTTGCGTGCATGTTGGGCAATCGCCTTTTTTGATTAGTTTCTTGGCTCTGTGCATCGCCGTTTGAGCCACCACACACGCCATATCCGCGGCCTTGAACTGATTCTCTAATTCTTGTTTTTCGGCAGCGATATCGTCAATGTCTTTTTGCATGTCCCAGTAGAATGCTTCAGACGACAGCAGACCTGCCTGTTTCTCTTTTAAAGCTTTCAGTTTCTTGAGTGATGAATTGTATTTACCCAGCCACTCTGTAGTATGTCTAACCGCCTTTACGGATGAAAGCTCTGATTTTGTAGTCTCAATTGACTCACTGATGAACGTCTGCCGCACCGCCATCTCTTTTTTCTGGATGTTGAGCGCCGCCATGTCACTAGTTACGGACTTGAGCGCCTGTTCATATCGTTCAGTGTTACAGAACTTGTTAATCAGATCCATCCGAGACTTTTGGCCGCCGAACACAAAATCACTATCTGTGATATACACGCTGTTTAAGAGCATTTGCAGATCAAAGCCTATTGCCTCTTCGATCTTGCCCTGCGTCTGATGCTTGCCCTTACCTGTAATTCCAGTACTTTTGTCAGATCCGTTAACATGGAGTTCCAGTGCATGTGGTCGTCTTCGGCGGCATACAGCAACTCGGCCAACTTGATCCACTTCAAGTATAACCCGTGCCTCTGCCATTTCGGAACATGTTTCACTAGCCCACGCATCATTGTTTTGCTCCTTCAATGTTGTGCCGAACAACCCCACCGGCAGGATACTGAGGCATGATGTTTTTCCACTCCCGTTACTGCGATTTTGCCAATCTTTATTCTCGCCCCTGAGCAGTACAAGCCCCTGATTGGCAAATTTGACCTTGATAGACCCATACGATAGTACATTTAAGCCACTAGCGAGCCTGAAGCTAACATTTTTGCCCCCGAACCGCCCCGAAGTACCGCTAATCTTACTTTGCATGTACTGGAGCGCCCGCCGTGCCGTAAATTTAATGCTTGCCGGAATCGTGGCCGATACGTACTGCGCCAGATATTCTTGATCACTGGAACCGCTGAATTGAATCTCGGATGCCGACGCCGCCTCTACTCTTGGGATGACGTAATACCTACAGCCCGGATATTTGGCCCGCAGCCTGTCTTCCTCGTCGTGCAATTGCTGTGTTATCTTTTTGGTACTGACAACCACCCTGGAACGGATGTAGGAGCCCGGCCCCGGCGTGATGCTGTTTTCCGTTAAGTAGGACGCATCAAACCAGCCCGGTATACCTGTAGGAATTTGGGTAATTTTCACATTACCCTTTGAAAATTGGATGTTCCAGACGATCTAGCCGATCAACCAGCCTCTTCTCCAGCCCGTCGATCCGCGCGATTAGATCCGAGCGTAAGGATGCAATCTGAGCAGCCACATCACTTCTCAGATCATCCACACGCTTATTGTTCATAAGTATGCCCACAAGAACCGTCAGGCACACCATGATAGCCGGGCCCCACGTATTGACACTTTCTTTCATTGCATTACACCTGGACGCACACTGCCGGATTCTCTTCAGTGCCGCCCGCCTCCAGGAATAAACAGCTCTCCCGCCCCCTTAGACGCACCTTGCGGCCCGCGGCCTTTTCCTCAGTAACTACCGCTTTGACTTCCTCCAGCTTCGCGGGTGAGCGCCACATAAGAGCCCGCACCATAGCCTCGGGCAACTGATCTTTTGCATCCGACTCGACCATGTCCACGATTTCCCTAGCCAGCCCGTGTTTGAGTTCTTTTACTTCTTCGTCGGGCGCTTTCTCCATCTGATGCTGCCACACCTGGAACGCCGACCACACCAGATAGGGCACATTTTTATCGTTCATTAACTCGGCGGCCAGCAGCGCCGCGAACTGCCGTATTTGATCGCATGGAGCCGTGGTAATAGGCACCAGTAATTCCTCCACTGATGCTTCGATACGATCGGCCGTGTCTTTGTCGTGAGCTATTGCCAGCCCCACCACGGCGGCGTGCCACTTAGTAACCATCTCTGCAATTTTCATCTTTGTTTTCCTTTTGTGACTTGGATGCTTGACGGCATAGAAGCATATACAACCCAACTCGTTAACCCAGTGAACCGGCGACGGCCATGATCTTGTAGCAACCTGATATACACCGTAAAAGTACTTCCCTACATCGTAACTGCCCAGCGCCAGTGTACGCACGCCCTGCGCCTGTAACGACGGCAGATCAAGCGAATCGTCGTCTGGCCCGCCCTGCTGCGTTTCATCTATTTTGCAGACAAATCCATTCATGACTGAATACTTTTCTTGTGTAGCTGTGAAAATGTCTGAGCATGCCGAAGTACATGGATAACAGCACGAGAACTAACACCAAATTTATCCGCCAGGGCCGAAGGCTTAATTCCCTCGTATCTAATAACTGATCGACCCTGTACTACTCCTAGATCTACGACCCGGCACAGTGATAATATATCACTAACTATACTCACAGATAGAGTAGTTCTAAGACTGCCACTTACCCCACCGCCGCCCGCGCTACGCCCTTTTGCTGCTTTATCAGACATATTATCCAAATGTGCGCCCAACCATAGATGCTTGGGATTACCGCATGGAGGATTGTCGCAAGTGTGGAGAACCTGAAGATCGAAATGTGAAGGAACTACCCCGTTAGCTAGAATGAATACCAGAACATGAGTCCGTATAGTACGACCTTGCCAACTTATCGAACCATACCCATGACTACAACTACCCAGCCACGGCCAGCAAGCGTCAAGCCCGGCAGACCTATCAAACCTGGATAGAAAACGCTCTATTCTATCTGGCTGACTACGACCTTTGTTAGCATAAGGTTTATGAACCTTGCGATCTCTTAGTATAAACATTGTCATAAACGCACTAACAGATAGCCCTTTGATTGATTAGCTTCACCCCAAGAATGACACACAGGAGAGCCTATGTACCATGCATTTGATTGAATCTGCTGGAACCCGTGTAGATGCCCTCCGAAGCATGCGGTATAGCTATCAAAAAATAACTGTTCGCATGTATTTCCATTAGCCCGTGTACCGGCAGCATTCATTATCGCTCCCCTAACTTCAGTGTGAAAGCAGAGCACTTTCTTTTCGCATGCCATTTTAGACGTACCCTCTACGAGATATTTGGCCCATTCTATCTCTTGCGTTTTATCTTGAGTGTAAGGCAAAAACGAGATACACCCCCCGCCAACCGCCTTTATTACAGGCCAGGAAACTGTTTCTGCGCCTGCGGCCCGAAGCACAGAAAGCCAGTCTTTACTGCCATGCAAACTAGAGATACGATCGTGATTCCCTTTGAGCACGATGAACCGGTAGCCCGCGCTCACTATCTCTTGTGTCTTGCGTACCCAGAACTTGACCACCTCCACGCCCACTGGATTGTAAGCCTCCTTGAGGTCGCCCGCGTGAATAATGGCATCAGGCTTATGTCTTGCCGCCGACGCCATTAGACGCTGGAACACAATTTCGCATAAATCGAGATTTGAAGATTCCGCCTGCCAGTCTGATGTCAGCAGCAACCGCACTATACACCACCCCATGCTGCCCTGTAAAAATTATCCGCACATGATTCGCTACAAAACACCAGAAACACCTCAAGTATATCGTCCCACAACTGAACACCCTGTTCCTGAACCTGTTTGCCGCACACGCAACACTTTTTCATTGTGCAGCCGCCTTTGTGGCCCGCCGCCGGGCTTTGTACCCCCTTATCTGCGTACAACGCTTACAAGGACACGGGTTACCATTCTTGTAAATCAGAAACATCGGCTTCTCTGGTCGAGCCGGGCGCGGCCTGCCCGGAAACGGATGATAGAATCGTCTCATCTGACATGCGTAACACTGACATTTGGTTCCCATACCCAGAGGTATTAGACACCGGTTGGCACCACCGCCTACTCATAAATAAAGCCCGAACCACCTACCAGCTACTCCTCGACTGGCAGATGATCCGGGCCTTATTCTTCCCCCTACGGAGGATAGGGGAACTTTACTGCGCTACAGGTGCGCCGAGGCCCAGCGACAGGCTCGAAGCCACCCCGCCGACCACGTCAATTGTGTCCGTGACAGACAACGATGTACCGTCGCTGTGCGTGACTGATGCGGTAATAACCACACCCGTCTGGACTTTCTTCCCACCAACCACAAAGCCCGAAGCAATGCTCCCGGCTACCGGAGTAGCATCCGGCACGATGGTGGCCGACGCCGTATCCGATGATGTGACTGAAATGACGTCGCCCGGCGAAGGCAACGCGGGATTGCTGGCGGCGTCAAGTTCGGTTAATGCATAAGACGCCTTCTCTGTATCTCCAAGCTGAAAGTTGGGCATTCGTATATTCCTTTCGATTTCAATAATAGGGTTATTAGCCAAGTTATGGCTGTTGTGATTCAGGCTTCCCGAGTGTCAATACCAACGACCCGGCACCAGAAGATGAAACAGATTCGAGAATCGAATGGAGCACACTCAACTGTTCACGTTGAACCGCCAGAATGCGCTCCAGTGTGTCCGCGATGCTGTCCATTGATCTTTGCTTGGAAGCATCTCTGTCATCCAGGTTAGCGGCACGCCGGTATAGACTATCTCGTGGTGTTTCTCGATCATTTGGCATTTGACTTTTACCGACCATGCATATTATACCACCCTTACAACCCCAGTAACTTGACCCAATTTACCGCTTGTGCCGCCGCATGGCCTGTTTGATACAAATACGCTATCTTATCAGTGTCTGCCTCATCTACGTTAGA
>Ga0210408_10003970_pt1 | contig 13380 bp, 18 predicted proteins | sample IncBWH4MmetaG_FD_155471 | JGI IMG/M metagenome (GOLD analysis project Ga0210408, IMG submission 155471) | Forest soil microbial communities from Barre Woods Harvard Forest LTER site, Petersham, Massachusetts, United States - Inc-BW-H-4-M | ecosystem: Environmental > Terrestrial > Soil >...
CGGATTGGATATTTGTTCAGCGGTCCCAGCACATGAAACTGACTGTCGACCGTGTTGTGCGGCGGCAGCTTCGACGGGACGCGCGGATTGGGATCGAACGGGAGATAGGTCGGCACGCCAACGCTCCTTCAGTCGATGACCGCAGTGAAATCGCACTGCACGAGCGACCCGCCTTCCATGTCGGCGTGCTGCGAATGGCGCGCCGGGCGCGAATGCTCGTCGGGAAACATTTTCAGCCATTCGGCATTGAGCGGCCCGCGCTGCGAGCGGTCCTTGAGCCACACCGTCATCTTGATGATGTCATCGGTGGTGCCGCCGGCAGCTTCGACGGTCGCCTTCATATGCCCGAACATGTTGGCGCATTGCGCTTCGAGGCTCTCGGGCATCCTGCCGTCGGCATCGCGCCCCAGGATGACGCCGCTCATCACGAGATTGCCGATGCGGCACGCGTTCGGGATCGGATTGACGTGCTTGAAGCCGCCGATATGGACGCTTTTGCGCCGTGCTGTGCCGGTCATGACACCGTTCCTTTCTTGATCTGCGTTCAGTCGGTTGATTTCGGGGTCTGGAAGACGCTTTGCAGGGTCACGATGTCGCCGAGCCGCGCATAACGTGGCCCGCCGATCCGGGCGATCGGATCGAGCGCGGCAGTCTCGACCTTGCCGTTGTCGAGGAGGCCATCGCGGATGTGAAACATCACGACTTCGCCGACGATGAGGCGGCTTTTGGTCTCGCCGAATTCGAGGCACTGGCGGAAGCGGCATTCCATCGCGACCGGGGGCGCGGCAAGCCGCGGCACCTTGATCTTTTCGCTGTCGATAGTCTCGAGCTTGAGGTGCTCGACCTCGCTGACATCGGAGGGATGCTCGGCCGAGCTTTCATGCACGGCGTTCATTAGCGGGGAGTCCGCGATATGGATGACGTATTCCTCGTGGGCGAGGATGTTGTGTGCGGTATCCTTGTAGATATTGCCCTTGCGGCCGACGCTGATCGCGAGCATCGGCGGCTTCTGCGCAACGAAGGTGAAGGCGCTGAAAGGCGCGAGGTTGAGAACGCCGCTCGAAGAGAGGCTCGTCACCCATGCGATCGGTCGCGGCACCACGATCCCGGTCATAAGCCGGTAGATCTTCTCCGCATCATGGTCGGCGGGATCGAGCCGCGTCGTCATCGCTTACCCCCTACAAAAGCGCTGATATCACTCGGCCTTGATGTTCGCCTTGCGGACCACGGGCGTCCATTTGGCGTCCTCGTGCTCCAGGTAGGCCGTGAATTCGGCAGGCGTCATCGGCACGCTTTCTGCGCCGAGCTTGTCGAACTTGTCGATCACGGTTGGGTCCTTCAGCACCGCGACCATCTCGTCATGCAGCTTGTTGATGATTTCTCTCGGCGTGTTGGCAGGCGCGAACAGGCCGGTGAAGGTCTGCGCGTCGAAATCCTTGTAGCCGAGCTCGGCGAAGGTCGGCACGTCAGGCAGCGAGGCGAGCCGGTGTGGGCTCGTCACGGCAAGCGCGTGCACATTGCCGTTCTTGATGAAGGGCAGCCCCACAGACACCTGGTCGAATGCAAACTGCACCTGCCCGCCGATCAGGTCGTTGGTCGCTGGCGCATTGCCGCGGTATTGCACCGTGACCCATTTCAGCCCGAGCTCGGATTGCACGAGCTCGCTGAGGAGATGGTTGGTGGTGCCGGCGCCGGGAGAGGCCATGGTGAGCTTGCCGGGTTCGCTGCGGACGAGGTCGAAGAACTCTTTTGCGGTCTTGGCCGGGGTCTTGGGATGCACTTCGAGCAAGAGCGGAGTCATCGAGATCGCCGTGATCGGAATAAAGTCGCGCTTCCAGGAATAGGCCTCGCGCTGATTGATGAGCGGGGCGAACAGCACGGGGCCGTTGGCACCGACGAACAGCGTGTAGCCGTCATGGTCGGACTTCGCGAAAGCCTCGCCCGCGATCATGCCGCCGGCGCCGGCCTTGTTGTCGACGATGAAGGGCTGGCCGAGCCGCTCCTGCAGCTTCTCGGCGACGATGCGCGCTGCGGTGTCGACATTGCCGCCAGGCGGATACGGCACGATGAGACGGACACTGCGCTCGGGATAGGTCCCAGCCGCCACCGGACCTGCCGTGAGAGCCGACATGGCAATCAGCGCGATGGCGAGAAACCGCATCAAAATCCTCCCGGTATTGCGCGGATCGTTGTCCGCCGGTTTGTCAAAGCGTGCACCGGGCGATAGCGGCGGCGCGCGCTTCACGATGCCGCATCATTCGATTTCCCGCCTTTACCTGTCGACGGATTTATGCGGATGTCGTCCACATGGTGGACAACGGTATGGACGTAACGCTGCAGTCGGAACCGCGAAAAGGCGCGCAGGCGATCCGCCGCGCGGTTGCCGTGCTGCGCATCCTGGCCGCGGGCCGCGAGGCGGGCTTGCCGCTTGCCGAGGTCGTGCAGGCGACCGGCCTGACGCGCCCGACGGTGCACCGAATTGTCCACGCGCTGATCGAGGAAGGCATTGTCGAGCGCCACGACAAGACCGGCCACTACGCCATCGGCGGCCAGGTCCCGGAACTGGCACTGGCGCGTCCCTCACGCTCGCCGCTGCTCGCAGCGTCGGATCCTGTCCTCGCGGAACTATCGCGAGCCGTCGGCGATACGCTGTTCCTGACGGTACGTACCGGCAACGACACGCTGTGCATCGACCGCCGCATCGGCTCCTATCCGATCCAGGTGCTCGCGATCGAGATCGGCGCCCGCCGCCCGCTCGGTGTCAGCAGCGGCGGTGTTGCGATCCTCGCGGCGATGCCTGCGACTGAGGCGCGCAAGATCGTCGCGGCCAACGAAGCGCGGTTTGCGGCCTACCGCACCGATGCGCCGGCCGTGCTGACCCAGGTCGCGGCGGCGCGCCGGCGTGGCTTCTGCTTGCGCGAGGTCGGGCTGATCCAGGGCACGAAGTCGATGTCGACCTGGATCAAGACAAGAGATCACAGCCCGATCGCGGCGATTACGGTGTCAGCGGTGCGCACGCGGCTCGGTCCACGTCGCGAAACGGAACTCGCGGAGCTGCTGCTGGAGGCCGCGCGAACGATTGAGCTCGCGATACACCAGCGTGAACCGTAGCGCGGTGTTGCCAAGACGCATCATCACGCCAGATTGATTCAAATCGTCCGGATCCCCCGGAATTGTCCGGATTCTCCATCCGATTCCGCGGAGGTAAATTTTGCCTTGCGAGATTCGTTTGGCAAAGGATGCGGAACATGACGGACGTCTTCTTCCACTGCTCCGACGCAGAACACGTATTGATCGACAAGAGCGGTGCCGCCATCAGCGACCTGGTCGAGGCCTGCGAGCACGCCGAGCGTCTCGCTCGCTCCTACATCATGACCGCAAATGGGGAAGATTGGCGCAACTGGGTCGTGCATGTCACCGACGACCGCGGCGATGAAATCTTCGTGCTGCCGTTCACCACTGTCCTCGGCAAGCCGCACTAACAAGCCGCACTGAAGAGGACGCCATGCCGCATACCGAAGCATCCTTCTCGCCGTTCCGTCGCAGCCTCCGCGCCATCCTCGCGCGGCTCGATCGCGTCTTCAATCCCTATCGGCCCGAGCGCTATTACATGCGCGGACCGGGGCCGAAATGGTATGCGCGACATGCGGCGGTCGCGGCCGCGCGCGGCATCACCGTGCCGCCGCCGTACCGCCCTCGTCGATCTGCCGCCCCATGATCGCAATCGCCTTCTGATAGACCTGCGCGGCGTTCCAGGCTTCGATCGCCGCAAAATTCGGCTCACCCGGCTGATAGCCGGCACCGGCTCGCCAGCCATGGGCCTTCAGGAAATTGGCCGTCGAGCTCAGCGCATTGGCGGCAACGTCGAGATTGCCGCTGCCGTATTCCAGCAAGGTCTTGGGCAGGAACTGGGTCTGACCGATCTCGCCATGCATCGAGCCGCGCGTTGACCCCGACAGAACGCCACGGTCGATCAGTTTCAGCGCGGCGTAGAGCTGGTCGGTGAAATATTCCGGCCGGCGGCAGTCATAGGCGAGCGTCGCGATCGAGGACAGCATGTTCTGGTTGCCGCGCTGGCTGCCGAAGCCGCTTTCCATGCCCCAGATCGCGATCAAGGGCCCCGGCGGCACGCCATAACGCTGCTGGATCGAGGCGAACAGCGCCGCCTGGGACTGTTTCAACGACCGCCCGCGCGCGACGATGGCGGCCGAACCGCGCTTGACCATGAAGGCGTCGAGCGAGAGCTTGAAACTGTGCAAGCTGCGGTCGGCATTGATGGTGGCGGTGGCGTAGTTCGCCTGCATCAGCGCGTTGATGCCGGTGGCGCCCACGCCATTGCTCCTCGCCTCCTCGGCAAACTGCTGCTTCCAGGCTTCAAAGCCGCCCGGGCCGTTGCCACATTGTGCGGCATTGGCGTTCGCGCCGAGTGACGTCAACATCGCCAGCGCCGCGAACGTGGCGGTTGCAAACTGCTTGCCCTTGGTCATTCAAAACTCCTTGCAAAACTCCACGCGGCGGACGCGATTGGTTCCGCATGTTATCCTTTTGCAACGCGCGATCCCACCCGGAATTACCGCGTCACTTGATCTCCACGATTTCCGCCTCATCCCTGCCCGCCCGCACGACATCGCCCACGCGCCGGCCCAAAAGGCTGCGGGCCAGCGGCGAGACATAGGAAATCGAGCCCTTGGTGGGATCGGCCTCATCCTCGCCGACGATCCGATACGTCTGGCGACGGCCGTCATCTCGTTCGATGGTGATCGTGTGGCCGAACTGCACGACCTCGGCGGCCGGCTCCGAAGCGCGAACCTGCGCCGTGGCACGCCGGGCGTTCCAATAGCGCAGGTCACGCCCGACGCTTGCCAGGTGATCACGATCCCCCTCGGCCTGCGCTTCCGCATAGGCACGGCGCGCGGCGTCGAGGGCCGCCTCGATCAAGGCGAGCCCTTCGGATGTGACGAGATTGGGATGCTCCGAGACCGGGCGGTCCGGAAGCGCGTCGATATGGGTATCTTCGTTGACGAAGGCTCGGCTCATGCAGGCAGTATAGGCGCAGGCGGCCTACACTTCATCTCGCAAAGTCGCGTCGAGAAGGCGCGCCCCAAGGCTTACACGGTGGCTTACGCGGCCCAGAGCTTCTCGAAGTCCGCCGGGCCGTAGCTCTTGCCCTCATTGTCGGTGACGACGACGTTCCAGCCCTCGCTCGCCCAGATCCTTGCCTTGGCGACGATCCAGAGGCGGCTCTCCCGCTCGACGTTGACTTTCTCGTTCTCGCGTTCTGCGATCATCCTGTAGGCCAATTTCTTGTTCCCCGACTTTGGCGCCTACCCCATCCGCAAGGAGTCGTGACAGCGGGCTTTGGCCGCAATTCGCCAACAGCGTGGCGATTTGGTGGAGCGCACAACTGGTAGCCAGGAACCAGCGCGAACAACGAAAGAGCGGTACGGCCGCTCTTTCGCCATTCATCCGTGAGCGCATCAACGCATCAATATGGATCGTAGGCGTAGGCGCCGTAGGGGTTCGGTCCGACCGGGGCGACGATGACGGGCGCCGGACCAACGACGACGCCGGCCGGCGCGACGTCATAAGCGACGTAGCCGCCATACGGCATGCGCGGGTAGCGGCCGGTGTTGTATGGCAAACGCACACCATAGCCGCCGGTCAGGTAATTCGAGTTGGGATAGTTGAACCCGATCATGCCGGGTTCCTGCGTGGCCTCCTGCGCCAGCACCGGGGACGCGAGCGCAGTCGACAGAACCGCGGCCGCTCCCAAGAGTTTCAACGTCGAGAGCTTCAGCTTCGAGCGTTCCAGCTTCGTCATCTTTTCCTCCATGGATGATCGAAGCGGAAAACGGCGCGATCCAGCGGCAGTTCCATTCTCTGGTTTCAAGCCGCTGTGAGTTCCCTACCCGCATCTTCAGAGATCGAGCACCAGCCGCTCGGAATCCGAGCCCGCCACGCACGCCATCAGATAGCGCTCGCGCTCATAGGGAGAGAGCACGCGGTCGCGGTGGATCGGCCTGCCGCCAAGCCAACCCACCTTGCAGGCGCCGCAAATTCCGCCGCAGCAGGAGGTTGGAATCTCGATACCGAAATCGCTGAGCGCCGCCAGCATGGTTTGGCCAGCATGCACGGGAACTTCACTACCGGAACGCGCCAGCGCGATCGTGTACGGCTTTGCATCGAGATCGACCGGCCGCGGCGGTGGAACAAACCGCTCGATATGAACGTGATCGGCCGGCCACTCGGCGGTTGCGCGTTCGAAGTCGCTGGTCATTCCCTCAGGGCCGCAGCAACCAACTGCGGTCTCGGCTCCGGTCCGTTCCAGCAACGCCGCGATGTCGGGGCGGCCGCTCCTGGAAGTGCGATGCACGACGACGCGGCCATCCTGCATCAGCGGACCAAGCAGATGCTCCAGCGGAACGCGGTCGCGCGTGACGAGATGCACCTTGAAATCGGGATGACCAATCCGTCGCAGATAGCCCGCGATGGAGAGATACGGTGTGAGCCCAATGCCGCCGGCGACAAAGATGTAGCGACGGATATCCTCGCCGATGTCGAGGCCGCCGCGCGGCAGCGAGACGCCGATGACGTCGCCGAGCTTGGTCGCATCATGCAGCGCCACCGAGCCGCCCCGTCCCTCCGCCTCGCGCTTGACCGCGATGACATAGCTGTTGTTCTCGGCGGGATCGTTGCAAAGCGAATAGGTGCGGACCAGGCCGTTCGGCAGATGCAGGTCGACATGCGCGCCAGGCTTGAACGGCGGCAGCTCCCAATGGTCGGGATCGACCAGGGTGAACACCTTGATGCCCTCGCCGCCCTCGTCGATCGCTTCGACGACGGTCTTGATCGTGGTGATCGGCCGCGCCATCACGCGTTCCGCACGGTATCGCCGACCTTGACGACGCCGCCCTTGAGGATCCGGCAATTCAACCCCGAGCGATTGATCAGGGGATCAAAGATTGCCTTGCCGGTGATCTCCTCGATGTGCCGGCACGGGATCGACAGCCGCGTCGCCTCGAGCAGGGTCTCGCCGAGCCAGAAGCGGCGGCCGACCAGATGATTGAGCGGCACGCCCTCCACCGTGACGTTGCGGCGGTGATCCTCAGGGCCGAGCTCGATCCTGGCATCGCGCTTGAGCGCGATCAGGGTTTCCAACTCGAACAGCGTGACCTGGCGCCCCTCCTCAGGCTTGTGCGAATAAAACCCTTCTTCGCGGCCGATCATGTAGCGATCGCCCTCGATGCCCTTGCCGGCAATCAGCGTAATCTCAGGCATCGCGCGCATCGGCAGGAATGCCCGCGGCGTGATGTGCAGGAAGCGGACGAAACCGGTCCATGTCGGCTCCGCCGCAGTCTCGACCGGGGCGGCCGTGGTTACATCGAGCATCGTGGTCTCCTCCTCAAGGTGCCGCGCGCATCCGTCGGTCGTGCGGCTTATCGTTCGTCAGCTCAGTTCCTTGTTCGCCATCTCCGGCGCGAAATGGGTCGCGGTCGCTGTGATCATCGCGCAGAAGATCAGGAACAGCGAGACCGGCCAGGTTGCGCCGCCGCTCCAGGCCATCAGCGAAGCTGCGATCAGGGGCGTCAATCCGCCGCTGATGGCAGCACCAACCTGGAAGCCGAGCGAGGCACCGCTGTACCGCAGCCGCGCGGTGAACAGCTCGGAATACCAGGGCGCGCCGATGCCGAACATCACCATCTGGCCGAAGCTGATGGCGACAACGATGGTGAGCACGACGATGGTGGGATCGCGGGTGTTGAGCAGCCAGAACAGCGGAAAGGCAAACAACGCCGAGAAGGCGCAGCTCGCATAGAACATCACCTTGCGGCCGAAGCGATCCGACATCCAGCCGAACAACGGGATCGCAAACAGCGCCGCGAGCGAGGAAGCGAAGGCCCCGTTCAACACCAGCCCGCGCGACAGGCCGAGATTGGCGGTCGCATAGGACATCACGAACACGCCGCCGATGCTGGCATAGGCGATCTCCGAGATTTTCAGTCCCACGGCGGTGAAGAACGGCCGGCGATGGTGGCGGAAAATCTCGATCAACGGCAGCCGCGCGACCTCGTTCTTGGCCTTGACCTCACGGAAGGCTGCGGTCTCTTCCATGCTGAGGCGGATATAGAGACCGACGCCGACCAGGAGGATCGAGAGGAGGAACGGGATCCGCCAACCCCAGCTCATGAAATCGCTCTCCGGCAACTGCGCCACCAGGGCGAACATGCCGATCGCCGCCAGATTGCCCACGGGATTGCCGACCTGCACCATGCTGCCAAGCAGGCCGCGTTTGGCAGTCGGGCAGTTCTCGACCACCATCAGCACCGCCCCGCCCCACTCGCCGCCGAGCCCGATGCCTTGCAGGAAACGCAGGCCAACAAGGAGCACGGGCGCTGCGATGCCGATCTGCTGATAGGTCGGCAGCAAGCCGATCAGGAAGGTGCCGAGCCCCATCACGATGATGGTGATCGCCAGCATCGCCTTGCGGCCGATGCGGTCGCCATAATGTCCGAAGATCGCAGCTCCCAGGGGACGCGCGAGGAAGCCGACGGCATAGGTCCCGAACGCCGCGATCGTCGCCAGCGTCGCGTTGCCTGCGGGAAAGAATACCTTGTTGAAGACGAGCGCAGTAGCGGCCCCATAAATCAGGAAGTCGTACCATTCCACCGCGGTGCCGATGACGCTCGACCACACGATGCGTTGCAGGCTTGGTGTGTGAAGGCTTGGGGCACTGTGTACGCTTGGTGCGCTCTCAGGGATTCCAATCTCGACATTATCGGCTACGGTCATCGAAGGCTCCATCAATCGCGAAAACTCGAAGCGGAAGATCTCCGTTACTTGCGGAGAGCATGTTTCGTGCCATCACGACGCCGCCCGCATCGGCGCAGCCGTCGAGAACCCCAGCGCGTTGGCGATGGTGCGGTCGAGATATTCGAGGCGGTCCTGGCCCCAGAACGCCTCGTCGCGGAAGAAATAGAAGGGAGCGCCGAACATGCCGCGCTCGATGCCGCGGTTGGTGTATTCGAAATAGGCCCGCTCGGGCGCCGGCTGCTTCGCCTCGTGCAAGAGGCCCTTGCCGTCGAGGCCGAGCTTGTCGGCGATCGCAACCAGCGTCGCCTCGTCCTCGATATCGCGGTCCTCGACCCAGACGGCCGTCATGATCGCATGCGTGAGGTCGTGAACGTCGAGCCCGCGCTGCTCCGCAGCTATTACAAAATAGGACGGCAACTGCCCGGTCGCGGGCATGTATTTCGGCTCGAGATTGATCGGCATGCCGAGCAGGTCGCGGAAGCGCCGCATCTCCAGAAGGCGATAATCCTTGCGTTCGCTGGAGCGGAGCTGGAGCTTGATGCCGCCGGTGCGGGCATACACGGCGGTGATGTCGACGGGGTAATAGTTGATCTTCAGCCCGTAGCGCTGCGCCATCTCCTTCAGGCGCGGATTGCCGAAATAGGCCCAGTCCGAATTGATCCAGAAGTAATAATCGATGGATTCGCTCATCGAGCCCTCCCCTTAGCGTTCGTTGAATTGCGGCGACCAGCGCAGCAGCCGTCGCTCGATGCGCTCCGCGATCGCGACCAGGATCAGTCCGCTGAGGCCGAGCACAGTGATCGCGGCGAACATCTCGGTCGCGTTCAGCGTCGAGAGCGCGGTGACGATCAGATAGCCCATGCCCTTGGTGGTCCCGACGAACTCGGCAATCACCACAGCCACCAGAGAGAACGAGATCGCATTCGGCAGCGCCGCAAACGTCCAGGCCAGCGCGCTCGGCACGCGCACGCTCCACATCAACTGGCGCGGCGTGGCTCCGAGCGTCTGGCAGAACTGCAACAGATGCTTCTCGATGCTGATACTGCCCTTGAACGTATTGAAGAAGATCAGGAAGAACACCACGAACCAGGCGGTGACGACTTTTGCGAGCAGTCCGAGCCCGAACACCATGGTGATCAGCGGCACCATGGCGATGCGAGGCAGCGAGTTGAGGCCGACGATGAACGGGTTCAGCGTCTTCGCCATGGTCGGGCTCTGGCTGAGCAGAAGTCCGACCAGGAATCCCGTGACCGTCGCCACGATCAGGCCGAGCAAGGTCGCCGCCAGGGTCGACATCAGATGCGGCAGCAGAAAGCCGGCCCGTGCGCCGAAGGTCCAGCTCCATAATTGCTGCGCGATCAGCGAAGGCCGGCTGATGAAGAAGGGATCGAGGAAGGTGTTCTTGATCAGATAAGGCACCCGCGTCAGCACCTCCCACAAACCGAGCAGCACCGCGAGAAGAGCGAATTGATAGAGCGGCACGCGAGATCGCCGCTCGATGGCCGAAGCGGCCGAGGCAGCGCCGACGGCGTCGGAGGCATTCATGGCTTGTGCGGTCATGCGGCCGGCTCCAGCGTCTGTCCGGCGCTGTCGGGAATGCGCTGGTATTCCTTGCCGAGCACGGCCCACAGCGCGCGCAGATGGAGGCCGAACTGTTCGGTTTCGCGAACCACATAGGGATCACGCGGATGGGCAATATCGATGCGCCGATCGAGAAGAATCCGGCTCGGAGGACCGGACAGCACGATCACGCGGTCGGAGAGCGCCACCGCCTCGTCGAGATCATGGGTCACCATGACGATGGTCTGGCGGAGCTGCCGCCAGATGTCGTGCAGCTCGCGATGCAGGTTGATCTTGGTGTGGGAGTCGAGCGCGCCGAAGGGCTCGTCGAGCAAAAGCACCGCCGGATCGCAGGCCAGCGTCATCAACAACGCCGTGCGCTGCCGCATTCCGCCGGAGAGCTGATAGGGAAAATATTTTTCGTAGCCGCGCAGATTGGCGAGCCCAAGCAGGGCCGAAACCTTCTCGCGGATTTTTGCCGCGGGCTGGTGCGCAAACCGCATCCCGAGCCCGACATTCTGCTCGACCGTGAGCCAGGGCAGCACCGCGTCCTTCTGGAACAGATAGCCCAGACGCTTCGGCACCTGCCCCGGCTGGACCGCGACGTCCATGACGCGGACGCTGCCCGCGCTCGGCGCTACGAAGCCGGCGATCATGTTCAGCAGCGTGCTCTTGCCGCAACCGCTCGGCCCGACGATGCTGACGAACTCGCCAGCGTTGACGGTGAGCGATACGTTTCCGATCGCGGTGTGCGAGGTTGCGCCGGAGCGATAGGTCTTGTGGATGCTGTCGAGAACGATCATCGCGCGGCCCCTCAGGCTTTGGAGCGGGCCTTGCGAACAAAGCTCATATCGACCTGGTCGGCGTAGCTTGCCTTCTCCTTCAGCGCGTCGGTGGTGTACATCCGCCCGTTGCCCATGACGTTGAGCAGGCTTGCATAGGATTCCGGCGTGTAGTCGTTGTCGTAGTTCCAGACCACCTTGTACTGATTGATGCCGCTGATGAGCGACTCCTTCGGCGTGCCGGAGAGATAGTCGCCCTGGATGAGATCGGCGATCGCGTCCGCCGGCGTGTTCTTGAGGTAATCGGACGCCTTGGTGAGCCCGGCGACCAGCTTCGCCACTTGTTCCGGCTTTTCGCGGACAGTGTCCTGAAGGACGAACAGGCCGGTGCCGGGCAGATCGCCCTTGAAAGCCATCTGCCAGTCCGTGTCCTTTCCGGCCTGGAAGATCGGCACGCCCCACCCGCCCTGCACGGCCGCTTCGACCATCGGGAACGTCGCGATGCAGGCGTCGACCGATTTGGCCTTCAGCGCGCCAAGCATGGTGGTGAAGTCGCCGAGCGCCTTGAGTTCGGCCGGATCCTTCAGCTTGACCGTCTCGGTAATGTAAGCGGCCAACAGCCAGGTCCAGGCCTGCGGCTGGGTGATGCCGATCTTGCGGCCGGCGAGATCGCTCACGCTTTTCAGGCCCGCCTCGAACAGCTCCTTCTGGACGATGATGTTGGCGGCCGCCGGGCGCTTCTCCATGTTGAAGATCAGCACCGACGGCTTGCCCGCCATCGTCAGCGCCACCGCGTCGCTCGAGCCGCTGCAAGATGCGAAGATCTGGTTGGCGGACAGCATCTGCTTGCCGCGTGGACCGCTCTGCGAGTTGATGTGCTCGACGTCGAGGCCGGCCTCAGCGAAGTAGCCTTTCTTGATCGCCACGTAGATCGTCGCATAGGCGACATCGAGGCCCGCCGCCCCGACCGAGACAGAGTCGGCGGCCAAAGCGTCTAGCGGCGCCACGAAAAGGGTGGAACCAGCGGCGGCGAATTGCAGCACAGCACGGCGACTGAACGTTGCCTTGGACATTGGCGGCCTCTCTTCGTTGAGCTGGCGACCCCAAAATCCGACCATGTTTACTATTAGAAATCAATAGAGCGAATAGCGGCAAATGATGCCGGAAAAGGCAAGATCGCCTCTTTGCACTTAAATTCAGCAAAATATCGGCTTATTCAGGCAATTTTGCCCACTCTATCTGCGCCGTTGCTCGAAATTTCCGCGCCAGATGTTTTCTCTGGGATACCATGTCGGGCTTTTGACGGCGTGCAAGCATCCAACGATCTGGCGGTTTGCCGCTATCTGTTGCAAAAGGAGCTTGCGGGCGGGCTTGAGGCGCGCCGGGAGGTTGAACCTTGCTTGACGTCACCAAAGCCGCAGGCGTCGGCGGCAATATCCGTCAGCTGCGGATGGCCAAGGGCCTGACCTTGGACCGGCTTGCCACGCTCAGCGAGTTGACGCGCGGTTACATTTCGCTGGTCGAGCGCGGGCTGAAGATGCCTTCGATCGCGGCCTTGCTGCGGATGGCGGCCGCGCTCGAGGTGAACGTCGCCTATTTCTTCGATCCCAATTCGGAGCCGGCACCGCGCTACACCCTCTTCCGCCAGGAGGACGGCAATGGGCGCTCCATCAAGGACGGCGGCTTCGAGCTGCTCGCGCTTGCGGCCGGGCGAACGCGAAAGATGATGGAGCCGTTCCTGCTGAGCCCGCCGTTCAAATCGGCCTTCCGGGCATCGCATGCGGGCGAAGAGATGCTGTTTGTCGTCAACGGCAAGATCGCCATCAAGCTCGACGGCGAGGAGCTGACGCTATCGAAGGGCGACTGCCTCTATTTCTCCGGCGAGACCTCGCATGAGGTTCGCAGCCTCGGCCGGCAAAAGGCCGAGGTGCTGGTGATCGTCGCGCAAAAGCCGGGCCCCTGAAGCGCGGCAACCGAAACCACACCAGGATACGGCTTTTGCTCTATTTCTCGCAGCCAAGCGAAACGTGGAACTAACGATCGGCTGCTATCCTCCCCCACCATTAAGCGCTTAACGCGCAATTAACTTTAAGGTGGGGCCTGCATGCTCAGATTGCTGGTGATTGCCGTAGCGCTAATGCTTTCGGCGGGCGAGGCGTTTGCCCATGGCGACGAAGCGCCACCGCCGCCGCCCAAAAAGGGGCCTGCCATTTCGCCCGCACAGATG
>Ga0210408_10003974_pt1 | contig 13367 bp, 13 predicted proteins | sample IncBWH4MmetaG_FD_155471 | JGI IMG/M metagenome (GOLD analysis project Ga0210408, IMG submission 155471) | Forest soil microbial communities from Barre Woods Harvard Forest LTER site, Petersham, Massachusetts, United States - Inc-BW-H-4-M | ecosystem: Environmental > Terrestrial > Soil >...
TCCCCGCCTAGAGCTTCAGCAGCTCTCCATGGGACGAGGCTGGCGCGCCGCCCAGCGCAAGAGCGAGGACGTCACCGCGCGCGTCATCGCCGCCGCGACCGAGGCCCCGGACAATGTGGCCGCAGGCGGGCCGGCGCCGGCCGGCCCCGACCAAGCGCACGCGTCACGCGGCCCATCAGCTGACGCATCGCTCGTCGCCGATCCGCTTGCGCTCGGCGTCCAGCTAGCTTCGCTTCTCGGCGGTGACGCGGCGCGGCTGCTCGCGGCTTGGCGGCAGACCTCCGCAGAGAATCCCGACCTCGCCCCGAGCGAGACACTCGCGCTCGCCGAAGCGACGTTGAGGTCCTCGACGCCGGGCGCTGGCGAAAGCCGCGACCGCTAAACTGCGCCTGTCTCGCACCCGTGGTGGGCGTAGCTCAGTTGGTAGAGCTCCTGGTTGTGGTCCAGGCGGTCGTGGGTTCGAGCCCCATCGCTCACCCCTCAAGGAAAGCCCCGCTAATGCGGGGTTTTTTGATGCGCTCACCCTCCTGCCCAGGAGGCGTCGGAGGTCACCGGAGCGGCGCTACTGCCCATTGCTGCCCAAACGTCCTGGCCCTCGGCCAGCCCGACCAGCTCCCGGAGCCCCTGCTTGGTGGTCGCGTCACGGCGCATGCCGTGGCGGTAGACGCGCAGGGTGAAGCCGGGATCGGTGTGGCCGAGCTGATCCATCGCCGCGCCCGGGTCGGTCCCGAGCGCCACGAGCAGCGAGGCGTAAGTGTGCCGGAGCTTGTGCGGCGTGATCGGTTCGGGCAGCGGCGTCTCGCCTGCCTTTTCCAGATGCGCGTTCGCCCGCTTCACGGCCGGGGCGAGCACCCGCTGGCGGATGTTCGAGGGGTTCTGCGCCTCGCCCGTCGTGGTCGGGAAGACGCGATCCTGCAGCGACGGGTTCCTCGCCGCCTTGAGGGCCGCCAGGGTGTCGTGCAGGACCGGCAGCACGTCGATCGTCCGCAGCCCCGCGTCGGTCTTCGAGGCTCGCACGGTGATCTTGCCGCCGCTCAGGTCCACGTCACGCCAACGCAGCTCGGTCAGCTCGCCGATGCGAAGCCCGGCGAACACGAGCACCGATAGCAGCGCCCTGCGCTCGATGTGCCTGCGCTCGGGAGGGGCCTCTCGGTCGAGTTCCCCTGCAGCATCGAGCAGGGCGTGAACGTGCTCCGCGCGGTCCAGCCAAACGGCGGGAGGCTTGGTCGCCTTCAAGCGGCGGCGCTTGCCCTTAGCTGGGTTCCGCTCAATCAGGCCGTACTCGGCGGCAACCTCTAGGACCTGCGAGAGGGTGATCAGCGTCTTGTTGATCGACCCCGCCGAGAGCGGCCGGGGAGGACGCTCGCGTACAAGCTCCCGGCGATGCTTCCGATCGTTCGCCTCATCGACGTGCTTGCGCCAGCCCTCTTGCGCCTTGGCGAGCTTGGCCGATTCCTTGACCTTCGCCGTGCGGTAGCGGTCAACCTCCGCGATCGTGATGCGCGAGAGGGGATGGTGCTGAAAGAACGGCAGCAGGTGATGCGAGAGCTGCCATTCATAGTCCTCGCGCGTCTTCGGCCGCCAGCTACCCTCGCCCGCCTCGAACCACTGCGAGCTGAACTCGCGGAACGTCGGATCGCTCTGCACATCGGGGATTGCCTCCGGCTCCGCCGGGCGCCGGATGCCCAGCCGAACTTCCGCCAGGACCTTATCCAGCTCGGCCTCGGCCTTCGCGCGATCCCATCCTTCATCGACGCTGCCGAGCCGCTTGTACTCGCGCTGTCCGTCCACTCTGAAGCGCAGCGCGAACGTCGGCGACTTGGGGCGCTTGTCGAGCACTACCTGACCCTTCGCTGGACGCGGCATCAGCGATCACCCCCGAACAGCGTCTCGACGCTCTGGCCCAGCTCGCGGCTGAGGGCCAGGGCGAGGTCGAGCGTCGGCGTGGTCATCCCGATCTCGACGCGGGCAACCGTGCTGCGGGCCGTCCCGATCCGGGTGGCGAGGGCTTGCTGCGAGAGGCCCGCTTTCCGACGGGCCTGCGCGACGCGGGCGCCACGCTTAGTCTTGGTAGCTGGCATGGGAGTCCAACCTCCTGTGTCCATGCCCCGGGGCGTCACACCGTCGCCGGGGCGCTTATGTTTGCCGCTTGACATCGTAGCAAGGATGCTACCGCGCGGCGCTTGGACGAGATCGCCCGGTCCTCTTGTTTCGAGCAGCGGTTCGTGACCGGGTACCCCCATGATTAGGCTGCAACCATGATCTTCGCTCTTGCCGATTACGTGCGTTATCGGCTCCGAAAAGGACGCTACAACCCCGCCGTCCTAGAAGAACAGGGCTGGGTTCTCGCGTCACGAGCCAACTTCCAGGGAGATGACCTGCCCGCGCCCGGTTTGGTCTGTGTGGTGCATACGCAAGACTCTTTCGTGAGCTGGGTGATCATGTACTTCTCTCAGCATGCGGCGAACCACGTCTTCATATTTGGGGAGGAAGGCAGCATCGTCGACACGATCCCCACAGCAGGCGTCATCGAGCGTCCGCTAAGTGACTACCTCGACGAGCGGTCGTATTTCCTCATTGTGCCGAAGGAAGTCCCTTCAGCCGAGAAGCGAACGGAGGCCCTCTCCTGGGCAAAGACCCAGATTGGTAACCGGTATGGTTGGCCCGAGGCGGTCGGGATAGGCGAACGTATTCTGTACGGGCGGCCACACCCCGGCCCCGCCGTGCACTGGAGGCTCTGGACGGATGCAATGATCGTGCTGGCGATCCTCAGCGTTCCCCGCCGATGGATCAGCTGGTGGCCTGATGTATTGGTTCGGCTTGGGCATCGTTACCTGCGAGAACTGATTCTCAATCTTCTCCGTCTCGACGTGGAACGGCCCTCGGATGCGCTCGTAATGGCATTCGAGCCGACGCTCGCTCGGAAGGGCCTCCGTATTTCGGGCGCCACGACGTGGTCCGATCTGCGGCACGCTGATTCAAGTCGCGAGCACGGCCGCAAGGCCTAGGACAAGCAGCGCAACCGAGGCTGTACCCGACGCGAGCCTCGCCCACGCCTCCTTTCGCCGCAATGCAAGTAGCTCGTCGGAAGTGTCGTTCGGGTCCGGTGGCAGTCCGATGTTGTTGAACGGAACCGCCACGCTGAGGCCTGTGATTGCGGCAAACACCGCGATGCCCGCGAGGACTACCAAGACGACGTAGAGCCACTCGTTCGCGTTGAGTGATGTCCGGAGTACCCCGGCGACGACCAGGATCAAGCTTGCCGTCGGCCCTGCCGTGGTGCAGCGGGCGTTCATGTCGCTTGCAGCGTTGCGGAAGCCGTCCAGCAGGCTCTTCAATGCCTCGTCGCCTTCACGCGCTCGGCGGTCGGCTACCCCTTCTGACGGGAGCTGCGGTGCATCGAACGCAATCGGATCCGTCACCTTCAAGATGATGTCAGGAAGACGGGACCGAAAGAGATCCCGGCCGCCCTGAACAGCATCCACGACACCCACGACGTAGGTATTCGGTCGCGCCGGGTTGTCTCCTGCTGTCCCAGTCGCGGCCCGCTGCATCGCGGCTCGACGGTCATGATGTGCGCATGGGCGAAGAAATCGAGCTGGCAGCGAAGTCGAGCGCCGAGGTCATCACAGCGTTGACGGAGGCGTCCGGTGCGCTCGGCCCGTCGCAGGAGTTCTGGGGAGCGCTCACGAACGGCATCCATTACCACTTCTATCCGAGGGTGGTCAAGCAGGCGATGGCCGCAGCGGAGAAGATCGAGCAATCGGGGCTGCCGCGCCGAGCGTATTCGGGGATTCAGGACCGGTTACTGAGAGCCATCCTTGAGGGTGGTTCGCTGGAGAACGACGAGGGCATGCAGGCCCGGTGGGCGAACCTGCTCGCCAACGCTCTCACGGAGAGTCCCGCAGAAGTCCACGTGGCCTTCCCTGGGATTCTCAGCGACTTGACGCCAGGCGAGGCGGCGTTCCTCGACGCGCTCCCGGCGCCCGCAGGAACGATAAAACTGAGAGACGACGAGGCCGACTTCTTGGCGCTCGCCAATCTGACCCGTCTTCAGTTGGTGGACTACAAACAAGGCTTTCCGCTAAACCGCGTGGAAGTGCTCTGTACCCCGATGGGCTGGGCCTTCCTCCAAGCTTGTCGCGCCCCTCAGCGGGGCGACTGAGCCGCCCGATCGCACCCGCTTCGAGGGTCGTTCTCGACATCAGGCAGAAATGGGCCGGTGAGCCCCACCGGCCAGAAAAGGGAGTAGGGTCGGCGGAGGGCCGTTATCGGCCGCTACTGCTCGATATCTCGCGCAGGTCTGACGGGGGCACGACCACCTGACCTCACGGGCACGTTTCGTCCAAGAGCGACAGAAACGCCGTTTACAGCAGGGCCTGTCCTGATGCGGGGGTCCTGGAGAGGTCGGTCATCAGCGAATCGAACACTTGCATCAGGGGAGACGGGATGACCACTGGTTGGGCGGCCCGAGCGTGATCACCCGTTGAAAACCCGCGTTGCGCTCACCGAATCGGCGCGCGGCCTGTCCGCATGGTGCGGCAGCAAGAAATCTCCAAAGGAACAGCAAGCCAGGTGTCGCGACCGACGTCGTTGACCGTGCACCGCCACCCAAGCAAAAGGAAGCCACACATGAGACTCAAGCACCATCGACTATGCAGGTCCTTCGCGCCTCGCCGCGCGGCGCGCGATACGCGCGACGTTCAATGCGCCGAGAGAGGCCCAGCCCGTCCATCCGCTGTGTGAAGGAGAAAGAAGATGAGAACCATTAGCACCTCGGTTTGCCTCGTCGCCGTGGTCGCATTGAGCGCGGTCCTAGCGGCGTCGGCGTCGGCGTTGCCTGAATTCGACGCGCTCAACTTCCCGGTGAAAGCGACGGCAAACGCGACCTTTCACGGTTTTGAAATCCCGGGCCTTGTAACCGTATGCAACAAAGCGTCATTCAACACCGGAGAAGAAAACGCCCCCCCTTTTACAAAAGACAGCCCCACCCTCGCAGTTCATCCCATCTACACCGAATGTACCGCCACGACCGTATCGAACACTGGTAAAGCAAAAGTGATCACGACTGGCTGCAGCTACGTGTTCACAGCCGTCGCGCCAACCAAAAATGAAGGCACAGCACGTATCACATGCCTGACAGGTAAAGAAATCAAAATCGAACCCGAATTCCTCAGCGGCTGCACGATCAGCCTACCCCAGCAGGTTGCGGTGGGGAAAGTTGAATATATAGATGAACAACCCGCAGGCAAGGTGACGGTCAACGCCGAACTAAGCAAACTCAAAGCGAAATTTCCATCTGCGTGTAACTTGGCTGGAACAGAAGCCGAAGCCGTCTATCGGGCAGGCGAAGTTGCTGAAGAAAAAGCAAAACTTGTAGAACCAGCCCGTCCCGCCACGGCCATCTTCGAAGGGGTCCCGGCCGACCCCATGGAAGTCGGACTCAACGAAGCGCATTGGTACCTCAACCACGTCCCACTCGCGAAACAGTCAGGAAAAGAAAACGGAAAAGAAAAAGAAGAAGGAACGCAGTTCCTTGGCTGGGGCCACCTTGTAATCAACACTGCGGCCTTTGGACCCATCGAATGTGAGAATGTGATGGGCGGCCACATCTACAACCCGGAAGGCGCATACAGCCCATTGGAAGGCGTGATCGCTGGCCGCGCCAAACCTGGTGCAGCGAAGATCGTCGCGTTCCAGGGGTACAGCTGCACGAACCTCGAATGCGAAACCGGGGAATACGAAACCAAACTCGCGCTCGAAGCGGAAGAATTGGGGGTCGAAGTCAAAGAAGAAGTACCCGAATCTCGCGGGTGGGAAGCTCAGCTCGAGACTGTGGGGGCAATTCCAATCAACAGGCTCAAAATTGGCAACAAAGAAGGCGATCCGCGGACCCGAATACAACTCCATGTTAGGTGCCCGAAAAAGGGTAGCCTCAAAGAACACACACCCGGCTCTATGAAAGGGGAACTGGCGCCAACATTCGAAAACGGCACCAGCATTGGCTCGGCCCCATCGAAACTCGCTTTCGATGCTGAATCGGGCACACTGGCCGCCGGCGGCATTGAAGGCAAACCCGCAGGTTCTCTCAAACTCATGGAGCTCGAAGGGCAGGGTCTCATCACGATCAGACACCCATAGCAGTCAACACAGTTCATCGAGCCGCATAGAGATATCGGCGTGGAGGCGCACCGCGACAGCTAGCCGAATAGGCAGCTTGCGTCGGAGCGGGGGCGGAGCGGGCAACGCTCCGCGCCCCGCGCTCTCCGTCAGGCCCTCGCGGGTGAGGTTCCGCTATTTCAAGCTCAACAGACCGATAGCAGTCAGAGTAGTGGCTCGTGCGGCGCAGCACGGGCCACCACTCTGTCCTGATCGCCGTGCGGCGGCGACGTGTTCAAGGATGGCGGCGGGGTCAGGGCCACGCAGTCAGCCTGGATCGGTCGAGCCCGCCAGTACCCCGAAGGAACCGGAAAAGAGCACTGGCGGGGCGTTCGACCACCCCGGGGAGACGGTAAACCGGGGTCTGTGCGCGCCTCAACCGTCTACAAGCAACCGGGAGCGCGAACAGCTCTGTGTACCGATCAAGCAGCGTGCAGCTCAGCCCAAGCTGCAGCGGCCGATGGGTTCTCGCGGAGCAAGTGCTGGGCTTGCATCTTGCGGTGAAGCTCGCGGGCCTGCTCGCGGCGCTCGGGGCTGGCGTTCTCGCTCTTGGCAAGATCACCCATCGCCTGCATGCTCTTGGCGAAGTTGCCTTCCACGTCGTCGCGGTCGGCGGTGTCAGCTCCGCCCGCGTGAGCGTCGTAGAGGGACTGCAGGCGATCCAGCACGTCGCTTACCCCCGGCTCGGTCGTGCGGCTTTCGAGCGCCTCGATCGCAAGTGAGAGGGCTCCGGTTACGACATCGGCGTTGGCGATTGCCATGATCAGGTCCTTTCAGGTGAAGGGTGTAAGCCAGTCGGTCGGCAAGCCTCGCTCGAGCAACGCCTGCGCGACGATCGGCAGCGGTGACGGCATCGTCTGGCGCCATGCATCGTCTCGGCCCGCTTCGGAAAGCGCTGCCGCCTGCTTGGCCGCTACGTCATGCACCGCCGCGATGCTGCGGGCCAGCTCGGCCGCCGCCTTGGTCAGCTTGGCCTCGGCCCGCTCACGGTCGCCTGCTAGCCCTGCAGCGCGATCGAGGGCATCCTGCACGCGCTCAGCCTCGGCGTGCTCGCGTGCCTGCCGCTGGCGCCGATCGTCCTCGCGGCGGGCCAGGTCGATGCGAACCAGCTCGCGCTCGCCAGCTTCTAGGTCGCGCTCGACCGTAGACAGGTCCTTCGTTGAAGCCTCGTCTCCGATCGCATCGAGCGATAGCTCTTGACGGCGCTCATTCAGGGCAACGAGCTTCGCCCGCAGCTCAGTTTCGGCCGTGTCGAATTGGCTCGGCGGCAGGACCTCGGCGACCTCCTGCTCGGGCTCGATGATCTCCGGCGCGGGGTTCTCGAAATCAGCGCGGGCGCGCTCGAGGATCGGTGCCATTTCCTGCGGGCTGCGCCCGTACATGTGGCAGACCTGACGTGTCGCTTCGTCGTGAGCGTCCCCGCGCTTGCGGCGGTCACGGTAGAGGTCGCTGGGACCAGGTGCGGCAACGGTGCTCATGCTGTCTCCTTTTGGTCGTCTCCCCATTCAGCGTAGAGCAGTTTGCAGGTGAAAGAACAGCGTCTTTCACCTCTTCACCCCAATGTTATGACCCGGTCATGCTGTCGCGGGAGACCCCACAACCAACACCTCGGCCTGCTGAGCCGAGTCCCTCGGCGACCCGACCGCGAGGGCTGGGCCGCCGAGGCACATGAGCTATTCCGCTGCGGCTGGACTGTCTACTTCCTGCTGTAGGTGAACTGATCGGCCGCGCTGGTTGGGCTGGTTCCGCCCGCGGTCGTCACCGTCACATCGACGGCTTTTCTGCCCGGCGGGGCGACGGCTACGATCGAGCTTTCTGAGATGACCACGAAGCTGGTCGCGGCGGTCGAGCCGAACGTGACCGACGTGGCCCCTTCGAGGTTGGTGCCGGTGAGCGTCACAACGGTCCCGCCCGCTCGGGAGCCGCTGTGCGGTTCAACATTCGTGACGCTCGGGGTTGACGGAGCGATTTCTATCGGGTCCGCTTCGTTCAGGGAATTGAACCCTTCGAGAAGGGCCGAGGCGGGGTGTCCTGGCGGAGCAAGTTTCGTGATCGAGCCCACCGCTTCGCCTTCCCGGTATGCGCCAATGCCTCTCAGCACGGCGAAGCCGCATTCCGAGGAAGCGTTCCAGCGGTCTATAACTTCGGCGTTGATCCTCAGCTTGCCGTTTTCGTTTCTGAATTCGATACTGGGGGTAGCCCCGGGAGCGATGGTGATCACGCAACCCGGGATCGCTTCCGGTTCGACTTCGATTCGTAAATGTGATCGGCAGGCGATATCAACTAAGCCTTCAAGTTGTCCGGGGGGGACCTCGTGGAAGCTGTAGATGCAGCCAGTGGTACGCACGTTTGCGTTAAAACCGGATGCGGTGCATTTTGTGTAGGTCGGGTGGGCTACCAGGATCGGGGAATCTCTTATCGGGTCGCTTGCCTTTTCTTCTCCGGTGTTGAGCGTTCCTTCCTTGCACACCACCACCACGCCACCTGCGAATTCGAAACCTTGCGGGTTGGTGAATTTTCCCAACACATGGGCCGGGTATTGTGCGGCTTTGAATTCGTAAGCGACCGACGCCGACACCGCCATCGCCGCGCTCATCGCGACGGCTAGCGCAAGCGCGAGTCCCATGACGCCGATCCGCTTCATAGTACGGGCGGCCTCTCCGCTCGCCCGAGTCGCCATGGACGCGGCACGACGAGCGCAAGGCTCGCGAGAACCTTTGACATAGGTACCTCTCCTCCTACGCTCCTCCGTGGCATGACTTGATCGAGACGTTGCGCTCGAATCGTACTCCGATGGGGCGCCGCGTGTGCCTCGGTCTGCGAGAGGTAGTTTTGCACGCCTCTGCCGCCGTAGAGCGAGGCTGGCGAGTGTTTCATCGGGTCCGTCGGGCCAATGGCTCATGCCCGCGCTCCCGCTTGGGGAAGACCGCGATCTAGAAGATGTTGATCACAATGCCGGGCTTCCCCCGGCTCGCCTTCGTCTGAGTCGCCGCTAGAGCCGCCGCCAACGGATCGACTGGCGGCCCGGCGGCTCGGACGACGGCGACCGCCGCTGCATGCGCGGCGCCGCAGCCACCTGGCGGAGGGACTCATGCTGCGCCCACGACGCGCCGCTCTTGACTGATCGCTTCCGTGGTGGCGGACGACCCAAAAGTTTCGTCCTGCGTTCTCGCGGGAGACAGGAGCGTCATCTCGCAGTTCCGAACCGGCAACCGCCGGGGAAGCGTTCGAGAACGCCATCCACCGGATGCAATCGGCGGGCAGCGATGCGTCAGAGACGGGACGATGCTGCACGGTCGTCTTGTGGTTGCAGGTTCAGCAAAGCACCACGAGGTCTAGCAGGGTTTGCCGACGGATTCCACTGGGCCAAGAACGACGGAACCCGCCAGGCGGCGGGCTCCGACGGCTTTGATGGACCTGCAAGACGAGACAGATCGTGGTGCTCAAGTTACCGCACCCCGAGGACGGCTACGATCGTTAGGGCAGTAGCCCTGATCCTGCTGCCTAAACCCTGCCGAATCGCGCCTAATCGCCGGACTCGCGCGGGACGCGGAAGGCGCCGATCGCCCAGCAAACCTGTGGGTTCTCGGCGCTTGGCGACGGTGCGATGTTCCACTTGTGGTCCAGGCGGTCGTGGGTTCGAGCCCCATCGCTCACCCCTCGTAAAGTGCCTGCAAATCGAGCTTTTGGTCTGCGATCAGCGCGGCCCAGTGCCTGGATCAGCGTCCTGGAAGAGGCTTGCGCGCGCGGAGTTCCGTTGAGCTCTACAGGTCGCGCAGCCGGGGGTCAGCCGTCTCGTAGCAGGGCAAGCCCGCCGAGCACGCCGACGTAGGCCGTTCCGTCAGGGCCGATGCTGATTGGTGCGTAGTTGCTGTTGTATCCGAGGCCGGTGCCGGCGAGGCGTTCGTAGACGGTCTTACCCGTGCGGAACGAGAGTGCCGTTAGGTACCACGCGTCGACGCCGTCTGACCGTGCTGGCTTCGTATACGCGTACACCAAGCCGTTCTGGAGCGAAAGCTTGGGCACCGCCGAGGGCGCGCGCTGCGGGGAGTACCAGACTGGTGAACAGCCTGTGCCTTCGTTGTTTATGTCGATGCGCTCGATTCCCGGCGTGGTGCTGGCGCCGTTGATGGTTGCCGCGGGGCCGGTGTAGCCGTAGTTATTCTCGACGACGACCGAGTGGCCGGTTCCTATCAACGAGTTGTCGGTGGAGCTCGCGCCCGCCGAGAACACCGGCACGGTGCAGACGAGCCGACTGCCTGACACGCCCTTCTCGCGGCGATAGACGACGACATCCATGGGGTCGGCGTTGTCGGTGATCGCGACGTATGTGGCCCCCATCAGGTTGGGCGTGGTTCCGGAGCCGTCCTCGGTTTGGCCTGGCTTGACGATGCCGATGTTCGCGTAGGTTTCGCGCCACGTGACCCGCGGCGAACCGTCGCGCGCCGCGTCGAAGCGATACAGGGCGCGATCGGTGACGATAAACACGCCGCCCGTCGCGTCGACCGCGAAGGAGTTGCCGATCTTCTCCGCAAGGTTCACGATCTTGACGGCGCCGCTCGCTGGATCGATCGTGCCGACCTGTCCGTGGGTCGTCGCGAACCAGATCCGGCCGCTCCAGTCGGGAAGGGCAGAGATGATTTGATCTTCGGAGGCGATGAAGGAGCTGAGATCGTAGGTTCGCTGCAGTGCGAAGGCCGGGCCGGTTGGGCCGCTCGTCTCCCCGACGACCCAGATCTGATTGTTGGTGGTCGGGATCACGGCGCGGTCGGACTGATCGAGGTAGAAATAGCCGCCGCCCGAGAAGCTGGTGAAGGGATTGCCAGCGCTGGCCTGTCGGGGCGGGAGCTCCATCACCGCGAGCTGTTCCAGCGTTTTCGGGTCGAGCATCACGAGGCGCACCCCTTCGAGGCCGATGCACACCGTCACGAGCCGGCCTAGCCTGTCGATCGTCGCTGATGCGCACTCTGCCGCCTGGAAGGTGGACAGCGTCTGCATCTGGTTTCCGAGCGGTGCCGGGAAGAGATAGGTGTTGGTCATGTAGGCGTCGTCGTGCAGGTTGCTCCTGCCGTTCGGCGCCATGAACGGGTTCTGCGGCACCGCAGGCGCTGACACCGCCAAGGGCTTGGCTGGCGAGCCGACGAACGCGGGCACCGCGGCAACGTCCGACGGGTTCTGAGGGATGGGGGTCGCGACAACACCTTCGGCCGCGGCGACGCCAGTCAGCAGGAAGGACATGATGACGCCAAGCGTCGCTGCAACGCCCGTCCCTGGCAGGTCTCTAAGGACGGCCCGACCCGTTGCGTTCCCCATGGACTCCATCGCTCCCCGATGCCCACTACCCGGTCTGCGCCTGGCTCAAGCACCTCGGTGACAGCCAAGTCCCGTGACCCCGCGCCGCGAGGCACGCCGTCGAGATAGCCGCTCCGGGCGCTGAAGCAGGACGTTGCAGTGGTGGAGTGAAGACCGTCCAGGACCCGGACATCTTCCGCGACCTGCTCTGTGCGGTCGTGACCGGCCAGCGCAACGACGAGGATTCGCGTCGGAAGGGTCTCGCGAGCGCGGCCGCTCGCCGCCGCGCTCTCGAACGGGGGAGCACACGGGCGCGAAGCCGGGCGGCTACGTGCGGGTGGTCGAGGTCGACGACGCTGGCCAGGTCAAGCTGCGGCTCGACATCGACCCGGCTCGTTCGGAATGGCGCTGCGGGAAGGGCACTGCAGCGATCGCATGAGCAGTCAACGACGCCTACGCCGTCGCGGGCCCGCCGCGACGGCGGCTTCCCAATCGCCGGCGATGAACGTGCTGTGAGGTACTTCCGGTGAAGAGTGTTTGACCGGATCGCGCGCCGCTGTATGCGACGCCCGCGGCGAATGGTTCAGAGGGCCCCCCACCAGGCCAGCGCCGCGGTGGCGGTGAGGACGACTGGTCCGGGATGGCGCAACAGCGACCGGGGAGATCTGGTGTCGGCAGCGCCCAGTCCCACCACGACGGCGGCGAAGGCGGTGATGGTGGCGGCGGACACCAGTCTCGCTCCCCTGGCCGTATCGCCTTCGAGGACGGAGCCGGCGAGAAGCAGCGTCAGCCCCACCGTGAAAAAGGCGACGGTAGTCACGTGCCAGGTGACGTGAATCATCGCCTTGGTCATCCGTGGGCCGCCGAAGGGGCTGGCGGACAGCATGTTCGGCGAGAGCTTCCTCACCACGAGGACCTGCCCTCCAACTCCGTGTATGACGGCGCCGAGCACGGCAAGGGATCCGGCGACGATCAACTGGGGGTTCACGTCGAGTCGCCCACGCTTTCGCCGGTTCGGGTAAGGGTGTTGGCGTGCAAGTCCTTGTTACGGGAAGACGCGCTCGACCGCGACGCCGGCTCGGGCAGGAGTCGGTCGACGAGCTTTAGGGCCGGGCGACCCTCGAACATGGGCTTGACGTCAGGCCGGTAGAGGATCAACGCGAGGCTGGGCGCGACCATGAAGTCGGCGACGTTCAGCTGTACGCCGCCGAGGACGTTGTTGGCGATCCAGCCGTCGATTCGGTCGAGCATCGCAGAGAGATCGCTCAGCAGCTCGGGGTCTTGCGCCGGGCTGGTCGCAAAGATTTCGCAGAGGATCCTTGGGGCGATCAGCCGCCGCGCGAGGGTGCTCCGGTAGAGCAGGTAGCCCATCCGGCCGTCTGCTGATGACCGGCTGAACGTCGCCGGATCGCGTAGGACCGCCGCGCCCAGAATGCGGCGAGCCGACATCTGAAGGGTGTCGTTCGCCCACCGCTCCACCTCCTCCACCGCCGCCCGTTGCTCGGGATCGGCGGGAAGGAGCAGCGGCTCGGGGTGCTGTTCGTCCAGAAACCGGGCGATCCCGTGGTTCGTAGAGATGCGATGACCGTCGGCGGTTAGCGCCGGCACGGTGCCGAGGCGATCGCCCAGGCGCAGGCCAAGCGTGCGCTTGCCGCCAGCGCTGCGCGTTTGCCCGCCCGCGTTGAATCCGTGCAGCCTCACCACCAACGGGTGCAGCAGCGTCAGGATGTCGACGCGCTGGTACGCCACGCCCTTGTGCTGGAGCATGAGCATCGCCGAGCGGCAGGCGTGCGAGCCAGGGATCACGTAAAGCTTGTACCGGTACATACTGACCTCTCAGTCGGTACAATACCCGGAATGGCGGAAACCAAAACGCGGGGAGCGAGCCGGCGCCGCAAGTCGGCCGGGGATGCCGT
>Ga0210408_10003976_pt1 | contig 13364 bp, 17 predicted proteins | sample IncBWH4MmetaG_FD_155471 | JGI IMG/M metagenome (GOLD analysis project Ga0210408, IMG submission 155471) | Forest soil microbial communities from Barre Woods Harvard Forest LTER site, Petersham, Massachusetts, United States - Inc-BW-H-4-M | ecosystem: Environmental > Terrestrial > Soil >...
GAAGAGGAGGGCCAGGACCTGCTCGAGTACGCATTGCTGCTCGTCTTGATTGTGCTTGTAGCGGCCGCGGCTATCGACCCTCTCGGCAAGACGATCGCGACAATCTTCACCAACGCCAACAACTGCGCCTCCAATCCGGGCGCCGGGTGCGCCGGCGGCGCAGGCGGCGGTGGCACGTAGAACTTGGCCGCATAAGCCCGAGCCGGGCTTCCTGGCTGCTGGATTTGAACTTCGGCGGCCAGGAGGATCCGATCCGTGGGCTCAAAGCTCAAGACTTCGGATCTGAAGACCCGAACAGGAAACAGCGAAAGGATCAAACAGGTGAAGACTGCCCTGACCAGGCTGTGGAAGGAAGAGGAAGGTCAAGACCTGCTGGAATACGCATTGCTCCTGGTGCTGATCGTCCTTACGGCTGTGGCGGCCATCGATCCTCTCGGTCGGACGATTGCGAGCGTTTTCAAGAGCGCGAACTCTTGTACAGAGAGCGCCGTCCGTGGCGGCGGCTGCACCACGACGTGATGGAAATATGATCCGGTGAGTTACAAGGATCCGGCATGTTGATGTACCTGCAACAATTGATTTCAACTCTGATGACCGAATTCGCGCTCCACACGGTCAGCGAGAAGATCTGGACGTTGGTGTTGGGCCTCACACTCTTTGCTGCCTTCATGGATTGGCGAACGCGTCGGATCCCGAATTGGCTGACGGTACCCGGATTTCTGACGGGCATCACGGCCAATTGGATTCTGGGGGGATGGCACGCGGCAATGGCGTCGCTGGAAGGGGCAGGGCTGGCGCTGGGCCTGCTACTTCCCTTCGTTCTGCTGCGAGGTTTGGGAGCCGGGGACTGGAAGCTGATGGGGGCTGTTGGTGCGATGGTGGGTTGGCGACCGATGTTATTTGTGTTGTTTGTGAGCATTTTGGCATCGGGTCTGATGGGCGTTGTGCAAATGATTGTGACTGGGCGCGTAAAGCGGACGTTGTGGAACACGCTGGTGCTTGCGAAGGGCCTGGCGACTTTTGGATTAGGGATGAAACCGGGAATCACACTCGACAACCCAACGCTGCTGAAGGTGCCCTTCGGCGTGGGAGTCGGGGTGGCAACGGTGCTCGGCTTTGTGTTGGTTCACCTGCGACATTGATCACAAACGAAGATGAATCGCGCCGGCGCTTGAGCACAAGGAGAAAGAACTCATGAACCGAAACCGCATGATCATCGGGCTGACCGTTGCCGTGATTGTGGCGCTCTTCTTCAGTTCGTATGTGTACCGCGTCGTGCAGCGCTCCGCGGCCGTCAAGGCTCCAGGGACCAGGAAGCTGGTTGTGGCCGATCGTGCCATGCAGCTCGGTACGCGTCTGGACGCAAGCAATTTGAGTGTGATCTCGTGGCCCAGCGATGAGCCCATTCCAGGCGCCTTCTCCCGGATCGAAGATTGCATCGGGCGTGCGGTCATCACTCCGGTGACACAGCATGAGCCAATCCTGGAAGGCAAGTTGGCGCCGCGGGAAGCAGGAGCCGGATTGCCGGCAGCAATTCCTGAAGGCATGCGGGCGGTCTCAGTGGCAGTTAATGAAGTTGTGGGAGTCGCCGGATTTGTGATTCCTGGAACGATGGTGGACGTCCTTGTGACCGGGCAATTGCCTGGCGGCAAGGGCGCAGGCGAAAACTACATCACGCGAACCGTACTCGAGAACGTCAAGGTTCTGGCAGCGGGACAAAAGGTGGAGCAGGACCGCGACGGGAAGCCCCAGACGGTTCCGGTTGTCACGTTGTTAGTGTCACCCGATGCCGCATCGAAGCTCACCATGGCCGCCACAGAAGGAAAAATCCAGTTGGCTTTGCGGAACACGATCGATGCCAAGGTGACAAATCCGGCCCCTGTGCTTCAAGGTGTGCTGTTTGCAGGACCAGCCGCGGCGCCTGCGCACACGACGGCGCACAAGCCAACGCCTCCAAGCCGGCCGTCCCTTTACATTGTGGAAGTCATCACCGGCGGCAAGAAAGAGACGAAGAGCTTCGAAAACCAGTAGGGCTGGAAACGCGAATGCACACAACGGAAAAAGAACAACGTCTTATGAAGTGTCTTGGAGTTGGTGGAATTCTGGTGGTGGTGGGATTGGCGCTCGCGTGTTCCAGTGCGCTGGCGCAGCAGCAGTTGTCGGCGGCTCAAGGTGTGCAAACAGCTGTTCCCGCGGTTCAGACTGCGCAGGAAACGGCAGAACCGCAATTGCTGCACCTGCTGGTCGGGCGGTCTTTGGTGATCACGTCACCGACAAAGATCAAGAGGCTATCTATTGCGGACCCTGCGATTGCCGAGGCGATCGTTGTGACACCTTATCAAGTGGTTGTGAACGGCAAGGCTCCTGGTGGAGTGTCATTGATCTTGTGGGATGAGGCAGGGCAGAACCAATCGTTTGAGGTTTCCGTGGACATTGACGTCCTGGGCCTGACGCAGAAAATCCACGAGGTGTTTCCCGCAGAGCCGGTGCAAGTGGAGACGTCGAAGGATGCCGTGATGCTCTCAGGACGCGTTTCGTCGGCCACAGTGGCGGACAAGATCCTGGAGGTGGTAAAGAACAGCACACCGAAGGTTACCAGCTTGATGGAGATTCCCTCAACTCCTACGGCTCAGATTCTGCTGCAAGTTCAATTTGCCGAAGTCAATCGCGTCGCCATCAGCCAGCTTGGCGTGAACATCCTGAGGAACTTCGGATCCAACATGCCATTCTCCAGTACCACAGGGCAATTCTCTCCCCCTTCACTCGGCACCACACAGTCGGTTACATCGAACGGCAACACAAGCACGACGACGACTGGCACGAACCAATTCTTGGTCAGCAACCTATTAAACATTGCGCTGTTTCGTCCCGACCTGAATCTTGCCGTTTTCATACAAGCGCTGCAGGAAAATAATCTTCTGGAAATCTTGGCGGAACCGAACCTGCTTACGGAGTCAGGAAAAGAAGCCAGCTTTCTTGCCGGCGGACAGTTCCCTTATCCGGTATTACAGAACGTGACCGGCGGCACGTCGGGTGCGATTACCATTCAGTTCAAAGAATTTGGCGTCCGGCTCAATTTTACTCCGACGCTCAAACCTGATGGGATGATGCACCTGAAGGTCGCGCCGGAGGTCAGCACGCTCGACTTTTCCAACGCTCTTACAATTCAGGGATTCTTGATTCCAGCACTAGCAACCAATCGCGTGATATCTGAAATGGACCTGAGGGATGGGCAGAGCTTCGCGATCGCAGGACTGCTCGACAATCGAGTAACTGAACAATACCAGAAAATTCCATTCATCGGGGACATCCCGATCCTGGGAAAGCTGTTTCAAAGCCGCACTCTGAATAAGTCGAAGAACGAGCTGGTGGTCATCGTCACACCGCACATCGTTCAGCCTCTGGCGGCAGGTCAGGCGCCGCCGTCGCTGACGTATCCCCAGCCATTTATGCCGTCACTCGGAACTGAAGGGCAGGCGCCCCGGACAAAGTGAGGCGTCATCGCGCGGAATAACAGTAATCAGATGGGAGCTTTTCACTACCAGGTAAGGGGCCAATGCTGACGGTTGGAATAGCGTGCGGTGACACGGCGAGCTCGGCGGAACTCCTGGCGGCTCTGCAGCAGACGGGTATGGTCAAATCCGTTAAGCAGTGGGCGATTCCTGTCCCCAGGATTTCGGAAACCGCGGAGGCAATTCCGGATCTGATTCTGCTTGACCTCTCGCGCGAGACGGAGGCATTTTTCGCATTCGCCGCACAGGTGCGACGGATTCGTCCGGCGACGAGACTGATCGCTATTTCCTCCGCGTCTCCACCGACGCATCAACTTATGTTGGAAGCAATGCGAGGGGGCGTGCAGGACTTCCTTCCTAAGCCGGTCAGTTCGGACGTCCTCAAGAACCTCCTTACTCGCATTGCCGATGAATTGGGTGCGGAGGACAAGCCTTCGTACGACAAGCTGATCGTGGTGATGGGAACCAAAGGCGGAGTCGGCGCAACAACGGTCGCGGTGAACCTCGGAGTTCAGCTTTCAGTCTTTGCACACAAGCGAGTCACTTTGCTTGATTTCGCGCAGCCGCTCGGAAATGTGCACCTCTTGCTCGACCTGCGTCCACAGTTTGGAGTGCGTGACGCGGTGGACAATTTGGACCGGCTGGATAGCCATTTTTTCTCTGGGCTTCTCACACCGCACAAGACCAAGGTCCAGGTTCTTGCGGGAGCCACACAACCCGAAGAATGGCATTCGATACCACTGGCGGCCCTTGAACGGGTGGTGAACGTCGCGCAGGCCAACTTTGAGATGGTGCTGGTGGACATGGGCTCGCAATTCGGGACGGACTGGGCTCCGATTCTGAAAATGGCGCGAATGATCCTAATCGTCGCCGAGGCAAATGTCCCTTCCCTGTGGACACTCCAGCGGCGGCTGGTGGCACTGATGGGTTTCGGAATCGAACCCGACCGGGCAAGAATCGTCCTCAATCGCTGGCACAAAGGGGATGAAGAAGTCCTAAGAGGGGTTCAAAAAGACATCAACCGGCCAGTGTTTGCATACATTCCGAATGATTATCGAAAGGCCAGCACTTCGATCAACCTGGGAACACCGCTTCTGGAAAGTTCACAGAACAATGGTCTGAGCCTCCGTTATCGGCAAATTGCCGCGCAAATTGCGGGTATCGATCCAGGACCCGGCGCCAAAAAGGGCGGGCTCGGCGGATTGTTTTCATTCCCGGGAAAAAGGTGAGATAAATGGCACCCCTTGAAATCATCGGCCGGACCAACTTCGGGGCGGTGAAATCGACTATTCACCGCAAACTGATTCAAAAACTGAATCTCGAAAAAGTCACCGAGGCCAATCGTGAGGACGTCCGGCGCGAGGTCGGATCGATCCTCGAAGCTCTGGTCGTCGGCGAATCCACTCCTATGAATCTGCAGGAGCGGGAGCGGCTGGTGCAGGAAGTTCTGGACGAGGTCTTTGGACTGGGCCCGCTAGAACCGCTGCTCGCCGACACTACCGTGGCGGACATTTTGGTCAACACACACAAACATGTGTACATCGAGCGGCGAGGAATTCTGGAGCGGACGAACGTCCAGTTCCGCGATGATGCGCACCTGATGACAATTATCGACCGAATCGTCTCTGCGGTTGGCCGCCGCGTGGATGAATCATCACCGATGGTAGACGCCCGCCTTGCGGATGGTTCGCGCGTGAACGCCATCATTCCCCCGTTGTCGGTGGACGGCCCGTGCCTTTCGATTCGCCGATTCGGCCACAACAGACTGTCGGCTGAGGACTGGATCAACTATAAGTCGCTGACATTGCCAATGCTGGAGTTGTTGCGTGGCTGCGTGAAGGCGCGCCTCAACGTGGTTATTTCCGGAGGCACAGGCGCAGGGAAAACCACGTTCCTGAATGTCTTGTCCTCCTATATCTCGAATCGCGAACGAATCGTGACCATCGAAGACGCCGCCGAATTGCAGCTCAACCAGGAACATGTCGTGCGATTGGAGACGCGTCCTGCAAACATCGAAGGCAAGGGGGCCATTCACCAAAGGCAACTGGTCATCAATTCACTCCGCATGCGGCCGGACCGGATCATCGTCGGTGAAGTCCGCGGTGAAGAAGCGCTGGACATGTTGCAGGCGATGAACACAGGTCACGACGGATCTCTGACGACCATTCACGCGAATAGCCCCCGCGATGCACTCAGCCGGTTGGAGACCATGGTGGGCATGTCGAATCTGAATCTTCCAGAGAACGCCATCCGGAGACAAATCGCCTCAGCCGTCGATGTGGTCGTTCAAGTAAGCCGCATGAGCGATGGGTCGCGCAAAATCGTAAGCGTGGCAGAAATAACCGGAATGGAATCCGATGTAGTGACCATGCAGGACATCTTCGTGTATCGAAAGCGGGGCATCCGCGAAAACGGAGAGGTGCTGGGAGAATTTCTGCCCACTGGGATTCGTCCCAAGTTCTCCGAGCGGTTGCTGGTGACAGGAATTCAATTGCCCATGACGATGTTCGATTTGCCTAGGTAAAGGTAAAGGACAAGAGGTTCCGATATGGCACTCCTCAGCGCTCTCTTAACTTTCGTCGTAGCGATGGGCATAAGTCTGTTGATTTGGTTTTCATTCGGCGCCGATGGCGGTCAAGAACTGATCAGACGGCGCCTGGACGCGGTACAACGAACCGAGCGCCGCGGTAACCTCGGCCTGGGTGCGCAGCTCGTACGCGACGAAATGTGGAGCGGCGTTCCGGCTCTAAACCGATTGATACTGAGGTGGTCGTGGCCGACGCGGTTCAAGGACTTTGTAATGCAGGCAGGCATGAAGACTCGACCTGGCAAAATCGTCTTGACCTGCGTCGTACTCGCCGTGCTCGCTTTTGTCATAACTAAGCCTCTCTATTCCTTCCCGGCGCCGGTGTTTGTCGCCGGCATCATGGGCGTACTCCCGCTAGTGTACGTGGCGGTGAAGCGGCGGAGTAGATTGAGGCGGTTCGAAGAATATTTTCCAGAAGCTTTGGACTTGCTCAACCGTGCGATCCGCGCCGGACACGCATTCACGACAGGCTTGGGCATGATTGCGACCGAGGCTCCAGAACCAATCGCGGGAGAATTCCGGACGACGTTTGAGGAACAAAACTTTGGACTTCCATTGCGAGACGTCCTGCAGAACTTGTGCGACAGGGTTCCTTTGATTGACGTGCGCTTCTTCGTCACGGCTCTGATGATCCAGAAAGAGACCGGCGGGAACCTATCGGAAATACTCGACAATCTGGCGCACGTGATTCGAGACCGTTTTCGGATTTACCGCGAGGTTCGGGTCAAATCTGCGCATGGCAGGCTCACGGCGGGAATACTGATGGCCATGCCCTTGGTGATGATATTTGGTCTGCGTCTCGTCAACCCGCATTACATGAATGTCTTGTTTCAGGACCCGATCGGGCCATGGCTTCTCTGGGGAGCTGCGGGATTGCAGATCGCTGGTTCGGCATTGCTGTGGAAAATCGTCCACATTGAGGTCTAAGGCAGTCGAGGAGAAGGAGAAATGGACTGGGCAGTTGCAACCGTGACCTTCATCGCCACTGTCGCAATCATGGGTGCGCTCGTCTACGCGTTTGTTCCCGAGGAATTCGGCGTCGCTGGGCGTCTGTCTCGGTTGCTCGGCTCTGTGGCCCCTCTGCGGGAAGCGAGGTTTAAGGAAAGGCAGAAGGAGCGGGTGCAGCAATCGCTCGCAACAATCGGAACCCTGCTTTCTTCAAAAGCGCCGGCCAACAGGTCAGAGTTGATGATGATTCGGGCCGGCTTCCGCAGACCGGAAGCGATGCAAGTCATCAACGGAGTCCGCCTCCTCCTTCCAGTGGCGTTTTTGGCCATCGCGTTATTCAGCGGACTGTATCGCTGGAATCCGTTTTTCATCTTGCTGTTCGCCGGGGTCTTGGGCTATCTGCTCCCCGAAATTTGGCTCATAGGAAAAATTCGAGCCCGGCAACACCGTTTGCGGCTGGCCATTCCTGACGGATTAGACCTACTTGTGATCTGCGTTGAGGCCGGCCTTGGTTTAGACCATGCCTTGATGAGGGTAGCTCAGGAGCTGCGGATCACGCACCCGGAATTCACTGAAGAGCTGCAACTCGTAACGGCGGAAATGCGCTTGGGGAAGACTCGCGTGGAAGCGTTGCGAGAGCTTGCACGCCGAACAGGGCTCGATGACATTAAGGCACTGGTGGCCATGCTGGTGCAGACGGAGCGATTTGGAACGAGCATTGCTCAGTCGTTGAGGGTTCATTCGGACGATATGCGGCTCAAGAGAAGGCAGCGCGCCGAGGAACTCGCAGCAAAAATCAGCGTGAAGATGGTTCCGGTTCTGGTGTTTTTTGTGTTCCCGGCGCTGATGATCGTAATCCTGGGGCCCGCTATCATCACCATTGCACGACAGGTCCTGAAGCTGTAACCACAACAAAGGTTTCGCCTGTCGGTATCTATTCCGGGAGGCGAATGGAGCAACCAACAAAGGAGGATTGGACGTGGATCCAACAACTGTTGTTCGAATCTCGGCAGGAGTTTTGGCAGTAGTGGTGCTGTTCATCATCATTTGGCGGCGCAAGCGGAAAGCTTCGGAGTAGGTTTTGGGTGCCGCAGGCACCCGCATTGGGGACGGGAGACGCACATTCGTGTCTAAGATCGATCACAACGGCGCTGTGTATGTTTACAACAAGACGCGGGAGACGTTTGTCGCTACGGAAGCAACGGTTGCCGATTCCTACGTGACGAGGCTCGTCGGCTTGCTTGGTAAGACCAGGACATGGGCGCAACTCGGCAAGGGGCTTTGGGTGGTGCCCTCCCGCGGAGTGCACACGATCGGAATGCTATTCCCCATCGATTTGATCTTCCTGAGCAAAGAGAAGGAAGTTGTCCATGTTGAGGAGCATGTCCGCCCATTCCGCATTTCACGGGTTTTGCTGAAAGCGATGAGCGTTCTGGAACTGCCGCCGCACACAATCTATCGTTCGCAAACGCAAGTAGGCGATAAATTCGAGATCGCTCGAATGAAGCAGGGTCAGGCACCGACCGGCTGACGGCTGGCCAGGCGTAATCCGCGGAGCACGCGAGAAACGAGGATAATAAAGTGAACCTCCGAATGCCATGGATGGTCCTATCCGCGCTGCTCTTTAGTGCCATTCCGTTCCCGGTTCATGCTGGTTCGGAAGGCCCGAAGAGCTGGTTCCACTCCAAACAGGGCACACCTCAATCTTCAAAACATAAAAGCAGTCACCCTGCACCAAAAAACCACGCCTCAAGGCATCACGCCTCGAAGCACCCCAAACCGCACCACACAAAAACCACCAATCATTGAGAAATACAGCGTGAATAATTACCCACGATAGATTCACGCGCGAACCACACCAAATTCTGCACCACTCCCTCTTGCTTTTTCCACGTTGAAAATTGACGATAGAAAACCGTTATGGCACCGCAGGACACGTGTTCCAAACCAAGTGGAGTTGCGCGAGATCAGGGCTCGGCAGATTCGGGGCGTCCGATTTTCCGGGCGGCGGCAGGGGGCGGCATGGCCCGGATTATGGAATTCAAGCGGCAGCTTAATGTGGATGATCCGAGGCCGGAACCGCTGGATGGGCGAGGGCGCGTGGGGCCCTTGCGGCTCTCGTCAATGACCGGGCGCTCGGCGCTGCATGTAATTCCTTTTCTTGTTCACCCTGAATCGCCCCCCGAGCGGTGAAACTCACTTCGCTCAGTCCAATTTCGACTCATCGACATGTCTGCGAGATGCGCCCGGGGTAGCTGATAAACTGAACCACCACTATGATGACATCAAGCACAGTCCCACCCGGATGGTAATGATCGAACCAAATATTTGGGGCGACTAGCGGGATGAACACCCATAACACCGCTGGATGCTCCCTAAGCCGGTCAAAAAATCTTGCGGCATGGGCCAGGAGTTTATCCCTCCCCGTTTCTCCTCGATTCCCGATTAACGCGCTAATCGGACAAGTAGGTCCCGGTACCCAAGTTACCGGTTATCCGACTTTCTGGGTTATCACCTCTGGGTCGGATGATTGGAAGTATCCGTTGCTACAAGATAGAGGTTCGCCGAACATGCTCTCCGGCTTTACCAGCGAGAGCAACGCGGGAGCGACTGTCAGGCCTTGCCGGGTGCGTATGTTCGGCGATGGCGGCGCTGGGCTGGAGCGGGTCTATCCGTGCTGGTTCCGGCGCAAGACCCTTCTTCCCACCACGGCCAGTAAGCCGGCGCCCAACATGATCATGCTCGATGGCTCAGGGACCGAGCCAATGTTCACGACAATAGAGCCAAAGGTTGCTGGGTACGTGCCAGGGGCCAAAAAAGAATTTGCGGCGAATCCGTCTACGATCACGTTTCCGCTGCTGTATCTGAGGCACGCAGTCGCGTCACTGCCAATAGGAGCTCCAAAGGTGATCCCATTGACCGTACAAGCTGCGCCCGCCGCCGAATTCCAACCAAAACCTTCCACCGTACCGCCGCTGATCTGCGTGATAGAAGCAACGTCTCCAAAAGTGGGAATGGTCGGCTCAGTAAAACTAAACGCGGTTGCTGGGAAACCGACTCCAGCGCCAGGAAAGGTCACGGTATAGATGAAGCTATCTGCGCGCAACGCCGTAGGACCAAGCAGCATTGCAAGCACGGCCAGCATCAGCTTGGCCGGGACCTGTTTACGAGTCATATTGCTCTCCTCCTCTCGTCGGATTGATCAGCCCGCAATTCAATCGTGAAAGACGATCCCCCCGTAATGTCGTTCCCAGGACATACTCGATACTTTCGGAAGCTGGTGTTTCTGAGACCCCTGTACCCTTGAGGCGCGCAATCCCTTTACCACACCTGGATATGCTGGAAACACGGGACTTGCCACAATCTAGCAGGTGAACTGGGATCAACTGCTTGCACATTTTGTGCAACGGCTTTCTTTAAATGGCCGCCGCGTTGCACCAACGGGCAAGAGGCACTCCTCAGTAGCCTAGTTACGAGGTTCCAAGACGAGCCGTGAGGAATGGCTGAGGATCGGCTGGGTGACCCCGGCTCTGGTGGTCCTCAGAATAAGCGTTGATAACATGTTATCACCAGGTAGTCAGCAAGTGCCTGATAAACGCGCTTACCGGACAAATAAAGTGCTACTTCAATTGTCCGGTAATGCGACTTATCGGGACTTAGCCTGCCGTCACCCGGCCACTCATCAAAATGCCTGTTTGGATTCTCCAGTGTCCGTTCGAACAGTAGCCAGTTGCATTGATTTCGCCTAAGCTACTTTGGACCATAAGTACTACGTGCGAACAGCTCGCTGTACAAAAGAGTTGGGGCTGCGGCTTTGTTCGCCCGTGTGACTGGTGGACTTAAATATCTTAAGATTCTCAGGAAACCCTCCAGCCCACCGGTGAAAAAGGGGGCAAAGCATGCTTGACATAGATGCTCTCACCGAATTTAAACACGGTGTGGCCCTCCTGAAGAATGGGCATCCCCAATTGGCCATGGAGCGCTTGCGGCGCGCCTTCGAATGTGAGAGGCAAAACCCCCTCTACCTATCGTATCTCGGGTTGTCAATCGCGCGCGCCGAACGCAAGTGGGATCAAGCCTCGGAGCTGTGCGAAATAGCCGTACAGCTGGGACACGAAGAGGTCCAGTTCTATCTGAACTTAGCTGAGGTTTACGCATCTGCTGGACGACGCGCAAAGGCGCTGGATACGCTGAACGCTGCCCTTGAATTGTTCGGTGAGGATGAGCGATTAAGACGCGCCCGCAGAGGAGTGGAGAGGCGCCGCTCTCCGGTATTGCCTTTTCTCAGACGCAACCATATCTTGAATCGGAAGCTCGGAAAATTGTTGCACCGCATACTGAAGCGCCTAGGCAAAGAAAATGTGTGAGACGACTTGGCCGTCCAGATTGCGCGGTCGGACATATCAAGTATGTCATTCCTTGAAGACCTGAAAACCAATTTGGTCCATGTCGAAAGGGAATCCTTTCCGCCCACCTGTCCGGTTATCCGGCTAATCGGGAGTTGACGCCGCTGCCAGGGCGGACTACGGATGATAAGAGAATTTCTCAACAGTAATCGGCGGGTCAAGAGTGAACAGCCACTTGTCCGATTATCCGACTAATCGGGAGTTGCCGCAGACCGAGGCGGCAAATTAGCGGGTGGTAAGGGGACTTCACAACACCTATCCCGGCCAGGTAGTTTCCGACTACCCAACTTATGACGCGTTGGCTTCCAGTCTCCCGTTAGGCGACTTTCCGGCGAATAAGACTAACAATACCAGCCATGCCTGTTCCGAGCAGCAGGAGGCTGGAAGGCTCGGGTGCAGCTACAATAGCAAATGTTCCAGCAGCTGCCTCCCCAGTCCCGAAGCCAGCTCCAAACGCCGATATCGCTAGTCCCCCAGATCCGCTCGTCGTGGAAAATGCAAATTCATTTACCACTGTCGATTGCGCATTCCATTTAGAGCTCGCACCAGCGCAATCAGTGAGGAGCGAAAAAGTGGCCGCCCCACCTGTGGTCGCAGTTAAACATGAGGGCAGAGGCGGCGCTGTAAAGGGGTTGTTGGCGTTGCGGAAGGATGTGGTTAGGTTAAAGGTGATCCCGTCCCAGCTCACGATGAAGTTGCTAAAGGTTGACGTCGTGCTGTCGAAGGCGAATGTTCCAGATATCGGTTCCGGAGCGCCCGCCGTTTTTGTGAAATTAATCACGTAGTCCGTAACATTATCCGCGCGAGCGTTGGGCGCGACGACGGTCGCAAATACTAAAGCGATGATCCACAATGATTTTCGCATTCCAAACCTCGCCGTAAATAATCGCACTCTCATCTGATGGCTCTTTCGCGCAGGAGTTTGCGTCGGCAAATAAACAAAGTCAACGGTAGAATGATCGACATTTGCGTCCTGTCAGTACTGCTACCTGTCTTTGAAAATGGTTTGTTCGCGCAAAGTACAGATTTTCGTAAAAGTATTCGTCGAGTTCGACTCTCATTATGATGCAAGGTGTTGCACACTTTCCTCCAAATGTTGGCGCCGAGGACCACTTCGCGGAGACTATGCATGATGAACGCGCTTACCGGACAAGTTCAGTACTAGCCCGGAACATGTCCGGTTATCCGACTAATCGGGAGTTGACCTACTCTGTTTTCCGAGTGTCTGTGATGCTGATTCATTAAGCACCGACTTGTACGCGCTGTGAAGTCGTAGAGCCGTTCTGTCTTAAGTTTTGATTGAGGTGAATAATGTCTTCTTGGAAATGGATTTGGCTAAGCTTTCTCGGCGGCGGCACTGCCTTCTGGATTTCCGATGTGGTAATCCCCGCTTTGGACCCGAACGAACAAGGGGTAGCGGCGACGGTCGCGTGTCCAATTGTGTTAATCGTGTTCTATACAGCAATGCTCAGGCTCAGAAGAGCTGACCGTTCGGGCCCTTCCACAGCGATTTTTGCCCTTCTCGGGATATGGGTACTAGGTGAGTGGTTCATGATGCTGGCCCAGACTTTTCGCGGAAGCGGATTCAAAGCGGGGTTCGAGTGGAGAGAACTTGGTTACCTTTTAGTTTCGAGCTTTAAGCCGATGGAAGTTCATGAGATGGCCGCCCTAGAAGGTAATCTCATTGCATTATGGTTGGGAACCATGGCCATGCTCATCTGTCATCTGGCATTCGAACTAAGCCGCTGGATAATTCCTCCGAGCCTCTGGGCTACCCTCAAACCACGTCGCGCGAGGGGATAACTGAGTGACCGACGGAGGTGCGCCCGAGTCACGGTGGAGTCAAAACTAATCCACATGCCCGATTAACGCGCTTACCGGACATGTACAGCACTGGTATTAAAGATTTCC
>Ga0210408_10003977_pt1 | contig 13363 bp, 10 predicted proteins | sample IncBWH4MmetaG_FD_155471 | JGI IMG/M metagenome (GOLD analysis project Ga0210408, IMG submission 155471) | Forest soil microbial communities from Barre Woods Harvard Forest LTER site, Petersham, Massachusetts, United States - Inc-BW-H-4-M | ecosystem: Environmental > Terrestrial > Soil >...
ATCTCGCCCGCCAACAACAGCAACGGACGCTTGGAGTTATTGATCAGCACCAGCTTGTTGACCTGCGCGCTGTCGCGAATCGACGGCGTCGCATGTCTCCGGATCAGCCCGCGAACGTTGCCGTACTCGGTCACCACCACTTCACCGGACCGCAATCCTTCATCCAGAGTCAAAAACTCGCCCGTGGAATAGCTCTTCGAAGCCACCACCGGAAACACGGTCAAGTTCCCATGCCGGATCGGTTCCAGCACGTTGTACCCGGACGCTCCGCCCACTTCCCCAGCCCGCGCCTGCCGCTGGTCTGCGATCACCAGCCCGCCCACGATCATCAGCACCATGCACCCTAAGAAAATCTTGGGACTCATACAGTTCCTCCCCCGTCGGCGGGCGGGCGCACCCCGCGCTCTCACGAAGCTCGTCGCTATCCGGAGCGCGCCGCCCATCTCGACTCTTTGGAAGAACGAAAAAGTAGCCGGCCTTGCGTCCAAAATTCACACTCCATGCGTCTAAGAAGTTGGTAGCATCAGGGCTAGGAAAGATGCAGCTCTTGAAGCGCAGCTTTTGTTCCTGCTGTGGGTTTAAGCAACTGGGTTTAAGCAACTAGGTTTTGAGCAAAGAAGTAGCTCGAAGTCCGCACCAGGAAGTCCGTCCGAGGAAGTCCGCCCGCGAATGAGCGCCACTAAACCGATCTCCGCCGTTCAGTCCATAGTCCAGGAGCTGCTGCCGGAGCTCCACCCAAAGAGCGGATGCGAAAAAATTGGCCTGACGCGTGAGGCCTTCTCCATCATTCTTTGTGACGTCGGTGCGAAGTACGCGACGGTAGCCACGTCGGATGGCGAACTCCGGACTTTCTTTCTCAACCTGCGTGTCGAGGAACTGGCTTTGGCGCGGGCCTGCGCCGCCGGCGACAACTCTGCCTGGGAAATTTTCCTCACCCGCTATCGTGAGAAACTCTACCTGTCGGCGCTGCGCATCGCCCGCGAAGACTCGGCCGCGCGCGAACTGGCCGACACTCTCTACGCCGACCTCTATGGCACATCGCTGCGCGACGGCCAGCGCGTTTCGAAACTCTCGTCCTACACCGGTCGCGGATCGCTCGAAGGCTGGCTGCGTACAGTGCTGGCGCAGGAATACGTGAATCGCTATCGCCGCACCAAACGCTTGGTCAGTCTCGATGAAGAGTCCGAGGAGGGCGTGCAATTCCGCGCTCCTGACCTTACGCCAATCGCCTCCGCGGATCCCCGCCTGGAGCTGGCCACCGATGAGGCCCTGGCCTTCCTCTCGGGCGAAGACCGCACCATCCTGAGCGCGTATTATCTCGACGGGCGCACCCTGGCTGAGATTGCCCGTATGCTGGGCGTGCATGAGTCGACCATCAGCCGCAAGCTCGATAAACTGGCGAAGACTTTGCGAAAACAAATCCTCGCCGGCCTGGTGCGCCGCGGCATGGCCCGCCGCCAGGCCGAAGAAGCTCTGGAAGTGGACGTGCGCGATCTGCAGCTGAATATCCGCCGCACATTGACGCAAGAATCGCCGCCAGCTACGTTCTCTAAGAAGAGAGTGGAGGCGGCGGCCACAGAGCCCGGGATGGAGTCGAATCCCTGACCTGGCAGTGAGCAGTCTAGAGTTGGAAATGCAGGTTGAGATGCAGAAGGTTCCCAAGATCGTGAGTGATCGGCTGAGGGCTACGACTTCGGCTTTGGGACATCCCGACCCGAATCTGCTGACTGCCTTTAGCGAGCGCGCGCTGCCGGAGTCAGAGCGCGCCCTGGTGCTGGAGCATCTTGCCCGCTGCGACGATTGCCGCGATGTCGTCGCGCTCGCATTGCCTGAGATCGAAGTGGTCGAGAACGAAAGCCTCGGCACAGTTCGCGCCGGCCGGCCGCGCTGGGCTGTTCTTCGGTGGGGTTTGGTGGCTGCCAGCGTCGTCGCAGTCGCGTCAGTGGGCGTTGTCCAGTACCGGCAAACTCATCATCCGCCGACTATGGCTTCCATAACGCAACCTCGCAGCGAGGTTGCCGCATACACGGCGCAGAATTCGCCCGCTGTTCGGGACGCTGTCACTCCACAGGCACAGGACCGCGAGGACAGACCGCCAGTCTCCAATTTAAGAAGTCGTTCTGACGGCCGCTCTACAGACGAGAAACGAGATCTCGGCGAAGTTGGCCTAGTTCAGAAAAAAATCCTTGGCCGAGCGGGAGCAGTCGGCACTTTCGGTGATGCCGTGGGCGGAGCTGCCGCCGCGTCTACTTTTGACCGAGGTCCCAAGCTAGCCGCGAATCAAGCGCCCAAAGATTTGGCGCTCGCGAACGAATTGAAAGCGCCCGCGCCATCCCTGCCGAAGCAGGAAGCGGTGGCCGAGCTTGCCAAGCCTGCTCCGGGAGCCTATTCACAGACGGTGCAGGTGCAGTCGGCAAACGCCGAGGTCGACGCTCAGAATCAGAATCAGAATCAAAATCAGAATCAGGCTCCGGATCAGCTCGCCCTGAATGACCTGGACGCGCTCTCCGAGCGGCAGGTCCCGATCGACAAGGTGGACAAAGCCAAACCAGTGGTTGGAGGAAGCGTGGCCGGCGCCGGAACTGCCCTTGCCACGCCTTACGAACCGCCGCTCCCAGCGTCGGGCCGTCTGCAGATTGCTGGCGAGCCCTCGACTCGCTGGAACATCGCTTCCGACGGGGCTCTGCAGCGTTCGTTGGATGAGGGCAAGACCTGGCAGAACGTGCGCGTGAGCCCAAGCTCCTCGGCGGTCGCCAGTTCCATGGAACTCGGTTACGCCACCAACGCGAAGGCTACCAAAGCCAAAGCAACGAATGCTGCACCTGCGACGGCCAGTCCGAACCCAGTGTTCCGCGCCGTAGTTGCCAACGGCGCCGAGGTTTGGGCGGGAGGTTCGGGCGGCCTCCTCTATCACTCAGTGGATGCCGGCAGCCATTGGACCCCGGTCGTTCTCAAGGCGAACAGCGTTGCGCTCACCGGTGACATCACCAGCGTAGATTTTTCCGACGTGAAGCACGGAAGAGTCACGACCTCGACCTCCGAAGTCTGGACCACCGCCGATGGCGGAGCGTCCTGGCAGAAACAGTGATCGCGCGTCTTTTCCGTTCCCACGATCAGATCGGCTGTGCCACTTCTCTTCCACAGCTGGCTACTCTTCCGCAAGATCCCATAGCTCTCCGCAAACCCTATTACCAAAGTGACGTTTACACCCGGCCACAGCGCCTTTAGCATCCATCTCGTGGTTTGGCAGTTCTGGGGGAGGGCTGCCGAGGCGTCCTGGACTGAAAAGTCGAGGGCGCTTTTTCTTGCTCAAATCGCTCTAAACCGGCCCACAAACGCTGCATCGCCTACGTTGATCCTCGGCAACTCGCGCAGTAGCCCCCGATTTCCAATCGCGATATCAAAACCCGGAACCGGCAGTCTTTTTCCACCTGCAGCTTAAGTTTCTCGAACCCGTCGCTGACAAATTCCGTGATCTTGCCGCAGCGCAGACACGCCATGTGGATGTGGTCCCGGCCCAGCTTTCGCTCGTAGTAGTGCCCCTCGCCGTGAATATGCATCAGGTCAAGCTCGTCAACCAGGCCGTGCCGTTTGAGCAGGCGCAGCGCACGGTAAACCGTGCTGCGGTCGACGCTGGCATCGATTTTTTTTGCTTTGCGCAGAATCTGGCTGGCGTCGAGATGCTTGCTCGCCGTTTCCATCACGCTCAAAATTGCGCGCCGCTGTTGCGTCATGCGGATGCCGCGCTCCGAAAAGTGAGCCTGCAACCGTCCCGGCATTTCGGTTTGAGGAAGTGGCATCAGGAATCTCGCTTGTCGCAACTGGTCGCAATTACCCTGCGACGAAATCTTCCACCGGAACTGGACAAAGCGCAGCCTCCTCCGGCATGCTTTTAAAGTTACACCTAGATGCGACTCAGTTGCAACTAACATGCCCCCGCCTCAAACTAGCGTTCCACTGGCCGGCCCACGCATCGCAGCCATCTTCCCCTGCGTAATCGCCCTCGCGTTGCTGCTCTGTTCCCGGACTTATGCGCAAGAGAACTATTTCGTGACCTACTCTCACGAGATGGAGGAACCCGGCAACCTCGAAATCGCCGCCAAGAATGTGACCGGATCTCCGAAAAGCGGCAACGCTTTCTTCGCCACCGCGCTGGAACTTGAGTATGGCGTGAAGGCCTGGTGGACGACCGAACTCTATCTCGATGGCCAGACCACCACGGACCAGAGCACGTTATTCACGGGCTTCCGCTGGGAGAATCGTGTGCGCCCGCTGCTGCGCGAACATTGGATCAACCCAGTCCTGTATTTCGAATTCGAAAACATCAATGGCGCAGACAAAGCGCTACTCGAGGTTGTTGGCCACGACGCCCGCGCCGACTTCCTCGGCCGCAACCATCGCAGCGAGAAAAAGCGCGAGGCCGAGTTTAAGCTGATCCTCTCCAGCAATTTCAAGGGCTGGAATGTTTCCGAAAACATCATTGCCGAGAAGAACTTGTCGAACGCGCCCTGGGAGTTCGGCTATGCCCTAGGCGCGAGTCGAGCGCTCGCCCTGGCTGCGAGTGCGAAAAGTTGCCGCTTCTGCCGCGAGAACTTCGCCCTCGCCGCCGAGATGTATGGAGGTTTGGGCGAACGCCACAGCTTTGGCCTGCACGACACGTCCCACTATGCCGGCCCGGTGCTCACCTGGAATATTCCCAACGGTCCCAGCCTACGGCTTTCTCCGAACTTCGGACTCAACAGCAACAGCCACGGTTTTCTTATGCGCTTCATGGTCTCCTATGAAATCGACCAGGTTCTTTCGAAGTTGAGAGGGCGGTGAAGATGCGCCGCCTGCCACTTGCTCTGCTCCTATTTGCGCTAGCCGGAACTCTGTACGCCGGTCCTGGCAACGGAGAATGGCTGCGTAAAGTTCCAGCGAAGGACCGGAATCGCGCCAACCCGCTCGCGAGCGATCCTGACGCCCCCATCGCCGGCGCTAAGATCTTTGCCGCGCACTGCGCCGCCTGTCATGGAGCGCAGGCCGAAGGCAAGACAGATGCCAAGCACAGCCGTCCGAACTTGCATTCCGATCGCGTGAAGCAGGCTACTCCCGGAGAACTTTTCTGGCTCCTCACCAACGGGAGCCTGAACAACGGCATGCCTTCCTGGAGCCGCTTGCCCGCGCCCCAGCGCTGGCAACTGGTAACGTTCCTGAAATCCTTGCCGTAGCTCTGTTCAAAGGATTGCAAATCCGCATGCCCTCCTCCTCTTTGCCGCCCCGCGGCCTTCCCAGGCTGCTCCCTGCCTTGCGACTTTCGTACTTCCCCAAGCATCTAACTACGGTGTTACGATAGTGAGTTAGGCTCCCTGAAAAGGAAGCACTTATACCGATCGCCAGACCCGGCAAGCAGCTCCAGTGGAGCGTCGGCCGACAGCGCGACGTTACAACGAGGAGAAAGAATATGGCAGGCAACGGAATCGTCGAAGTCACTGACGCGAACTTCGACGCGGATGTTTTGAAATCGGACAAGCCCGTCCTGGTGGACTTCTGGGCAACCTGGTGTGGCCCCTGCCGCGCCATCGCTCCCATCGTCGAAGAGCTCGCCAAGGACTATCAGGGCAAAATCAAAATCGGCAAGATGGACGTCGATTCCAACAGCGCCACGCCCATGCGCTACAAAGTCACCGGCATCCCCACCCTGCTCGTCTTCAAAGGCGGCCAGGTCGTCGAACAGATCGTCGGCTACAAGCCGAAAGAAGCGATCGCCCAGGCTCTCGACAAGCACGTGTAGTCCGCCGTCGGCTCTAGGTTTTCATAAAATCATCGCCCGGGGACAATTCCCGGGCGTTTTCTTTTCTACACGCCCCACTCTTCTCGCAACAACGCGAGAAACGGTGCACCCCGACCCTCAAGGTCCCAGCCGACGCCTGGCCGCGAGATCTGCACCACCCGCCCCGATCCTCGTCGCCACGTCCGGTCAGCACAGCATCAGGTATATATCCCGAAAAAACAAGATACCTTTGAGATAACATCCTTGCTTCTGCGGAGTTAGTGGTATGAGATATCCCTCGATCCTGGCAAAATCTTGAAGACACGGGTCTTGCGGGTAAAATACTGCTGAATAAGGAGTTAGCGGACTGGGTAGAGCCTGTTTCAGGGCTAGTCCTCTCGTATCTCTTGTAGCTATTCATACTTGATACAATTGTAGCATTTCCGTTTAAGAATCGGAGTGCGGGCGGATTCGTATGAGCCTGGGTCTAAAGGGGATAAAAATATTTCGCGGGGGCTTGACACGGGTGGAAGAGGGCAAAGAGTCTGCCGATAAGGAGGGTACACCGTTCCACTACCGCAACTGTTCGCACAACCGTGGAAGAGCGGACGCTTCAGCGCCGCGTCAGGCGGACACTCTAAGATCGGGCTTCAGCCCCTGTGGCGCGTCATCCTGCCCGTACATCGGATTCGCCGACGAATACGGATACTCCCGCGCATCGCGCACCAGCCTGGCCCGAACCGGATTCAGATGGATATATTCGCGATGTTTCTGGTAGTCCTCCGCGTCCTGAATCCGATGATTCGTAAAGCTGGGCTGCCAGACCTCCATCTTCTCCTGCTTGCGCAGGCGATATGAAAATCCGCCTTTCACGAACCGCACCGCGCGCTCCAGTGACATTTCCGGTGCCGGCGTGATCAATACGTGAACATGGTCGGGCATGATCACGAATTCGTGCAGCAGATATTTTCCTTGCGCGCGATAGTCGAAGAGCACGTCGAGCAGGAGACGGGCGCGATTGTCGTTACGGAAGATTGGCATCCGTCTCCATGTGACCGTGGTGATGAAGAAGGTGCGTTGTGCGTCCATCCTCGGATCATAGGGTCGGGGCATGCGGAGTTAGTGTGATGTATGTCACGCGGCGGACAAATAGGGTTTCAGATTGGGAAAGGTGTCAGGGACGATGTTAGAAATGAGGTAGAAGGGGTGGCGCTTTGGCGCGCGCTCCGCGAGAAGAAGACGGGGCGGGGCGCACACGCCGCCTGAAGTGACGTGGAAGAGCGGCGCTTCAGCGCCGCGTTACGCGCTCTTGCAGGATGGGCTTTAGCCCTGGTGGATGGTTTCCGGCGCTGCGACGGAAGACGACCACCGGGGCTGAAGCCCGCGTCCATGTTCGTCCTTGACGCGGCCCTGGAAGGGGCCGCTCTTCCACGGTCGTGCAGGCGGCGGATCGAGGGACTGCCGAGGCTGCCCCGTTTTGCAAGGATGGGAATTTCTAATGCCAATTCTTATCGGTCCTTGAATAAGGAAGATGAGATCTCTGGCTGTGCGCGTCCGTAGTTCCCACCCTTCGCAAAGAACGCGAAGGATGGGGCAACCTCGTTGGTGGTGGCGCAAAAAGGGCCAGCCCGCCTAAGATACAATACAGACCTCACCCCGACACACTTACTGTGGCGAACTGCGACCAGCTCGTTATTACGAACCCGAAAAGGCGATTCGCAATCCAGGCCGGTCGAGACCAATGGTTCCCATACTACGCAGGCTTCTCGAGCGAATTTGCGAGACAGCTCATTGCAAGTGGTGCCCTCGCCGAAGGTGCGGCATTAATGGATCCTTGGAACGGCAGTGGAACAACGACCTCCTCTGCCGCGCTGAACGGCTGCAAAGCCATTGGATTCGACCTCAACCCAGTTATGGCCGTGGTGGCAAAGGCTAGGCTGCTTCCCCAGCACGAAGTTGCAAGCATTGCCCCGTTACTGGCAGACATCCTCAGGAAGGCGGCGCTCGCTAGGAGCGAACTCAACGCTGGGGACCCACTGCAAATTTGGTTTGCTCCCGATGCAGCCGTAACCGTTCGTCACGTCGAACGCGCCATTCATCGACTCCTCGTTTCCGCAACAGACACCAGAAGCGCCTTGGACTCAATTCAAGATCTATCGAGCATTGCCGCTTTCTTCTACGTGGCTTTGTTCCGTGCCGTGCGCTCGTTGCTCCATCGTTTCAGAGGATCGAACCCCACGTGGATAACGCGGCCCTGCACCCTCAATTCTCGAATTAGGCCGTCCGCTTCGAACGTGAGGCAGTCCTTTACAAGTTACGTTACGCAAATGGTGTTGAGCTCCTCGACGGCTCCCACGGAGCAGAAATCCTGCGCGGCTGACTCTACGATCAGAGTCGCCTCCTCGGAAAACCTTCCAGTTCGGCGCGGAACGATTGACTTTGTGCTGTCTTCACCCCCATATTGCACGAGGATTGATTACGGCATCGCGACGTCGCCCGAACTGGCAGTGTTGGGTTTTCGGGTCGATACACACTTGGGCGAACTTCGTGCCCGCCTCATAGGAACACCGACCATTCACACAGACACGCCCAATCCGGAGGTATCATGGGGCGGCGCCTGCTCCGAAGTGCTTGAACGAATCAGCAATCACCCCTCGAAAGCGGCAAAGGCTTACTACTACAAGACCTACGTCCAATATTTTGCTGCGATGGCACGATCATTTTCCGAGATAAGCCGATGCCTCAAGAGGCGGGGCCGATGCGTTGTTGTGGTTCAAGATTCGTACTTCAAAGATGTGCACATCGATCTCGCCGCGATCTTCGCGGAAATGGCACCTTCGGCGTCGCTCAACCTTCACCGTCAGGTGAACTTCCCGATCAGCCGCACCTTTGGCAGCATTAACTCGAGCTCGAGGAGTTATCGAAATACAGCCTCAGCGACTGAATCAGTTTTGTGTTTCGCTAAGGACGCATGACGGTTTGCACCGTAGCTACTTCGCGCCGATGATTTTGCCCTTCGTCTTTGAACTGAGGAAATACGCGAATGCGCTTTCCAGAAACAAATGTCGTCTCTTTATCGCATACGATTCAACGGAAGCTTGAGAGATGTACTTTTGAAATGCCTCCAGCAGGCCCGGATTTGTAGGCTCTTTGAATCGGCTCAATAACCCTAGGTTTTTCTTAATCTCGTCTAGTAGTTTTACGTAAAACTCCGCGAAATCCTCGATTTGGTGTGGCTTTTTCTGCACGTGCAATTCCTCACAAAAAAGATACGCAGACACAGCTACAGCCCTGCTTGTAATACTCTCTGCCCTCTCACCAAAATGCTTCTCCATGTTCTTAAGCACCGCCCGTATCCGATTCAGGTTTCCATCGTTCTCATCCAAATCGTACCTGTCCTTGAAAAAGTCCTCGAGATCGTCATAACGTGCCCTTACGAAGTTCCCGGTCTTGCCCCGACTGAACGAATTGATGCAGATCTGAGCGAGCGTAAATTGTCTGGAGAACCTTTTCCCCGACAACTTGGTCCGCCTGAGGAATGGAGCCTCTTTGCCCATCTCCTTATAGACGAAGTCGCGTATCGTCCCCATGTGAGACTTCAGCAGCTCTCCTGAATTGAGCCTGACGCCAAGCTGTAGACGCCGGAATATCTCTCGAAGGAACTCTTCGTCGTCGATTTGGGGGTATATGACGAAAGTGAGTTCATACTCGTCGATCTTGTCGGCGAGCGTCGGCAACTCTGCGCGCAGCCGTTTGCACGTGTATCGTTCCCCGGCAACCCTGATTGTCAACGGGCTGTCTGTAGACTTCTCCGGCTTGAAGAAATTTAGGAGAGTAGCCATCCTCTGTTTTCCGTCAATGCACTCGAACTCAAAATTCTCCTTACCCTTTATCCGCGCGAGATAAATTTTTGGTATGTCGATGTTTTGGTAGATTGAGTCGATAAGCTTTTCTTGGTCCTCGCGCGACCATATCTTTTCGCGCTGGTAATCCGCATCGAGATCAATTCTATAAACGTAGTCTTCGACAAAGGTTTTTGCCGCAATCTGTTTGATTACCCTTATTGGGCGTGCCTCTGGTTTCGTGCGCATAGAGTATCCGCTCACTTTACTACCTTTTTCACATGCTTAGTGAGGCCTGCCTTCTTCGCCCCGAGCAGAGCCAGGCTCTTGTACTTGAGCCATGTTTTGAAGGGATTTGCCGGTTCCTCCTCCGGCACGAGGTTATCCTTAGTCTTCGTGCGCCGAGGGAAAAAACTATAGTCCGAACGGATGCTTGTGAGTGTCCGCAGAGCGGGGAAGAAGCCGTAATTGGAGCGGATTCCTTCTCCGACTGTTTCCCCGGCAATGATCTCAATCTCAAACGCCGTTCCCCTTTCCAAATGCGCCTTGAAGAGCAGGTCGATTAAATGGGCGTCGTTCTGGCTTAGCGAGCAGCCGATCACACGAAGTGTGTCGCAGCCTACCAAAGTTTGCAGTGCTTGGTTCCAAATGCAACCGTATGGCGGATGGACATAGCTCTTAGTTGATCCCAACGGAATGATCTCGATGTTTCTCCTCCTCCCGCGTATCTTTACGTTCTTCCAATTAAAAGAGCCATGGAGCTTGAGCAGCGGGACATCATTTGTTCGCAACGGTTCGTCCAGCGAAAAACAGTAGCGTGGATTGCCATGATACTGTCGATACGCCGTGTCCAAGACGTCATCGTAGTTCAGAGAAATCACTCCTGCTAGCGCCTCTTGCTTCAGGGTGGCTGGGTGCTCGTGAAGTTCAAACAGAGCCTTATGCAGGTGGAAACGGCGAGTTCTGGGGGCGGAAAGAATCTGCTCGATGTCTTCCCGCACCAGGGTCTTTAGCGTTTTGGTTTTGTACTCCCAGCCGGGGATTTTACTGCTCTCGATCAGACTTATCAGCAACTCGATATTTAAGGATCCAGAGGTTCCCGAGACCGTGGCAACGTCGCTTAGATACGCTGGGTCTCTCCTGGCTCTTTCGATAACTCGTGAAGATACGTGACTTACCAGAAGGCCGCAGTTGTTCTTGTCGATCAGATCCGGGTCAATATTGTGGAGCTCGGCGTGAGTTGCTCCAGCCCCGAAGAGGTAAACGATTTTGCTTGGTTAGCTTCGGCCATTACCCGTCGCTTAATGCTCCCCACGAAAAAGGGGCCACGGCTTCGCCGTGACCCCCTCACAGTGGAGCATTTATACTCCTCATCCCCCAATAAGCGCCAAGCCACTTTCGTGCCGGCGACTCCCCACCAACTTCCTAACTACACCCGCTGGTACTCCCGCAGCTCATGCACCGATAGCAACTGCCATTCCGCGTCATGATGCTGCCGCAGAAGCTGCAGGTTGGGGCGTCGCCCAGGTCGACGATTCCGGCTAGGGCGTCGGCGGCGTGGACGGAACCTGCTCCAGAGGCTCCGGGCTTTGGGCTTCGGGTTTCGGCAGAACCATTCATCTCGCCGTTCTCTGACGGCTGAGAGCTGACAGCTGACAGCTTGGGTCTCAGGTTCTCGAACAGCATCTGCTGCTGGCCGGTGAGGAAACGGAACTGCAGCCAGCGGAAGATGTAGTCCATGATCGACTTGGCGTAGCCGATGTCGGGATTGGTGGTCCAGCCGCTGGGCTCGAAGCGCGTGTGTGCGAACTTCTCGCAGAGCAGGCGCAGCGGCACGCCGTGCTGCAGCGCGATGGAGGTGGTCAGGGCAAAGCTGTCCATCAGGCCGCTGACCGTGGAGCCTTCCTTGGCCATGGTAATGAAGAGCTCGCCGGGGCTGCCATCGGGATAGAGGCCGACGGTGATGTAGCCCTCGTGGTCTCCAATCTTGAACTTGTGCGTGATGGAGGCGCGCTCCTCCTGCAGACGATGGCGCACGGCCCGCGGCGGGGCCTGGAGATTTTCTTCCTCGACGACGGCGATCGAGTTCTTCGCGTCGTCCTTGGTGGAGTTTGCCGTCTTGGTTCCGGCGGCCGAGAGTGGCTGAGACTTCTTGCAGCCATCGCGATAGACAGCCACGGCCTTGATGCCAAGCTTCCAAGCCTGGAGGTAAGCCTCCATGATGTCTTCGACTGTGGCATTCTCGGGAAGATTGACCGTCTTCGATATAGCCCCGGAGATAAACGGCTGCGCCGCCGCCATCATGCGTAGATGTCCCATGTAGGCGATGGAACGCGTGCCCTTGGCGGGCTTGAACGAGCAATCAAACACGGCGAGATGTTCGTCCTTGATATGCGGCGCGCCTTCGATGGTGCCGGTAGCGTCGATGTAGCTGACGATGGCGTTGGCCTGATCGTGATCGTATCCCAGCTTGAACAGCGCCGTAGGCACGGTGTTGTTCACGATCTTAATCATCCCGCCCCCGACCAGCTTCTTGTATTTCACCAGCGCGAGGTCCGGCTCGATTCCCGTAGTATCACAGTCCATCATGAAGCCGATGGTTCCTGTGGGGGCTAGGACTGTTACCTGGCTGTTGCGGTAGCCGTGCTTTTCGCCGTGGGCCAGGGCTTCGTCCCAGCATTGTTTGCTGGATTCGTAGAGGGCGGCGGGGACGTTGGCCTTGTTGATATTGTTGACGCTGGCGCGGTGCATGCGGATTACGTCGAGGAACGGTTCGCGGTTGAGGTACCAGCCGGGGCAGGCTCCGCCGGGCATGTTGGCGGCGGCAGTGATGCCGAGGCGAGTTGCGACCGTGTCGGTGGCCGGACTTAGGGGCTCGCATTGTTCGGCGATGCGGCTGGATTGCAGGTAGGCTTCGCCGCACATGATGGCGGTGACGCAGGCGGCGTAGTCGCGGCCTCCGTCGGAGTCGTAGGGGTGGCCGGCTGCCATGAGCAGAGCGCCGAGATTTGCGTAGCCCAGGCCTAGCGGGCGGTAGTCATGCGAGTTGCGCATGATCTGCTCCGTGGGATAGCCGGCGTTGTCGACGATGATTTCCTGCGCGGTGATGAGAATGTCTACCGCGTGGCGGTAGGCTTCCACGTCGAACGTGCCATTGGGCGCGAACTTCAGCAGATTCAGGCTGGCCAGGTTGCAGGCCGAGTCGTCGAGGAACATGTATTCGCTGCAGGGATTGCTCGCGTTGATGCGGGCAGTATTCTTCGAGGTGTGCCAGCGGTTGACGGTGGTGTCGTACTGCATGCCGGGATCGCCGCAGTGCCAGGTGGCTTCGGAAATCTTCTTCAGCAGATCTTTGGCTTTGTAGGTCTTCATCACGCTGCCATCGCGCACCGACTTGGTGGAGAAGTCGGTGTCGCGGACCACGGCGTACATGAAGTCGTCGGTAACGCGGACACTGTTGTTGGCGTTCTGGAAAAAGATGGAGCTGTAAGCATCGGAGTCGGGAGACGATCCGTCATAGCCCTGGGCGACCAGCGCGTGGGCTTTTGCTTCTTCCTTCTGTTTGCACTCGATGAAGTCGACGATGTCGGGATGGTCGACGTTAAGGATGACCATCTTGGCGGCACGGCGAGTTTTGCCTCCGGACTTGATCACGCCGGCGAACGCGTCGAAGCCCTTCATGAAGCTGAGCGGGCCGCTGGCGGTGCCGCCTCCGCTGAGGCCTTCGGTGGACGACCGGAGCGAGGAAAGATTCGTGCCGGTGCCGCTG
>Ga0210408_10003981_pt1 | contig 13351 bp, 11 predicted proteins | sample IncBWH4MmetaG_FD_155471 | JGI IMG/M metagenome (GOLD analysis project Ga0210408, IMG submission 155471) | Forest soil microbial communities from Barre Woods Harvard Forest LTER site, Petersham, Massachusetts, United States - Inc-BW-H-4-M | ecosystem: Environmental > Terrestrial > Soil >...
AGCGGGAACGGCTTCGACCGGCCCGACGTGGTTGGACCAATCGTCTACCACCCTCACGATCCGTCGAACTACGTTGATCTGACGGCCTTCGCCATCCCTTGCACCGTTAACGTCACCACTGCATCGGGTTTGGCCTCAGACTGCGCCCTCGGAACGCGACATTTTGGAAATCTTGGACGCAACTCTCTGCATGGACCGACATTCAAACAGTGGGACTTGGCGGTTTATAAGAACACAGCGATCACCGAGCGGCTAAAGATGCAGCTCCGCGCCGAATTCTTCAATGTGCTGAATCATCCGAACTTTGCGAATCCGTTCCTGCCAGCCTTCATCGCCGATCCAGGAATCAGCGGCTTTAAGGTCAGCGGGAATCGTGAAGTGGGCAAAGGTGGCTATCCCATCACAGCTACAGGCGACGTGGGAATAGGAAACCCGTTCCTTGGGGGCGGCGGGCCGCGCGGGATTCAGTTGGCGGCCAAGTTTACGTTCTAGCGGCGCATCACTTTTCCTGTTCAACAGGGCCCTCCGATCCGATCGGCGGGCCCTTTTTGCTTTTGGATGATCGCCTTGTGTGCCGAGCCGCGAGCGGATAGAGACGGCTCGGGGTTTGTCTCCAGGCCCTCCTAGTTTTTTGTAAGTGTTGCAGATAAAGGAGTTAGCTTGGCTGTAAGTGATTTAGAATCAACACTTATGGGCTTTTTTGTAAGTGTTGATTATAAAGGAGTTAATGGGAGCGAGAACCCGGAGACGCTCTGCTTCTGCGGAGGGAGCGGTGCCAGAATGGGGAGGCCAGATGGACCTGTCTGCGGACCAGCCGCTGGCCGAGGTTCTTGCCGGGAGGCAGATAGTGTGGCGTCCACGGGCCGCAGGGGCTCTGGTGTTTGTTGACCAGACTGCAGTGCGGCGGTAGAGGATTGGATGGGTGAGGTAGCTGGTGAATTCTGCCCAGCCAGTACCTGCTGGACGAATTCGGCGCTCGTCGCGGGCAGGGGAGTGTGCGGTAACGGGGCCGACGGTTGGGGAAGTGACGAGTGGCGAGTAGCTGGTGATGAGTTTGAAGAAGAAGCAGATTCCTCGCTGCGCTCCCCGACAAGGTCAGGGCAGGCGGAATGACAATTGGCGGACGGTTGGGCGGGCTGGGTTTGGGCCGGTCGGGCGGCGGGTTGGGGTTGCGAATCCACAGATGGTTGGGGAGTCTGGCCCTGACCGGTCTGAAGACCGGCCACTACAGGGGGAGTTTGAGCGGGTGGGGATTGAGGTGACGGCTGGGGTGCGGGTTTGGGGAAGCGGTAGTCGTAGTTGCCATCGACGGAGTTGCGGACGGAATTGCGCCAGGCGTCGGTGCCGAAGGCGTTGATGTATTCGTGCTTGGAGAGGTGGATGGCCTGCATAAGGGTTTGCGCCAGGTAGGCGACGGTGTGGCCGGTACGGGGTCTGAGGTCGCCGCGGACGACGGCGGGGAGGATGCGGGCCAGAGCGATGCTGAGATCGCAGGCGGAGACGTAGCCGCCGGAAAAGAAGTAGGCGAGGTCATTGCCGAGCTCTTCGGCGGTGCGCGCCCGTGCTTCCTTTTGGGCGTGGTCGAAGCAGAAATGGGGATGGTTGCGGGTGCGCGGGGTGCGGCAACGGCGGCCATCGGCGAACGAGAACTTACATAGGGACACGCGGTCCTTGGGACTTAGAGTGGACATGATTAGCTCCTTAGAGTTTAGTTTTGGGATGGTGGAACAAAAGTGGGACGCGCTGAAGCGCGCCCCTACACAGGCAAACCGCAAGATGACTCGTGACTGGTGAATGGTGAAGAGGTTAACAGTCGACAGTTGAAGGTTGAAAAAAGAAGGAAAGACAACTATCGCATGTGGGGCGAAGCGGGCCGGGCTGAAGCCCGGCCTCTACAACAGCAAGGCAAGAAACGCCGGCAAGGATGCCCTTCGGAAGGACTCAGGGCAAGCCGGCGGTACAAACAGGGGCCTAAAACAGGAACGCCCCGGGCGGAGCCGGGGCGCAGTTCTGAACAGGAGATATTTTACCACAGCGGTAATATTTGTCAAGTTAAAAAAATGGGGAGAAAACGTTGGATTGAATACAAAGGACTTACGCCTATTTTCAGAGCAGGGGCATGGGTTAAGAGCGGAGAAATTCCTCGAGGAGGAGGCGGGAGAGGCGGCGGGTGTTGTGGCGGAGGACGCCGTGTTCCTCGAGGAGATTGTCGAGGATGACGCGGAAGCCGAGTTTCTGGAGGGCGGGGAGATCGATGGCCACGGGTTCGGCGCCCTGGGCGCGGTAGCGGCGGGCCACATCGGGGGAGACCGGCTGGCGATTGGCGACGACCCAATCGATGACGCGGCGGGGGACGTGTTTCTGGATGGCGCGGAGATGGTCGGCGAGGGCGTAGCCGGCGGTTTCGCCAGGCTGGGTCATCAGGTTGGCGACGTAGACGCGGGGGGCCTTGGATTTGGCGATAGCGGCGGCAATTTCGGGGATCAGCAGATTGGGGAGGATGCTGGTGTAGAGCGAGCCGGGGCCGAGGAGGATCAGGTCGGCGTGCTTGATGGCTTCGATGGCGCCAGCGAGAGGACGGACGCGGCTGGAGGAAAGTTTTATTTTCTTGATCGGCACGCGGCTGGCGGTGATGCGGGTTTCGCCGTGAACGGTGCTGCCGTTCTCGAGGGAGGCGACGAGGTGGACGTTGGAAAGTGTGGAGGGAAAGATGCGGCCACGGATGGCGAGAACTTTGCTGCTGACGCGGATGGCTTCGGTGAAATCGCCGGTGACATGGGTGAGGGCGGCGAGGAAGAGATTGCCGAAATTGTGGCCGATGAGGCCGCGGCCGGCGTGAAAACGGTATTGGAAGAGGCGGCCGAGGAGGGCTTCGTCTTTTGACAGAGCGACCATGCAGTTGCGGATGTCGCCGGGCGGGAGAATGCGGTTCTCGCGGCGCAGGCGGCCGGAGCTGCCGCCGTCATCGGTGACGGTGACGATGGCGGCGAGGTCGGCGATGGGGCGATCGGCGCTGGCGTGTTCGTCAATGCGGCGGATGACGTGTTCTTTTAGGCCGCGGAGGAGGGTGGAGAGGCCGGTGCCCCCGCCTAGAGCTACTACGCGGAAGCCGTGAGGGAGAGTTTTCGGTTTGGAGTTGCGTTTTTTCATGCTGATGACTGGGATAGGAGATGCGCTTTCATTTTGCGGAAAAGAATTTAACACAGAGAACTCAGAGGACACAGAGGACACAGAGAAGAAAAAAGGACGGGTCTAAAGACCCGCCACTACAACGGCTAGCCGGCGGTGCCGTCTTTTTCGGGATAGAGGAGCTCGGTGAAGCGGGGGTCTTCCTGGAGGAAGGCGAAATCTTCGTCGTTGCGGGCGTGATAGCGGTTTTCCGGGCGCAACTGGATGGCGACCTTCAGATTGGCGAGTGCGGAATCGGCTTCGCCGGTCAGGCAATCCAAGGCGGCGAGCGCGTAGTGAATATGGTCGGCCTTGGGCGCGGCTTTGCGGGCTTTGTCGAGACTTTCGCGGGCATCATCCCAGCGGCCGATGTTCATCATGGCGACGCCACGCTGGTAATGCTCTTCGGCGGTTTTGGGATTTTGCTCTTGAGACGGCTTCATACGCTGCTCGGCGATTTTGACGTGCATGCGCGCGCGATCGGCGAGCTCCTTGCTGGGGCCTTCGAGAACTTTTTCCAGTTCCTGTTTGGCGCGTGCGAATTTCTGCTGATGAAAGAGGGCCAGGGCTTCATCGTAGACTTTGAGCTGGGCCTGGACGCGCGGGTCGACCAGTTCGACACCACCGCGCTGGGCGGGCGGAGGCGGCGGGAAAGCCTTTTTTTTCAGCGACTTAGAGGAACTCCGCGCCGCGCCCTTGGTGCTTCTGGATGAGCCGTGAGAGGGCTTATGCGCTTTTGCCATGGGGCGAATGCTAACAGAGGTGGATTGCGGCGTCAACGGATGTGCGCAGGGGGGTAGTGGGTTAGTTTGAATTTTGACCCCTATTGTCACGATTAAGAAAATTCAAACTAACCCACTACCGCGCAGAGGGGCGCGAGGTGTTACCGAACGGCGGCATGGTGGAAAATAGAGCGTGGAGTTCGGGGCAGAATCGCGGAAACTGTAGGTGGAGTTTATGAGAAGTAACGCACGCGGCGGGAAAAGTGGCCTGCCTGCGCCGCGTATGCTATAAGTTTGTGGCCGCATTCTGGTTAACGACAAAGTGCCTTTCATCAATTTTCCTGCGCGCGAAATAAATTGCAAGCTGGTGTATTACGGTCCAGGTCTGGGCGGAAAAACCGCGAACCTGCAGTGGATCTACGACCACACGGGGCAGAACCAGAAGGGGAAGATGGTGTCTCTGGCTACGGAGACGGACCGCACGCTGTTTTTCGACTTTCTGCCGTTGGATTTGGGGACAGTGCGGGGATTCAAGACGCGCTTTCATTTATATACAGTGCCTGGGCAGGTGTTTTATGAGGCCAGCCGGAAGCTGATTTTGAAGGGCGCGGACGGCGTGGTGTTCGTGGCGGATTCGCAGGAAGAACGGCTGGACGCGAATTTCGAGACGATGGAAAACCTGATGGAACATTTGAAAGAGCACAACCTGAATTTCGCGACGATCCCCTATGTGCTGATGCTGAACAAACGTGACTTGCCAAACGCCATGTCCGTGCCGGAATTGACGAAGCAGCTACAGAAAAAAGGCGAGCCAGTTTTGGAGGGCATTGCGATTCAGGGCGTGGGCGTGTTTGAGACGCTGAAGGAATTGGCCAAGTTGGTGCTGGCGGAGTTGAAAAAGGGCGGATAGACCAACTACTTGTACAGATGAAACGATATTTCGACCTTAACCCTTGCCGCGACAGCCTTCCCGTCTGGCCCCATTGCAGGCTTTAGCCTCCAAGAACGCACTGCCTCGACGGCCCTCTGCGCAAGGGCGTCCGTGGGCGCTTTGATCACAATAATGCCAGTTGGGTGGCCCTCAGGCGTCACCACGATCGAAAGTAAAACGGTGCCTTCGATCTTCTTTTTCCGCAGATCATCAGAATAGTCAGGTTGCGGACAGTGCTCACATGTGGGGGTTCCGACTCCGTTTACTCCTGCCTGCGCAGGATGTAGAGCCCCATCTTCGGAACTTTGTGCGCCGATACTGACTGCAAACTGTGATTGAGGAAGCAATTTCGAAGCCCAGCACTGAAGCTTGGAGTCTTGTGTACGCCGGACGAGCACATTTAGTGAAATTCCTTGGGGAGTCCGAGTGACGGTGCCGGTCACCAGAGCGTCCACATTCAGAGCTGCGCCAATCTTTCGCAGAATTTCAGAGTTGTCCAAATCTTTGAGAGTAAGCTTCTGCTCAGCCAAAAACGCATCAAGTTTGGAGCGTTCGACGATAGAAAACTTCTCTCTGTGTGAAGCCCAGTAATCTGTAAGTCGAGCAGTAAGAATCTTGCCTTCCGGTGAAACGCCTCCATCCAAGGTTGTGAAATCCGTGGTTACCACCGACTTGACCTTTGCTTTTGCCATCTGCTTGCTGAGTTGTTTGGCAGTATCGTCCAGCCTGGGTTCCTGGCCTATGGCCGTCGCAGCTAGAAAGCCAAGGAACAGGAAGCAGAAAAACGCAATGAGAGAGCCCCTGATCGAGTAGCGCATGATGGAGGTCACTATATCAAAGAGATAGTCCTAAGACGAAAACAGAACTTCTCGGAAAAACGCGAGTTCAAGCAAAATTGGCGAGGGCGGCGGATTCGGATTCGAAGGTGGGGATGGCTTCGATGAGGCGGGTGACGGTGAGGGCGTCGCGGACGCGGCCGTGGCCGCAGACGAGGCGGAGGGCGCCGCCTTCGCGGGCGAGCTTGATGGAGATGCGCACGAGGGTGGAGATGCCGGAGCTGTCGATCTGGGGGATGCCGTTGAGGACGACGACGACGTTTTTGGCGCCGGATTTGACGACGGATTCGAGGGCGCTATGGAGCTGCTCGGCGGGTTCGCCGATGGTGAGGCGGCCGTGAACTTCGAGCACGGGGATGCCGGCGATATGACGGACGTTGATTTCCATGGGGACGCGGTCAGTCATGGGAGCAGGTCAAACGAGTCTCTTTAGCGACGAGGCCCGTTGGCCAAGCCGCAGGCATTATACGCTGGCGGGTAAGCGGCACAAAGTATGTTACACAGAGCATGTCAGACAAAGGGAGCCGTTCCTGAAGTTTGCAGGCTGGACGCAGCAGGGACGGGGAAAGCAGGGCATTCAAAAAACGAATTTAGAATATGAAAATTTCAGGCTGGGACCAGGGGCGCACCTGCGTATAATGCTGGCGTCGAAAGCGGCGGGGTCCCCGTAGTCGAATCCAGAGCCAGTGGAGCGGACACATCTATGAAGTGCGCAGGATGGAAGTGTAGTTTTCGTGTTGTCCTGTTGATGGGGACCATCCTGCTTGCGGCGGTTTCCCTCTCTGCACAACAAACGCCCACCTTCCGCGCTGTGGCTCCTGTTCCCGCCTTCTCCGCTGTTCCCTCCATGGCGGCTGCTTCGCTTGCGATGCCGGAAAGCTCCAAGACGGTCCGCGAAAAACTGGAACAACTGGAAAAGGATGTGAAGGCGGCACAGTCCGCGGGCGATAACGCGTGGATGCTGGTAAGCGCGGCGCTGGTGCTGATGATGACCGGGCCGGGGCTGGCGCTGTTTTACGGCGGGCTGGTGCGGCGGAAAAATACGCTGGCGATCATGATGCAGAGCTTCGCGCTGATGGCGCTGATCACGGTGCTATGGGCGCTGGTGGGATACAGCTTGTGCTTCGGCGGGAACGGGCCGGTGATCGGGAGTTTCGAGCATGCTTTCCTGAGAGGCGTGGGAGCGGAGCCGAATCCGGATTACGCGGGGACGATTCCGCAAGCCACCTTCATGGTGTACCAACTGATGTTTGCGATCATTACGCCGGCGCTGATTACGGGCGCGACGGCGGAGCGGATGAAATTCAGCGGCACGGTGCTCTTCCTGACGCTGTGGTTCCTAGTGGTTTACGCGCCGCTGGCGCACATGGTGTGGGGTAAAGGCGGATTGTTGAACGCGGCCGGAGGAAAGTTTCCATGCCTGGATTTTGCGGGCGGCACGGTGGTGCACATTTCTTCGGGTGTTTCGGCACTGGTGTGCGCGCTGTACCTAGGGAAGCGCACCGGATATCCGAAGCAGCCGATGCCGCCGCATAGCCTGGTGCTGAGTTTCATCGGCGCTTGTTTGCTGTGGGTGGGATGGTTCGGATTTAACGCAGGAAGCGCGCTGGCGGCGAGCAGCCTGGCAACCAGCGCGTTTGTGGCGACGCACTTCGCGGCGGCGGCGGCGGCGCTGGGCTGGAGCGCGGCGGAGTGGCTCAAGAACGGACGGGCCAGCGCGCTGGGCGCGATTTCCGGCGCGGTGGCGGGGCTGGTGGCGATCACGCCCGCTTCGGGATTTGTGGGGCCGATGCCAGCACTGGCGATAGGATTGATCGCGGGCGTGGTTTGCTATTGGATGGTAACGAAAGTGAAGGCTATCTTCGGGTATGATGACGCGCTGGATGCTTTCGGGGTGCACGGGGCCGGGGGAACAATCGGAGCTTTGCTCACCGGCGTGTTCGCGCAACAGGTGATCAACCCCATCTTTGGAGCGGGTAAAGACGTAGGCGGGCTGGACGGGCATTGGGGACAGGTTGGCAACCAGCTGGTGGGCGTTTTGATCGCGTGGGTCCTTGCGCTGGTGGGAACGCTGGTGCTGCTCAAGATCGTGGACTTGATTACTGGAGTGCGCGTGCCGGAAGAGCACGAGATCCAAGGATTGGACATTACGCAGCATGGCGAAGAGGCTTACAACCTTGAGGCCTAGCGAAAGCCGGCAAGACGGCGTCAGGCAGGGGGCGGAGCGGAAACACCCATGATGAAAATCGAGGCAATCATTCAGCCCTCGCGGTTCGAATCGGTGAAAGATGCGCTGCGCGAAATCGGCGTCGAGGGAATGACGGTGATGGAAGCGCGCGGGCACGGAAGGCAGAAGGGGCACACCGAGGTCTATCGCGGGCGGGAATACACGGTGGACCTGCTTCCAAAAATAAAATTGGAGATGGTGCTGCCGGACGGGCTGGTGAACCGCGCCGTGGACACAATTCTGAAGACGGCCAAGACAGGGAAGATTGGCGACGGTAAGATATTCGTATCAAGGGTTGAGGAAGCAATCCGGATTCGCAACGAGGAGCGCGGTGAAAACGCGCTCTAGCCATTCACTCTTGGCCGCCGAGCAGGCCGCGTGCTGACCGCAGGGCGATCAAAGTGACGACCGCTGCGCGCCCCAGTCTCGCTCCGGGCATCCTACCCGCTAAGAACATGGAAGGTTCTCCAACGCCCCTGTCGGTACTCGGCGCGCAGGCCGAAGCCGAACGGCAACGAATCCGTCAACAATTTGACTCGGGCAGCAGTGCGCGAGAAACGCTGCGGGCGCTGTGCGAACTGGCGGACCGCAATGTGCAGCAGATATTTGAGGAAGTTGTGCGCGTGCACAACCACGAGCCGCGAGGACTTTGTTTGCTGGCGCTGGGCGGGTACGGGCGGAGGATGCTGTTCCCCTATTCGGACCTGGACATTTTATTCCTGATGGGGAACGAGAGAGTGGAGCAGGAATCGCGGCCGCTGATCTCCGAATTTTCGCGGACCTTGTGGGACATCGGATTTCGCGTCAGCTCGGCGGGGCGCACGCTGGAAGAATGCCGGCGGATTGAAGAAGACAACGCGGAGTTTCACTTGGCGCTGTTGGATCGCCGGTTCCTGGCAGGCGATGCCGCGCTGTTCGAAAAGCTGGACACAAAAGTGCTACCCGGGTCGGAAAAGCAGGCGCGGCCCTTCCTGCTCGCGGAAATTCAGAGGTTGACCAAGGAGCGATTGACGCGCTATGGAAACACGATTTTTCACCTCGAACCGAACGTAAAGGAATCGCCAGGGGGCATGCGGGATTACCAGGCGTCGATATGGCTGCGGCAGATCGTCGACGAAAAGAAGGAAATTCCCGGCATCACTGCGGCGGAAGAAGAGCTTTCCGGGGCGGCGGTGGATTTTCTGAGCGCCATCCGGTGCTTCCTGCACTACAGCAACGGCCGGAACGATAATACGCTCACTTACGAGCTGCAGGCGGCGGCCGCGGAGCGCGCACTGGGCGTGGGCGATGGAATGTCGCGAACTCCTTCGGAATGGATGCGCCAGTATTTTCGGCACGCGCGCGCGCTGAACCGGCAACTGTTGCGTTATCTCGAGCAGAAATCTCCCGCGACGTTGACGCTGCGGCAACGGCTGTTCAGCGCGGCGCGGGGGGCGAGGCTTGAGCCGGGAAATGACAAGTGCTTCGTGGTGCGCGACGGCTTGCTGGAAGTGGTCGACCAGCCGGTGCTGTCGGACCGCGCGGTCACCTACGCGCTGTTTGCGGAAGCGGGGCGCACCGGGACGCCGCTGAGCCGTGAAGCGGAGCGCTGCATCGGCTATATCCTGACGCATCCGGAACTTCCGCCGAAGAACAAGGAAATTAGCTGGGCCACGCTGCGCGAGATTCTAGGCTCGGATTATCCGGGAGTGGCCTTGCGATCAATGCAGCGACTGGGGCTGCTGGCGGAAGTCCTGCCGGAATTCGGATTGATTGACTCCCTGGTGGTGCGCGATTTCTATCATCGCTACACGGTCGACGAACATTCGTTGCGCACTATCGAACACCTGCAGGAGCTGGCGGAACCGCCGGATGAGAGGGGGGCACATTTCGCGCCACTGTGGAAGACCGCCGAGCGGCGGGATTTGCTGATCCTGTCGCTGCTGCTGCACGACGTCGGCAAGGGAATGCCGGTAGAGAATCACATCACGGGCAGCCTGGCGGCGCTCGATAGCGCGGCGAAGAGATTGCAACTTTCGCCGGAAGAGAAAGAAGAAGTCCACTTCCTCATCGAACACCACCTGGACATGTCCTCCACCGTGCAGCGGAGAGACATCTTTGATCCGGCGACGGTTTCGGCTTTTGGGCAGTCAGTCACCACGCTGGAAAGGCTGCAAAGATTGTGCCTGCTGACGTACGCGGACATTCACTCCGTCAACCCGGAGGCGCTGACGCCGTGGAAGGCGGAGATGCTGTGGCAGCTCTTCGTGGCCACTTCCAACCACTTCAGCCGCACGCTGGATCGCGACCGCTTGCACGCGCACGAGGAAGTTTCGCTGCTCGGAAGGGTCAAGGCGCTGGCAGGGGAGGCGAGCAACGAGGCTATCGAGCGATTCCTCGAAGGATTCCCGCGGCGGTATCTGGCGGTGCATTCGGCGGCGGAGATTGCGGCGCACTTTGCACTCTACCGGAAACTGGGCAGCGATCCCGTGCAGTCTGAACTTCTCGCCACGCGCCATGGATTCTCGCTGACGCTGCTCACGGCGGACCGCCCGGCGCTGTTTGCGACGATTTCGGGCGTGCTGGCGGGCTGGGGCATGAACATTAATAAAGCGGATGCCTTCGCGAATGCTGCCGGCGTGGTGCTGGATACGTTTCACTTCGCGGACCTGCATCGCACATTGGAACTGAACCCCAGCGAGGGCGAGCGCTTCCGCAAGAGCCTTGCGGATGTGGTGAACGGAAGGGCTCCCCTGGAACCGCTGTTGAAGGGGCGCGAGAGCGCCAGCCGCGCGCGCGTGCCGAAAGTCACGGTCGAAACGCGCATCAACTTCGACGATGCGTCATCGGCGCACAGCACGCTGCTCGAAATCGTGACGCAAGATCATCCGGGATTGCTCTATGAGATCGGCTCGGCGCTGGCGCGCCTGGGAGACAACATCGAAGTCGCGCTGATCGACACGGAAGGGCACAAGGCCATCGATGTGTTCTACCTGACCGCGCAAGGCAAGAAACTCACCACGCAAAAGCAGGAACTCCTTCGCGAGGTGCTCCAAGGAACGCTGGTTTAGGCCCGTATTTGAATTGATTCACGCTACTTTTTCCCCCGGTCTGTGCGGCTATCGAATCCCTTGCAAACAACGGCTTTGAGATGTACCCTTCTTTCCCCCGTTGCCGGCATGCAGGCTCTGCCGGCAAGCAAATTGTGCCACTGGAGCAACGCGATGAGCGACAGAGATCATTCGTTTCGCTACTGGGTTGTGCCTTGTCTCGGATGTCGAAGCCCCATTCCCCTTTATGCGGAACCAGTAGATGCTTCGGCGGCGCCGTTTTCCTCGGGCGCTAATATCCAATCGACGGAGGAACGCCCATATTTCCGCGCGTGGTGTCTGGAGTGCGGACGAGAGTACCCCTACTTGTCCGAAGCCATGACTTGGACGTCCGAGCCTCCCCTGGACAAACACAATCGTGAAATCGAATTCACCCGCCTGCGGCAGCGGGTGAAAGTCAAAGGCGCTCACGCATAGGAATGCGTACCTCTTCTTTGAAATACAGAATCGGAAGGGGCGGGCAAGCCTGTAAGCCGTATCTTTTGATACGAACTTGCAACCCTTTGGTTAACAGTTGCGGCGTTCGTCTCTCACACCAAGTACTACCGTCAGGACCATAGAGAATCTGTGTGTATACCCTAGAGCGGTTCTGATCGACCAGTCTCGGTCTGCTCTGTGAGTTGCACTGGCACGACACAAACCGAGACGTTCCGGTCGTTCAGGATCGCCAGTTTGGACCCGTCCGGGGACAGGGCAAAGTCGTAGTCGTTTTTTGGAAGCGGTTCAACTTTCACAGTAAATACCTGCTTCTTTAGGACGAGGTCGTACACCGCTATGTGGGTCGCTGTGATTCGTACGCTCGGCTCACTGAGAATATGTGTCTTCACTTTGGTCGTGTCCACAGATATGGCGACGAATCGCCCGGCTTGTGCAACGGTCGTCTTGCCAGAGGATTTATCCCCAGTTGGGAACGAATCTGTCATGAGAACATGGCCGTCAGTCGAGGTCGCGATGAGCTTGTCACAGCCATATACCAACTGCTGATCGCTATATAGAGTCGGCATATTCATGCTGGCACAGAGTCCAGACCCTTTACCGACAGTCCTCCATCTTTTGGTCCCGAACTCGCTGATAACTACGGAATGGTTGTTAAAATCTACAGCCGCTATGGCCTCGTCCGAAATTGAATAGTGGTGGTACAACGGGGGAGATTCACTCCAAGAGTAAAGAGTCTTCAGTGTGCTCGCATCGAACACATCAAAGTGACTAACATTCAACCCTTGATTGAGGCGGTTCCCCATAATTGTCTTTCCAGTGGGAGAGACGCTTGTCATCAACCAACTGTTTCTGCTGAGCGGGACCATTAAATCCTGGGATTTTGCAAAATCTGGCGTATATAACCTCGCGATCTCACCTGTCTTCACCAGCACCCCGCCAGTTGTGACGTGAATCGCTGAGTCGTGGGCGCGTGTTCCCCAATCTTTTGTGAACGCCAGCTTCCCTGAGTTGGCGTCGAGCACAGACAATCGTAGCCGGAAGGAACTGGAGATATCAGGGCTCTTGCGAGAGGAAAGCTGCCCCGAATCGAGGCCAACCTCATAGACAATCAGTCGCTCATTGTCGAGGAAAACCACTCCGGCACGGTTGCTGTCGAGCGGGAGGAGGCTAGGACTGACACCCGTTCGAGTGTACCGCAGATCTGCCAGAGCTTCTTTACTCCAGATCGGGATATGGCACTCTGGAGTTCCTGATTGTGCCGCAAGGACCCGTCCCGCACCCCAGATGAGAACAACGACAGCGAATATCCTCGTAGAATTCATGGGAATGGGGGCACTCCTCCGCGCCACCACAGTGTAACGCGACTTGCCCTGAAACACTTGCCGCCTTCCTCTGGAACGAAATTGCTTTGCGACATCGTGCCCCGTGACGTTGAGGATTATCAGCGTGGGCGCCTCCAATCTGGTGCTCAGGGACGCACTGCGAACGTCGAGGTCGCCACGTTCCGGCAAGTGCTGAAAGCCTCAGACATGTGGCAAATATTCGCGGGCAAAGTGCGGATGCTCCGTGAGCGGCATGATATTGCAAAAGCTCTCTCGCCAGAGCAGGAGCGCGCCCTGCTCCGGGAAATGGCGGCGGCGGACTCCGCTTGGTACACGGCAACCGTATTGGCCTTGAATACCACGGTGCGCAAGAGCGAAATCCGCCCGTTGGTTTGAATTGGTTGGTGGACGTGGCCGGGATCGAACCGGCGACCCCCTGCTTGCAAAGCAGGTGCTCTCCCAGCTGAGCTACACGCCCACAGTAAGAACGTCTTCTCATTCTAAAGCATTTGCGGTCATTCTGAAACGCTTCCCTCTCATCCGGGCAAGGGCCTCCTCTGCGAGGGGAGGCTGTACTCGTTGGCAAAAGCAGGAGGAGCGCCACTACTGGCGCCGCGC
>Ga0210408_10003982_pt1 | contig 13351 bp, 15 predicted proteins | sample IncBWH4MmetaG_FD_155471 | JGI IMG/M metagenome (GOLD analysis project Ga0210408, IMG submission 155471) | Forest soil microbial communities from Barre Woods Harvard Forest LTER site, Petersham, Massachusetts, United States - Inc-BW-H-4-M | ecosystem: Environmental > Terrestrial > Soil >...
CCGGCCGCCGCCGCCTGGGTGAACGCCAACGTCACCGAAAATGCGAAGATCCAGGAACAGATCATCTCGGCGTCCGCCCAAGGATCCGTGGGATCACTGCCCGCCGGTAAGCCGCAGTTGGTGGTTGGTGTAGAGCAGCGCAAGGATGCGAGCGAGCAATTCTGGGATCCCCTGACGAATGCCGGACTCAATGGCGGCAATCAGCTGCCGAACGTGAGCGGGGCCATTACCGTCAAGGAAGCCTTTGCCGAAGCGCAAGTGCCCGTGCTCAAGGGCCTGCCGGGTGCCGAGGCGTTAGACTTCAATGCCGCCGTGCGCCACGCCTCGTATTCTACGGTCGGCAGCGTCAATACCTGGAAGGCCGGCCTGGATTGGGCACCCGTTCAGGACCTGCGCTTCCGCGGCGTTTACTCGGTGGCCATTCGCGCACCCAATGTTGGCGAGCTCTATGGCGGGCAATCGGAAACTTTCCCGACCGGTCTGGTCGATCCCTGCGACGGAATTACGGCGGCCACGGCAGGCCAGTTCCCAGGTGCCTGCGGCAAGGTCCCGGGGGTTATTGCGGCCATCGCCAATGGGGGGCAGTTCAAATACACCTTCCTGGACTACCAGACCATCAATGGGTTCGTGGGATCGAACCCCGCACTGAAGCAGGAGAAGGCCAAGACGGAGACCATTGGCTTCGTGCTCACCCCGCGCGCCTTGCCGCATTTCAACGCGACGGTGGACTACTACGATGTCAGAATCGACGGCGCGGTCAACGTGGTCGACTTCCAGACCGAGATCAATAACTGCCTGGCCAACGGCGCGTTTTGCGACAGCGTGATTCGCAATGCCCAGAGCGGCAAGCTGCAGACGGTCAATCAGATCAGCCTCAATGTGGCGCAGATCCACACACGCGGCGTCGATACGGTGCTGCGCTATGGGTTTGACATGGGGCGCGCCGGCGGGCTGACCCTGCAGCTGGCCGAAACGCACCTGCTGAAGCTCGAACAGGCGGTCCCTGGAGCACCGCTCCTCGATAACGTGGGTGAGCTCAATAGCGGCGCCAACGGCCGATTGGGGTCGGGATTCAAGGATCGCGGGACCCTGACCGGTGTGTATGACATTGGGCCCTTCGAGGCCACTTGGAGGCTCAACTACCTGAGCAGCATCAACGACACGAACCCGACGGCGGGTAACACCGTGATATCGGCCTTGTACAACCACGTGAACGCGTACGTCTACAACGACGTGCAAGTGCGCTACACATTCGACGAAAAGAAGCACTCCTCGGTGTACATCGGCGCCAACAATTTGTTCAACAAGCAGCCGCCTTTCTTACCCGGCGGCATGGCCTCCGAGATCACCGGCACGGAGACCGCTGCGGATACGTACGACGTGTTCGGCGTCTTTTTGTACGCGGGGGTGGAGGTCAAGCTGCGTTAGGAATGTAAAATCGCGCTGCTTGCGGCGCGGATTCGTGATCAAAGGCCAGACTACCGAGTCTGGCCTTTTTTTATGGCGCGCCTGCGCTACCTGCATCGCCCACGTACCCTTGCGGCGGACGAAATCCCGCGCCCTATTCGGCTAAGCCGCTGGTTTGGATGCAAATATTGGCCAAAATAACCAAAAATCAGTCCTTTGCGCAGCGGCGGCATCCGAGCGGCCGAGGACGGCGCCCGCCGCTCGGTCCGGTACCCATCGAAGCGAGCATAAGCTCAGACAAATGAGTAATAATCTTGCTGTTGGCCGGGTCTTTTAGGGGAGCAGCAATGTCGCTGCGTTCAATAACAATTGAGGACTCAATTATGCAGATCACTAAACTGTCGAGCGCGGCATTGGCTGGTGCGGCCGCGATGTTGTTCACTTCCGCTTTGCCCACCGTGTCGTTCGCGGCAGATACCGCTGCCGCGCCGGCGACGGTGCATTGCGACGGTGTGAATTCCTGCAAGGGAACATCCGAGTGCAAGGGGGCGAAGAATAGCTGCAAGGGCATGAACAGCTGCAAGGGCACGGGCTGGGTGTCGATGTCGAAGTCCGCCTGCGCGGATGCCAAAGCGAAGGCTGCCGCCGCGAAGTAATCCGTACTGGGCTGAAGATATGGGGCCGGGCGTTCTCGAGGACGCCCGGCCTCAAAGATCAGCCCGAGCGCGACTCTCATGAAACTCGTGGGCTTCGGCCTCGGACTAAGGACTGTGCACTACGAGGCCGTGCTCAACGAGCCTCACGCCATCGATTGGCTCGAAGTCATCACCGAAAATTATCTGGTGCCCGGCGGCAAGCCCCTGGCCTACTTGGAGCGCGTACGCGAACGCTTTCCGCTGGTCATGCACGGCGTGTCGCTGTCGATCGGCAGCACCGATCCCCCCGATCTTGACTACCTCGCCCAGGTTCGGGCGCTGGCGGCGCGCATCGAACCGCACTGGATATCGGATCATCTGTGCTGGACCGGAATCGACGGAAAGAATCTGCACGATCTGCTGCCCTTGCCCTACACCGAAGAAGCGCTGGCTTCGGTGGTGGCGCGCGTCGGCCAGGTTCAAGACTATTTGAAGAGGCAGATATTGCTGGAAAACGTCTCGAGTTACCTGACCTTCCACGCTTCCGAGATGAGCGAATGGGAGTTCCTGCGCGAGGTCGCGCAGCGCGCGGACTGCGCCATCTTGCTCGACATCAACAACATCTACGTCAGCAGCGTGAATCACGGCTTCGACCCGCTGGCCTACCTGGCGGCCATGCCTGCGGAACGGGTTCGTCAATTTCATCTCGCCGGCCATAGCGATCAAGGCGGACACTTGATCGACACGCATGACCATCCAATCGTCGAGCCGGTCTGGAATCTGTACTGTGCAGCCGTCGCGCAGTTCGGCGCGGTGCCGACCATGATCGAACGCGACGACAATATTCCGGCTTTGAGCGAGCTGGTGGCGGAATTGCAAATCGCCCGTGCGCTAAGCCGCAGCCATACCCAGCAGGCAGCCTGATGCGGCTGCGTCAACTTCAGCAGGATCTGCAATGTCATTTGCTGGGCGGGCAGAGCGCGATTGCCGATGCCATCGTGGATGCGCCGCCGCTGCCGGTGGCGGACCGGCTGGGCATTTATCACAATGCCTATCGGGTGCGGCTGATCGAGGCCCTCGATGATACCTACCCCAAACTGCATGCAGTCCTCGGCGACGAAGTCTACGAGGCACTAGGTGAAGAATTTGTGGCGGCCCATCCGTCCGAGCACCGCTCGATCCGCTGGTACGGAGGCGAGCTTCCGGAATTCTTGAGGCGGTGCCCGCCCTATGCCGAGCAGCCGATTTTGGCGGAACTCGCACTGCTCGAATGGACGCTGGCTGAAGTTTTCGACGCCGCGGACGCCCAACCTAAGCCGCGCGCGGCATTCTCCGCCATCGACGCCTCGGCGTGGAGCGAGCTTCGATTCGAATTCCACCCGTCGCTGCGGCGTTTGCACCTGCAATGGAATACCACGGCGGTATGGCAGGCGCTGAGCCGCGATCGCGATGCGGCGCCGCCGGACCCGGTGTGCGCCGAACAATCCGTGCCGTGGCTCCTATGGCGGCAAGATCTGCAGAATTACTTTCGTTCCATGACCGCCGATGAAGCTGCGGCGCTCGACGCCGCGCTGCGCGGCGCGACCTTCGGCGACATCTGCGCGGCGCTCGGCGAGTGGCTGCCCGATGATGAGATCCCGCTGCGCGCCGCCAGCCTGATGGGGCTTTGGGCCGACAGCGGGATCATTGTCGGCATTACCTGACCGCTCTGCGCGCAACGGCCTTGTCAAAGTCGTCGAGCAAATCGGACATCGCGGTCGCGGCGGCGAATTCGCGAACCCATCGCCGCACAGCTTCCAGATTGACTTCCGGATGGTTCTCCAACAGGCCGTCGATGTCCTGCATGTCCTGAGGTCGGTGAGCCACCGCCTTCATGATCAGAAGGTCCTCAACCCGCGGCAACCTGACGAGAACACCACCGATGTGATGTGTTTCAGCGTGATCGACTGCGCTGTGCTCAAACGACAACCCGCCCAGTATGACGTCGATATCGATGGCGGATTCCGTATGCTTGAGCAAAAGAACGCGCGCGCGGCGTGCAAATCCCAGAGTGTCTTCCGCGCGAGGAACGATGCCATAGTCGCGCGCAAGTGCTATCGCCCGCTCCCAATCCTCCTCCGGAATAATCGCGAGGGCATCGATGTCTTGTGTAAATCGGGGACGGCCGAGAAATGATGCGGCAACGCCGCCCACGATGACGCCCCGGGCGGGGATGGCCGCCAGCCACTTACCTAAATCAACCAGTGGCGCCAGCAAACTTGAGTCTAGCCGGTCAGACATCCGATGCTTTTCGAATTGTCAGCCAGCGTGCGCGAACCTCGTCGACCCGGCGTTCCCGATCGGGATCGGCGGCGAACAGATGGCGGGAACCGACGAGCGTGCTGATCTGACGCAGCCTTGTTTCCAAAGAGCTCTTGCGCAGCTCGGCGGTCTCCGCTTCCCTGACGATTTTCCAACGATCAAGGTAGTCGCGCGCCTGCTTGGGCGTGATCAGTGCCATGCCCAATGATACGCCAATCGACTCACCTCAAAGCAGGGTCCCCGCCTCGCCCATCATCTCCTTGCGCACCAAGGGAATCGGCGGGCCGCCGTAGGACAAGAATTGATCGTGGAAGTCATGCCACAGCGCCTGTTCGTCCGCGGGCGCTGCCGCTGAACCCGCGCCTGCGTGCTTGGCGATCCAGTCGGTCCGCAGTTTACGAATCATGAGTTTGCCCAGCGTGTAATTCAGGTACGCCGGATCATACGTGCCTCGCGCCGCCTGCTGGCGCGCATTGCCCGGATCTTGAAACGCCTGCTCCCTGAACATCTTCTCGGATTGCGCGACGCTCATGCCGTGCGTATGCAGTCCAATGGACGACAGCAGGCGTACGTCTCGCAGCAAGGCATCGGTGATCTGCCCGATGTGCTTCTCCGGGTCGCCCTTTCCCAGTCCTTTCTCATACATCATTTCTTCGCAGTAATGCGCCCAGCCTTCCGCAAACGTATAGCCGATCCACAAGGCTTCGAGCTTCGAGGGATTGGCATTCGAATGCAGGAACTGCAGGAAGTGTCCGGGCCACACCTCGTGAACGGACGTGAACAAGAGGGTCGCCTCGCTCGGGATATAGGCCGCTTGTTCGGCCTTGCTCCACTTGGGGTCGGGCGGCGCGATGTTGTATACGGACGCAACCCCATGATCGTAGGGTCCGGGCACCTGAATGAATGCGGCATTGGAGCGATTGTAGGGCGGTGCTTCGGCGACCAGGGCTTCATCGGTACTCGGAATCGAGACCACATTGTTCTTGACGATGAAGTCCTTGAGCATCACCAGCTGGGCGCGCGCGCCCTCCACCGCTCCGCCTTTCGGCTTGTTGGCAGACATCTTCGCGACACATTGCTGCAACGTGGTCTTGGGCGCATAGGCAGCGCATTCCGTCTTGAGTACCGCCGTGTTGCGCTCGAGGTCGGCGCGGCCCGCGGCTTCGATCTGATCGATCGGCACGTCCACACGCTCGGTCTGCGCAACCATCTGCGCGTACAGCTCCTTCCCCATGGCGAATTTATCGTTCGCCTTCGCGCGCTCCACCTCCAAGGTCCGCTTGAGGGCGTCCATGGCCTGAGCCGCCGCCGTATCCACTTCGGTGAGCTGCTTTTGCAGATCGGGATCGCTCACGGACGCGAAGATCGCCGCCACGTTTTTCGAGTAAAACTCGGCCAATCCGCCGAACTGGGCTATGCCCAATTCCACATAGGTCCTGGGCAAGGGCGATTGCAGATTCGTTTTGATGTCCAGGACCATTCTGGGAATGCCGCGGGCGTACTTGATGTACGCCTTCATGCGCACATTCAGCGGCGCGTAGTTGCGGTTCAAGTACATATCCGGGTCGATTTTGTCGATGTACCAACCCGGGTTGCTGAATGGGAACTTGGTCTTTTCTATCCAGAACAAGTCTCGATCGGCGACGGCAAGCAGGTATTCACGGTCGAATCGCTCGCGCGGCTCCAAGGCCTTCGGGTCGACGGCGGCGATTTGGTCGCGCTCATAGTGCAGGCGGGCGATTTCGCGCTTGATTCCGTGATTGCTGAGATCCGGCAACTGGCCGTCGAACTGGTGGCGGCCGGATTGCGCGGCAAAGGAGGGCATAGCGGTGAGATAGCTTTCGATAAACCCCGACGCCACTTTGTTCCACGCCTGGCTCGCCAGGGAGGGACCCTTGGGCGCATGGGACGCCGGCGGAGATTGATTGCACCCTGTTAGACCGAGAAACAATGCTCCCGACAATGCCGCCCCAACCGTCAGCGACTTCCACATGGTAACTCCCCTTCTCGTTATTTATGACTCGCTACTTATCTATGACTCGCTACTTCAGGCTTCAGACATGCGAGTCCCTAATAGGAATAGGGGCCGCCGCGTTCCAGCGCGCGCTTGTAGGCATCGCGCGCGTGAATGCGCTCGAGAAAGGCCATCAGGCGGGGCCGGCCGGCATTCAGGCCCGCGCGCGACGCCGCAGCCTCCAAGGGAAAACTCATTTGCACGTCCGCCGCGGTGAACTCTTCGCCGGCGAACCAGGTGTGCGCTGCGAGCTCAGCCTCCATGAAGTCCAAATGCCGTTTGAGCTGAGGAGCTATGAAGGCATTCTGCACCGTGCTCGCAATGCGGCGCGCTACCGCGCTGATGGGCCACGGGGCAGGGTTGTTCGCGACCCGATCGAACACCAATTTGAGCAACAGCGGAGGCATTGCCGATCCTTCCGCATAATGCAGCCAGTAGGTGTAGCGCAGGCGCTCCGGGGTGCCCGCATTAGGGATCAGCCGTCCGCCACCGTAGCGGTCGATCAGGTATTCGATGACGGCTCCCGATTCGGCCACCGTGACAGCGCCATCGACGATGACCGGGGATTTCCCCAACGGGTGTACGGCCAGCAGCGCCGGCGGCGCCAACATGGACTTCGCATCCCGCTGGTAGCGCTTCACCTCATAGGCGACGCCCAACTCCTCCAGCAACCACAGCACCCGCTGCGACCGTGAGTTGTTGAGGTGATGCACGGTGATCATGCCGATATTGTATGGCATTCTACGGCCATGAACACCGGCGTCGAATCAGCTGGGCGTGGTGCGTGCGCGTCGCGCGGACGCTCGAGCGGCGTCGATCAGCCGGTGTCGCCCGGCGGAAACCATTCCGCCTTGACGGAGCGAAACTCGGGCAGCGCTTCGCAACGCTCGGCAATCGCGGCGAGCGCAGGATAGGCAAGTGCGGCGCGGTTGATGGCCAGCGCCTCAACCAAGAAGGTGTACACGCAGGTCGCGGTGATATCCGGCTGGGTCATTCGATCGCCGATCAGCCATTCACCAGCACGGGCCTGGGACAGGCGGTCGAGTTCGGCGAGCGCCGCGTGCATTTGCGTGTGGCAGCGCTCCATCCACGGCCGATAGCGCTTTTCCGGCGGCCGGAACACGGTTTCATAGATCTGAGTCACACCCTTCTCCGCCGCACCCGTGGCAATCGCCATGATGCGCAGCGCCTCGCGGCGTTCCTTGCCCGAACGCGGCGTGAGCGCACGCTCCGGCCCCGCCCACTCATCGAGACAGTCCAGAATCGCGGCGGATTCGATCAGCGCCTCGCCGTCGGGCTGCACCAGGGTGGGTACACGGCCCAGGGGATTGAATTGCCTGATCAGCTCGAAATCCTTGCCCACCGACCAATTGCGGTGCTCGAAGGGCATCCCCAGAAGATTCATGCTGACCGCAACGCGGCGCACGAAGGGTGAATCAAACATGCCGATGAGGATCAAGCGAAAAAGCCCCCTAAAGTCAATGGCCGCCCTTCACCCGCAGCCCCGCCGAGGCCAGGGCCAGCGCCAGCTCCTCCTCGATGCGAGCAGCCTCCGAGCGCTTGATGTACTGCAAATGCTGGGTGGGTCCCGTCAGCACTTCGAGGCCGCGCTTCAATACACTGCCCGCCGCGCGAATGCCCGCCTTGTGCTGATCAAAACGCTGCGCCGGACTGTACTTGCTCATCCCCACATACACGCCATACGAACCATCACGGTCCTGATAATCGAGAAGAACCAAGTAAATGTTCGATCTTCCCTTACCGAAGGAGCGGAACCCGAGCGCGATCTCATAGGCGCTGGGCAGCCACTCGATATAGCGCATCGGAAGCCAATCCGGGACAGACGCCGCCGCGCGTGCCCACAGTCGCTCCAGCGCTCGTTCAATATTAATGGACATTTCGCCGCGCATCCATAGTTCGTGCACGCAATGAGCGCCCATCACGCCGTCTGCGCTCAGCAAAGCGCGCTCGAAGCGCCGCGTAATCTCGGCTTGAGGGAATCCCTGAAGGGGCCGGCTACCCGGCGGGGTTTCGGCGTCGACGATTGGCAATTCTGAAGACCGTCACTTGCTTTTGAATATCGTCAATTTGGTAGATGACCCGGTGGCGTTCCAGAGTAATTCGATGCTGGTCCTCGCGTTCGGGCATTTTTGATGCCTCCGCGGGCCGCGGATTCTCCGTCAGCGCAGCAATCTTCCAGAGAATGCGGCGGCGATCGGCCTTGGAGGCGATCGCCTCATATTCGCCGGCGACGGTTGCTTTGAGGAGAATCTTATAACTTGCCACGACGTCGCAGGCCAGAAACAAATGAATTGAATGAGGTACTGGAGTCGTCGCGAAGCAAGGTAAATGCGTCGTAGTCGACCGCATCATCGGCCAAGGAATCCTTTACCGCCTCATCCACGATGTGGGATATCGAACGATGAGTTGCGGCGGCCTTCATCCGCAGCGCTTTGTAGATATCCGCCGAAAAGTAAATAGTGGACCGAGTGGAATTGCGCATAAACTTCCTTGACGTTCCGACGTTTTAGGGACCGCTTTAGCGGACAAAACACCAAAAGTTTTAATGGGTTATTCCCCCCCTCCGACCAAGTTCACATGTCGCGCCGGCCTGATCACCCCCGCCGGAAGGGAACTGCCCTCAGTAACGATTTACGGACTGCGGCACGCGTCGCCCGCCTTCCACCTGATTTCACCCAGGCACGGATCCAATAGTTGCTGAACCCCGGAGCTCAATCCCATGGTGCGAACCAGGGCAAACGCACGTATTTGAGCGCTTGGAAAGGCTTCGTGTACCCGGCTCGCCGCGGCCAGCAAAGTCCTGCCCTTGGTGACCACGTCGTCGACGAGGACGATTTTTGCCGGAGGTACAGCAAGGCGCTCCATGGAGAAGGACTCATAGTGAACCCTCACGGTCGGGCGGTGGCCCGGAGCGGCGGTCGCGGACTTGCGCACTGCCCGGACACGGTGCAATCCGGACCACGCAGCTCCTCCCAGACCCTCATTGACCAAGGCGACCGCAAGATGTTCGGCGGCCCACAATCCTCCCGCAGCATTCGGCGTGCTGCCCGGCACCGGAACCAAAACGTCAGTGACGTCGAAAAAGCCCGCCAGCGGCGGCAGGTCGGTGGCCTGCTGTCGGACGCGCACCGCGTATTTCAGCATGAAGCCCGCGTCCGCGGCCTTGAGCAGTGTCCGCAGCAGACGCGAACGCTCGCATACCGCCCCGCTTCCAGTTGGCGAGTACACGTAGCAAGACGCATATGCGATCGCGCGAATCACAGACCGTCTTCAGGACGAACAAGCGGTTCAGCGCGCCAGGTCGTCATCATGAGCCCGGTGCCGAGCGACGGCGGGCGGCGATTCAGTATGACTCTGACCCTGCCGCATGCGCAGCCAATTCTCGCGAGCTTCCCGTCGAATGTCCTCGAGACTTTGCGGCTTTGCAACGGACCCCTTGGCGGAGGGCATCGCCGCGCTTGGCTCCGCGGCGGTCGCGGTCGCGCCGGTCGCGCCGGTCACGGCGGTCACGGCGGTCACGGCGGTCGCGCCGGTCGCCCCGGTCGCCCCGGTCTCCCCGGTCACGCCGGCCGCGGCGGTCGGCTCAGGGACGGCGGACACCTCTCGACCTGCGGCTCTCGCTAGACGTGCCTGCACACGCGCCTCATATTCTTCGCGCAAGCGATCCGCCACCGCACTTCGGTATCCATGCCTCTCCATCTCGAATGCGGCCCGCGGGATCTGGGGCCGCGGCTCCCGATCGATGCCCTGTGCTTCGAGACTGCGATGATCGACGCGGGCTGCAATATGGGCCTCCTGCAGCGCTTCATTCGTGACTGCCGCCCATCGTGCCCGTACATGCAGCAGTTCATTGATCGCGGGCTCCAGGCCGAGCTTGCGGCGGTTGCCATCGTTCATGTCGAGCGTCGTTTTGGCGCCGAGGCCTTCGGGCGTAACCTCGCGTGTCGTCGTCAGCATGTGCGCGTGAAAGTTGCGCGGGTCGCTGCCGGGAAAATCGCGCGGCGCATGGATGGCGAAATCGACGGCAAAGCCGTAGCGGTCGGCCAGCTCTTGCGAGAACCCTCTAACAAGACTAAGCCGCTGTGGCGGGGAGAGTTCGGCCGGCAGCGCTACGAGGTACTCACGGGCCACTCGCGCATTTTTTCGCGTTTCGGCGTTTTCTGCAGCGTTCCATAGGCCGGCCCGATCTCGAGCCCACGACATGTCGTGATTCGTGAATTCGCTCGGCAGTACGATCTCCTTGTTCATCACATCCCGGCGATCGGAATGATCGTAAGTCCTGCCCGTCCGTTCATCGCGGATGCGTTCCCCGGCTCGGTAGGCGACGGCACTGGCGGCGCTGCTGCCGTTGGCTCGGCCAAACGTCTTCATGTTCAGAAAGTAGACTGCCACGGCGATCAGCTCTTCTTCATGAAGCGGAAGAACTCGGGTTCAAACGCATAGCCCGCTGCCAGCGCCTCGAAGGGCTCGTGTATCTGCAAAAGCTGAATGCGTGCAGCAGCGCCTTCGCTCGTCGGCATGAACGCGCCGTCCGGCTCACAGTGGAGCTCGTGATCGCCCAGCAACGCGCCGCAGTGCTGGCAATGATTTGCCCAGTAGGAACCGAGCGTGGCCTTGCTGTGCGCCAAGCGGTAGTGGCGAGACAACTGAGTCAATCGCCTCTGGACGCCGTCGGGAATGAATTCCACATAAAAGAGAAAGGCGTTGATGTTCACGCGCTGCCATTCGTCCGGCGCGGCTGCGTCGTGGCCGCCGGTGGCGCCCGATGCATCCGCATCCAGGATTTCGTGGCTGTGCGGCACTGCCAATGCCAGCAGGCGCGTCGACAAGCCGCAGTGCCAGCACCCCGCGTCGGTGCAGACCGCGTAGTAGGATTGCGACCGGATATTGGTGTCGGAGAGCGGTTGAGCTGCAGACATGTAAGGTCTCCGTTCAACGTAAGGAGTGTTTAGGGACAGCGCCGGCGTTGCGGGCCGGGCCGAAGCCATTGCCGAAAGCGACTTTCAACCAACTGGGCGACGAGGCGCATTTGAAGAAGCCGCACAGATCCGGCAGCTGCTCGAGTTCGGAGGGCATGACGGCCGCCTCCGTCGCGTGCTGTTCAGTGATGTTGCGTGACCGGCGCGCGCCCCGTGCCGACAACGCGCTCTCACGGTCGCTGCCGCGCGATACCTGTCGCCTCAAGATCTCTCGGTCACCGATCAGTCGGGACGCGAATTGCGACGTGCCGCCATTCTCACTGCCCGAGCATCGTAAAATGAGCGTGTTGCCGCAGTTCTCGACAATTGTTTGGGCTTCGTTATTTCCGTAAGTAGAGGACACTTGAGCGATCGACTGAAAACCCAGTACGCAGCGGCATCCAAATTTTCGCAGCCGTGCGAGCGCATCCTTGAGACCGTCGATGGCGCCCAGTGCATCCAGTTCGTCGATTACCAACCATAAGCGCTGATCGTGGCCTTCCGCCTGGCTCATCGCCTCGAATATCGCGAGACGCATCCAGGTCGCAATCATCGAGCGCATGGCCGCGATTTGTCGGGCCCTGTACGGAATGAAAAGCACGCCGGGAAGCGACCGTGCCCGCACCCACTCACGCACCGAAAACGGAGCGGCTCGCTGGGCCTGGATGTACTCGAAGGCCGCAATGGCCGATCCGGCCACTGAGCGAATCGAACCAAACATGCGGGCATTCTCAGGATCGAGAAAGGGTTGCGCCGGAGTACCGGCGATGATCGGCCGCAGCTCCTCTGTCGATGCCATCGTCAGCAGCCGCCACAGATTGGCCATATCCCGCCAACCGCAGACGTAGCAGCGCCGCACCACCGCGGTCAGAAACGTGCGCGCGTACCCGCGCCATTCGCTGGCCGACGGGTCAATACTGCTGGGGATCAGCCCGCCGGCTAATTGTTCGACGTCGTAATTATTCTCGATCTCGGCAAACAAATCCCATTTCACGGAATCCTGTTCGAACGGATTCAAGACGATGTCCCCTCGATACCGGTCATAAAACTGCGCCAGATACCCGCCGTCGGGATCGGCGAACACGGCCCGATCGCCGCGCGCAATGGCCGAGCCAAGCAGCTCTCGGATTGCCGTCGATTTGCCCGTGCCGGTCGTGCCGATGAGCTTGAAATGCTTGGTTTCATCTGCGGCGGCGACAGCAATCCCCGCCAAGGTCAATAGTTCGGCTCCCGATTGCTTCAGGCGCGCACTGCGGCGCTGCGACGCCCGCCCATCGGCAAGCAATGCGCCGCGCTTGTACGCATCCCGCAGACCGCGCCGACCAAGCCTCGAGCATCCCACGAGGCCGGTCATGACGGCGGCCGTAAAGAGGAGCGCATCGGCGCTGTGTGCCCAATCACGAATCGCCCACCATTCCATGGACTCAATATCCCGCCACGACGAAAAAATCCGCGTGCTCGCCGTAAGCGGGCGCCTTGCGATCCACGCGAACACAGAGACGCACGTCCGCGCCGCAACGCCGCCACTCGATGCGCCCTCCTCGTCGCTCCAGGGCCGCCACGCTCGCCGCCAGCTCGTCGCGCCGCGCCCGCATTCCGGCGATCTCGGACTCCGAAGGCAAGACGCAACGAATGATCGTGATCGGGATTCCCGTACATAGAATCGCCATCACGCTGCACCAAAGGGCGGTGCGCACCGCGGCACCGCGTCGGATTCTTTGCAAGACCTGAATTGCGCGCCTGCTTTCCGCGGTCAGCATCTGCATCTCATCGATCAGCGTGCGCCTTATTTCATCGCGCACCACTCCATCAAGATCCCGGGTGTGTGCGCGCAGCTTTTCGAGCTGAGACTCAGCCAGTCTTTGGTGTGCTTGTGCGCTTTCCATGAGGAGACCGAACTTCATGGTCGCGTCGTCGAGCGCCGGAGCGCGGTCAGTCATGATCTCTGCCCCACCGCCCAGCGGATTGTCCGCGATCGTTCTGTAGACGGTCGCGCGACATTTCGCCCGCTTTTT
>Ga0210408_10003983_pt1 | contig 13350 bp, 13 predicted proteins | sample IncBWH4MmetaG_FD_155471 | JGI IMG/M metagenome (GOLD analysis project Ga0210408, IMG submission 155471) | Forest soil microbial communities from Barre Woods Harvard Forest LTER site, Petersham, Massachusetts, United States - Inc-BW-H-4-M | ecosystem: Environmental > Terrestrial > Soil >...
TCGAGGCGATGTTTACCGAGCCCGGGGATAAGCGAGCCTGACAGCGAAAGCAGGCAGGCTGGCAGCACGGCCTTGCCCATTGCGTGCCTACATAGCAGTTGCCCTTGACGTCTGCCAAGCCAGAGAGTTCTCGCCGGAGGTCTGTTAAACGTCGGCTCAATCTGGCCCGGAAGTGCCGGCCCGGTTCACGCGGATATGCGAAGAGCCACCGCGCTGGGTGGCTCTGAGCAGCAACTTTACGGGTGCGCCGCCAGGGACTCGAACCCCGAACCCGCGGATTAAGAGTCCGCTGCTCAGAAGTTCTATTCGTCCAGTCTATCAGCATGTTTACGCTGGCACGCTGGCAAGATATCCGCAACCCGCCGGGACGGAGTACCGCCTGCGGACGGCATGTACCGCGTAGTACCGGGACATCCGAGCAAACACGGAGCAAACGTGGAAACCATATGGTCTAGACCACTACGGAAGGATCATCACCCAAACGGCGTAACTGGCTTACGGGTATCCGGAGAACGCCCCAAGGGAGCCGCTCAAGCGGTGAATACGGTCCGTAACTCCCGCCGCGTCGGGCCCGCAGTCAGGCATGGTCCTCGCATTGACCGTTCGGCGAACTCATTTGCCGAGAGGTTCGTGGGCACGCTCCGCCGCGAGTGCCTGGACCATATCCTTATCCTCGGCGAGGGGCATCTCCGCCAGGTCCTGGCCGAGTTCACCCGCCACCACAACAACACCGGCCGCATCAGAGAGCCTGCGCCAAGAACCTCCGCGGCCGCCCGGTCGCGCCGTCGATATCAGTGCCCGGATCGAGCGCGGACAGGTCCCCTGCTTGATCAGCCAATACCGCAGAGCGGCCTAGCAATCACGAAACGCCAGGCCAGCCGTTATGAACGATGTTTTGGCATAGCACAGGTGGTCGCGGCCTGGCCAGCGGTCAGCCTGGTGGGCTCACATGAGCTTCTGGTCTGGCTCATCCGGACATGCAGGGCGGTAGAACGCGGGCCATCGGCCACGCACCCCGGCGAAGATGCGGCGTCCCGTGATGCGGGGTGTTCTGCCCCAGTCGCGGCCGTTGACAGCGAGCACCCGCCGGAACGACCGCAACCTGTCCGCTCAAGGCTGGCGACCGGACGGGAAGCCGGCACGCACGCCAACGCGCAGCAAGATGACCGGGTTCCTGAAGCCGGCGCAGATGATGACGCAGCGGTCGCCGCATACCGGCTCAGTGTGCAAGTCGGAAATCCCTTCTCTGAACGCAAACTCGCCCGGACGTTCGGACGTACCTCCCGTCGCTGGGCCCGTGCCAGGATCGCCGAAGCGCGTCAATCGCTAACCGAGCGTGAAGCGGCAGGGCTGGCGAGCATAGCCGAAGGATTACCGAACAGGGCGACAGATAGTCGAGTCGACAAGCAGGCCGCGCTCGACTGCCTTGTTCGCGTCGGCGATGGCCTCGCCTGGACGACATGATGAGTTGGTGGTGATACGTCGCGGCCGGGGTGGGTGCCGCTGAGTGCGGCATGGATATCAGTGTGTCGGGGCTGTGGGCGATGTCGGCGGTGAGATGCAGGAAGCTCGCCGGTCATGGCGAGGGCGCGCTTGGCCCGGTTCTATCTGCTGAGCATCGGGTCCTGGCGGGGGAACGGCGTTCCGCTGTGCCAGGGCAGGACCTGGCCGAATTGGACGAGTTCGCCGTAGCTCGCTGGGTCGGGCCGGTCGGCCAGGATCAGGTCGAGCACGGCCCGCGCGGCCTGCTCGGGGGTCTGCGCGCGGCTGTAGTCGTCGAACCATGGCCGGGACGCCCGGGTGTCCACCAGTCCCGGGCACACCGCGGCGAGCAGGGTTCCCGTGGCCAGATCTGCCGCCCGGCGCTGCGTGGCGACCGCGCGTACCGCGGCGACCTGGGCCACTTTGGAGGGCACGTTGATCCAGCCGGGCCAGCCCTGTTCCTCGGCCGTGCCGTCGTGGATGGCGGTCCGCCAGGATTCCACGGCCGCCTCGACTTGCTCCAGCGTGGCCTCGTCGAACAGCGGCCGCAGGCGAGGGTTCAGGTGGCCGAGCGTGCCCAGCGAGCTAGCCACGACGATGAGCCGGCCGCCGGGCCGCAGCACCGGGCCGAAGGAACGCAGCACCGCCTGGGTGCCCCCGTTAGCGACGTTGATGAATTGGTCGGCCTGCTCGGACTGCGGCCGGTCCGGGGTGAGCGCGGCGATCGCGTTGGAAACGACGATGTCCACCCCGCCGTGGCGGTCGGCGAGTTCGGCGGCCATCCCGGCTACGGCACTCGGGTCGCCGACGTCGAGAGCCCGGCCGATCACCTGGCCGCGGGTCTCGGGGCGCGTGGTGACCGCAGCGGCGGCGTCAGTGACGCGCCGGGCGTCGCGTCCGGTGAGCAGGACCAGGTCATCGGGGTCCAGGCGGGCGGCCAGGCCGGCCGCGAGGGCGAATCCGAGGCCTTGGTTGGCCCCGGTGACCAGGGCGATACGCGCATCTGACATGACCACCACGCTAGGCACGTCCGGGTCATGCGTCTAACGAAAGTTACGCATATCTGATATGCGTAACAGTCATGGACCTCGCCGACGTGTCGCTGGTGACGCTGCGGGTCTTCCGCGAGGTGTCCGAGCGCGGCACCCTCACCTCCGCGGCGGCCGCGCTGGGCTGCACCCAGTCCGCGGTCTCCCGGCAGGTCGCCTCGCTGGAACGGGCGGCCGGGGCACCCCTGCTGGAACGGCGCCACGACGGGGTCCGGCCGACCACCGCCGGGCACGTCGTGCTGCGCCACGCCGCGACCGTGCTCGACCAGATCGACACCGCCGCCCGGGAGCTCGCCGGCCTGCCCGCCCAGGCGGGCACGGTCCGCCTGGGCTGGTTCACCAGCGCGGGCGCCAGCCTGCTGCCCCGCGCCCTCGCGGCCCTGCGCCGCGCCCATCCCGCCATCACCGTCCTCACCCGGGAAGGCAGCACCCCCGCGCTGGTCCGCGCGTTGCGGGCCGGACGCGTGGACATGGCCCTGCTCGCCTCTGCGCCGCCGTTCCGCCCACCCGATGCGGAGACACCCCCGCTGGACCTTCAGCTGCTCGCCGAACGCAGCCTGTGCCTGGCGGTCCCCGCCACCCACCCGCTCGCCCGTCAGAACGCAGCCGACGTCGCAGACCTGCGCGGTCAGCGCTGGATCGCCAGCCCCTCTTCCGCCGACGAGACCCTGATGGGGGTATGGCCCGGGCTGGACGAGCGGCCCACGATCACCCACACCGCCCGGGACTGGCTGACCAAACTGCACCTCGTCGCGGCAGGATGCGGCCTGACCACCGTGCCCGCCTCCTTCGCGGCCATCGCGCCTCCCGGCGTGCGGGTCCTGACCGTGCGCGGCGGGTCACAAGAACAACGGCGCGTCATCCTGGCCCGACTCCCGCAACCGCTGACCGAGCCAGCCGCCCGCCTCGCCGACGCCCTGCGCGCCGCAGCCACCGAAGTACCGGCGCCGAGGTAGCCACGCACCGGCACACGACGCTCCAGCTCATCCTCGTCTGCTCACCCTGCCACGGAGCATCAAGGACGCCACCGACCACCCAGATCGGCGACACTGTGCGCCGCGTACCGGGCCAGAGCTGATACGCAGCGTGCTGCGGAAGGGGGCCCGCCCGGATGCCGAACTCCGATTCCGTCTTGACGGCCTATGTCGGGCTGCATCTGACCGTGTGCACCCGGAGGTTGGTAACGGAGGGTGTTAGCCGATGGTGAGCACGGCCTTGCCGGAGACGCGCCGTTCGGCTAGGGCGGTCAGGGCGTCGCGCAGCCGTGTCCAGGGCAGAGTCAGGCCGACAGCCGGGTCGAGCCGCCCGGCGGCGACCAGGCCGGCCAGCGTGGCAAGGTCCGGCCCGGGTGGCTCCGGATATGCGTAGGACAGGTAGCTGACCAGCCGCGCGTCCTCGTGGCCGAAGAAGTCGTAGATGCTGATCGGTGTTTTCTCGGTGTTGCTGGAGCCGAGGATGACCGTTCCGTGCGGCGCTGCCTTGCTTAGGCCGGCCGCCAGCGTCGGACCGCCTACCCAGTCGGCGACAAGGTCATACAGGCCGCTTGCGGCCGCCGGGTCGGCGACTACGGATGACGCGCCCAGGGCGAGCAGTTGTTTTTCATGCTGAGGCCGGGCGACTGCGGTGACTTCGCCGCCCGCCAGGGCGGCGAGCTGGATCTGGATCCGGCCGACCCCGCCGTTGGCGCCGGTCACCAGGACGCGGCGGCCGAGCAGGTCACCGGCGAGCCGCAGCGTGCGCAGGGCGGTCAGGCCGGCCAGCGGCAGGGCGGCGGCCTGCCCGGTGCCTATCCCGGCGGGCAGCGGGGCGAGCCGGGCGACGGGGACGGCCGCGAGTTCGGCCCAGCCTGCCTGCTCAACCAGGGCCACGATCCGGGCGCCGGCGGCGGGGCCCGATCCGTCGGCGGCCTGCTCCGCGACGACGCCGGCGATGTCCTGGCCGGGGCGCCACCCGCTGGTGCGGGTCCGCAGCAGGTCCAGCTCGCCGCGGTTGACCGAGAAGGCTTGTACCGCGACCAGTGCCTCGCCGCTGCCAGGATGGGGGTCGTCGACGGCCGTGATGACGGGGCCGCCGGGGTTGCTGACGATGGCTTTCATGGGTTCCAGCCCATCAGCGGAACAGGCCGGAGCCAAGACGCGGTTGCACCGTGCAGCGATCACCGGTCGTGATGGATGAGAGGGCCGCGTGGAGATCCGGCAGCTGACCTATTTCGTCACCGTCGCCGAAGAGCTGAGCTTCGTCCGGGCGGCGGACCGGCTGCACATCGTGCAGCCCGCGGTCAGCCAGCAGATCCGCCGGCTCGAGCGTGAACTCGGGGTGCCGCTGTTCGACCGCTCATCCCGGCACGTGCGGCTCACCGCGGCAGGTGAACGGCTGCTGCCCGAGGCCCGCGCGGTGCTTGCCGCAGCCGGGCGGGTCCGCCAGGTCGCCGCCGTCATCGCCGCCGGCGCCGATGGCATCCTGCGGGTGGGCACCAGCCAAGGGCCCGGTGAGCGCCTCGACCTCGTGCTCGACGCGCTGGGCAAGACCGCGCCTCGTCTCCAGGTACGGCTCGTCAGCGTCCCGGTGGCCGAGCGGATCGCGCGGGTCCGCGCCGGTGAGCTGGACGCGGCGTTCGTCCGCGCGGTGACCACCGCGCCCGGCGTCGAGCTGTTGCCCATGTGGCAGGATCCGCTGACCGTCGCGCTCCCGGCGGCCCACCCGCTCGCCGCCCAGCCGACCGTCCACCTGCTGCAATTGAGCGGCATTCCGCTGCGGCTGGCGCCCCGGCAGGACAACCCGCCGTTTCATGACCTGGTCCTGGGCGCGTGCGCCGATGCCGGCTTTGAGCCGCTGCCCGGGCCGCCGTTCACCACCGCGCAAGACACTCTCGCCGAGATCGGAGCCGGACCGCCCGCCTGGACCGTGCTCTACACCGCCGCCGTCGGCCTGATGCCCGTATACCGGGTGGCGCTTCGCCCACTTGCCGGGCTGACAGCCCAGACCTGCCTCGCAGTGCCCCCCGGGCCGCCCGGCCCGGCCCTGCGGCACCTGCTCGCCGCCTGCGTATCGGCCAGCACCACCACCCAGCACGAACATGACTGACCGCCACCGAGCCCACCCATGACCACGGACGACTTCGACGGCGCGTGCGCAGCTCAGCAACCCGCCCCAAGATACCGCCAAACCGGATGACGCACCCGGACGCCGACCAGACCGCCAGCGTCGTGGTCGGTAGCCCGTGCAGGGCGACGGTCGTAAGACCGTGCGCTTGTGGGTGCGGAACGGCACCCGAAGGCTGTCTTTGGTGCTCATCGCGCTGGGTTGCCGCCGTCGCTTCCCGGATCCGGGTCAGGCTTTGAGTCTGGTGAATACAAGGTCGTACAGGGTCCGCGCCCGGGCTTTCCAATCGGTTGCGGGGTCGATCTCCCACAAGCCCGCCAAGGCGAAGATGACGTCGTCTGGATCAAGTCCGGTGCGTACGATGCCCGCCTGCTCGGCGGCGGCTAGCACCCGCCCCAGCGCCGCCACGATCGGGGAATACGTTTCCTCAAACAGCGCAGACCCAGGGCTGGCGGCGGCCCGGATCGCCTGGGCAAGACCGTGTTTGGTGATGGCGTACTGAGCGAGGCGGGCCACCCATTCGCGTAGCGTGTCGCCTGGTTCACGTTCGGCCAGCAGTTGGTCGGCGGTGCTGACGAGTTGCCGGACCTCGTGCCTGTACACCTCCAGCACCAGGCTCTCCCGCGCGGACTTCTTTATCGCGGGTACATGCCGCCGTCGAGCGAGACAACCTGGTTGGTGAGGTAGGGGTTGCGCAGGATCGCCAGCGCCAAGTCAGCGACCTCGTCCGGGTGGCCGAGCCGGCCTACCGGGACCTGCTGGCGCAGCTCCTGCGGATCGCCGGGAAGCAATCCCATCTCGGCGATCAGCGCGGGGGCCAGGGCGTTGACGGTGACACCGAACGGTGTGGTACGGGCGGCCAGGAAATGGGTGAGCCCGTACAGGCCCGCCTTCGAGGCCGCGTAGTGCGGGCCGATCAGGCCGCCGGTAAACGCCGCGACAGAGGAGATGAACAGGATCCGCCCGAAGCGCCGCTCCTGCATGCCGGGCAGTGTTCGCTGCGCGAGCAGGAACGGCGCCCGGAGGTTGACGGCGGTGGCCTCGTCGAAGTCCGCACTGCTGACCGCCTCCCATGAGCAGGTACGGCCGGTTCCGGCGTTGGCTACCAGGACATCGACCGGCCCCAGTGCGCGCTCGACGGCGTTGACAAGTTCGGCGGGCGCCTGCGGTCGGCGCAGATCGGCGCCGACCGCCACGGCCTGGACCCCGTCTTCGGCGGCCTGGGCGGCTGTCTTTTTGGCGGCGGCGCCGTGGGCGCTGTAGGCCACGGCTACAGCGGTTCCTTCGGCCGCGAGCCGGCGCACCAGCGCCCGCCCGATTCCGCCGCTGCCGCCGGTCACCAGCGCCACGCGCCCGGCAAGCCCTGCCGTGTGCGCATCCCTCATACGGTCAGCTACCTGGGTGTGCTGGCTGGTCATCGACCCTCCTGAGGACGGGGCTGGCGCGGGTGTAACCGTGTCAGCCGGGCATGCGGGTCAGTCGGCGTGGGCGGATACCGCGGCCTCGCGTTGCAGGGAGGCCGCGACGGCGCGGGCGAGTTCGGTGCGCCGGATCAGCAGAAGGGTGACCGGGATGGCGGCCAGTGCGGTGAGCCCGGTAACCCAGAACGCCCACTGGAACCCGCCGGTGAGCGCGGCGGCCGCGGCGTGGCCCTGGCCGAGCAGGAGGCGGGAGTGGGTCGCCGCGACGGTGGAGGCGACGGCGACGCCGATCGCTCCGCCGATCTGCTGGGAGGTGTTGAGCAGCCCGGAGGCGACCCCGGCGTCGCGCTCGGCCACGCCGGCCAGGGCCCCGATCGACGTCGTGATGAACGCGAAGATGGCGCCGCCGGCCACGAACAACGGGCCGGCCAGGTTCGCCCAGTAGTGCCCGTCCGCCGGCACCTGGGTCGCCCACAAGATCCCGCCGCCGACCAGGGCCATCCCGGCCGCCATGACCAGCTTGGCCGAGACGCGGGTGACCAGGATCTGCGCCGGGCCGGCGAGCGCGAGCGCGGTGAGCGAGGTGGCCAGCCAGGCGACGCCGGTCTTCAGGGCGGAGTACCCGAGCACCTGCTGCATGTACAAGGTGCCGGTGAAGAAGAAGCTGAAGAAACTGGCCCCCAGCAGGAAGCTGACCGCGTTGGATCCGGCCAGGGTCTTCAGCCGGAACAGGCGCAGCGGCAGCAGCGGCGCCTCGGCCCGGGTCTCGATGACCAGGAACCCGGCCAGCAGCGCGGCCGACGCCGCGAGCAGGGCCAGCGTCCGGACGGCGGTCCACCCGGTGGTCGGGGCCTGCGAGATGGCGTAGACCACCATCACCAGGGCGCCGGTCACCGTGACCGCGCCGAACGGGTCATAGGACTGGCGGGCGCCCGCCAGCCTGCTTTCCGGCACCACCCGCCGGGCCAGCAGCAGGGCGGCCGCGCCGATCGGGACGTTGAGGTAGAAGATGTACTGCCAGCCGGCGTACCGGACAAGCAGGCCGCCGGCCAGCAGGCCGACCGAGGCTGCCGTGGCGCCGATGCCACTCCAGGCGCTGAGCGCCTTGTTGCGCTCGGCGCCCTCGGCGAACATGTTCATCACGATGGACAGCGCCGCGGGGAGCAGGACGGCGGCGCCCAGGCCCTGGAGGCCGCGCATGATGATCAGGAATGTGTCGGTGGTGGCCAGCGCGCAGGCCAGCGAGGCCGCGGTGAAGAGGGCCAGCCCGGCCATGAACAGGCGGCGGCGGCCGGCCAGGTCGGCGGCCCGCCCGCCCAGCAGCAAGAACCCGCCGAAGGTCAGCGCGTAGGCGGTCACCACCCACTGCAGGTCCTGCTCGGGGAAGTGCAGCTTGCGGCCGATGGTCGGCAGCGCGACGTTGGTGATCGTCAGGTCCACGATCGTCATGAAGTACGCGGCGGCGAGCAGCGCGAAGGCGCGCCAGCGGCGCACGTCGCCGGGTGCCGCGGCCTCCTCCTGCCTGGCGTCGTCCCGGCGGTCCAGTGCGGTCATGTCTGTCTCCGATTCTTCTTGGTCAGGTCCTCCCTCGTTCAGACACCGCCGGCGGCCGGAAAGAACCGGACCGGTTCGGCGGTCCTTTTCCGCCGCGGGTGGGGTCTATACCTGTGAAGGCGTGACGGGCACAGCCGAGGCGAGGATGCGATGGTGACCGCGGGCACACTCGCCCAGGCACGGGCGGGCGATGAGCAGGCGTTCCGTGAGCTCACCGACCCCTACCGGGGCGAGCTGCTGGCGCACTGCTATCAGATCCTCGGGTCGGTGGCCGATGCTGAGGACATGCTGCAGGAGACCCTGCTGGCGGCCTGGCGCGGCCTACCAGGTTTCGAGGGCCGGTCCTCGGTGCGCTCCTGGCTGCACCGCATCGCCGTCAACGGCTGCCTGAACGCGCTGCGCGACCGCAGCCGCCGCCCCCGGGAGGTGCCGATGATGGCCGAGCCGCCCCATCCGACCCGCATGGCCGACCCGGTCTGGGTGGAGCCCTACCCCGACATGCTGCTGGACGGGGTACCCGACGCCGCGCCCGGGCCGGAGGCCCGCTACGACACCAAGGAGGCCGTCGAGCTGGCGTTCGTCACCGCCCTGCAGCACCTGCCACCCCGCCAGCGAGCCGTCCTGGTGCTCCGCGACGTCCTCGGCTACCCGGCCGCCGAAGCAGCCAGCATGCTCGACACCACCGAAGCCTCGGTCAAGGGCGCCCTGCAACGCGCCCGGGCCGCCCTACAGGCCCGGCTCCCGGCCAGCCGCGACCGCGCCCCGCTGCCCGGATCCCCCCGCGAACGCCAGCTCGCGGGCCGCTTCGCCGCCGCCGTCGAAGCAGGCGACATCGACGCCGTGCTCACCCTGCTTACCAGCGATGCCTGGCTCACCATGCCACCCGAGCCGTACGAGTACCAGGGCCCGGCAGCCGTCGCCGCCTTCTTGCGCCACCGGGCCGCCCTGCGCGGCGCCCCGCTGCGGCTGGTACCCACCCGGGCCAACACCCAGCCCGCCTTCGGCTGCTACCTGCCCTGCGCCCACACTCCGATCGCGCGGCCCTACGGGATGATCGTCCTGACCCTCAGCGGCGACCAGATCAGCGCCATCACCTGGTTCTCCGACAACAGCGTCTTCCCCTACTTCGGGCTCCCCCGCGCACTGCCCCGCTAGGGCCGGGTCCCGGCCGATGACAATCGCGCCCGCCATCGGCTTCCCCTCGTCAATGTGTACCGGGAGGGAAGGAACACCAGCATGAGCGATGGCGCCCGGCCACGGGACGGTCAGCCGCTCGGTATCCCGGTACCGGGCCCAGCACAGCCCCGCGGTCACCACCCAGCCGGGCTGGGGTCCGCGGCAGCTGGGTCCCGTCCAGCCCGCACCCACCGGCCGGGCGGCGGCGACGGTCACCGGATACGCCGCGGCGGGCGCCGCGTTCGCCTACGCGCTGGTGAGCGCCTACTGGGCGCTTGGCGGGCACGCCCTGATCAGCACCGTCGGCGGATATGCCGCGCAGATTGCCCATCAGAAAGGGGCGGCACCAGTGCTGCTGGCCCTGGCGGCGGCGGTAGCGAAGGCGGTCAGCGGCCTGCTCGCATTGGCGCTGGTGCGCCCGTGCCGGCGGGTCATCCCGCGTGGCTGGCTGCTGGCCGGTTCAGCGGCGGCCAGTGCGCTGCTCGTGGTGTACGGCGGCCTGAACGTGCTGCTCGGTGCCCTCGTCCTGTCCGGTGTCATCCACCCGGCAGGAAACGTGGACCGGACGGCGCTGCGCTGGCACGTCGGGGTCTGGGACCTGTGGTTCCTGGTGTGGGGGATCTTGCTGGCGCTGGCTACCGTCGGCTATTGGCGCCGGACGGCAACGGGACCACCGCGTGATGAGGCAGCCGACCAACTCAGCGGTTAACGAAGCTGCGACTGACGGCCACGCTTGGTCGTCCGCCGCGATAGGCGAACGCCGCCCTGAGCACAAGCCAGAACTGACTCTATGGGGGCCGGGCTTTAGGCCGAACCCCTTTCCTGCTCAGTCCGGTAGCGCGATGCTCCGGGTAACATCCGAGCTCGGAAAGGAGGCCGGCAATGTCTGTCTACGTCGGAATCGATGTGCACCGCAAGCGCAGGACGGCCAGCAGGCCCGAAGACCGGTTCCGGTAAGCACCGCGCACCAGACACCAGCCGCCGGACCGGCCAAACCCGCTAAACGATCTTCCTCACCTACAGAATCGACGCACGCCCGGCGAATCTCGGCGGTCCGGCTGGTCTATATCGGTAGCCGCCAGCCGAACGCAGGTGGGACCGCGAAGGAGGAACGGCGATGACGGATCACGAGGTTGTCAGCCGCGCGGAGTGGCAGGCCGCTCGTGACGAGCTGCTGCGGCGGGAGAAGGAGCACACCAGGGCAGGCGACGAACTCGCGCGCCAGCGCCGCGAGCTGCCCTGGGTCGCGATCAGCAAGGAGTACGTGTTCGACACCGAGGGTGGACCGCGACCACTGGTCGGCCTCTTCGACGGGCGCTCGCAGCTGATGGTGTACCACTTCATGTTCGGACCTAGCTACGAGGCGGGGTGTCCGGTCAACTCGTTGATGGCCGACGGGCTCGACGGGCTGCTGCCGCACCTGCACGCCCGCGACGTAACCCTGCTGCTGGTTTCCCGGGCGCCGCTGGCCAAGCTTCAGGCGTACCGGGAGCGGATGGGCTGGCGCATTCCCTGGGTCTCGGCGGCGAACACCGACTTCAACTACGACATAGGCGCCTCCTACCCCCGGAGCAGGTCGCCGGGTGTGGCCTGGACCCCGCCAGCCTGCCGCCGATCGTGGCGGTCAACGCGGCTGCGACCGGCACCGACATCAACGGCTATCTGTCGGAAGCACCGGCGGTCAGCGTCTTCACCCGCCAGGACGGCACCGTCTACCAGACCTACGCCGCCCAGGCGCGCGGGGTGGGGCTCCTCATGAACTACTACTTCATCCTCGACCGGGTCCCGAAGGGCCGCGACGAGGGCGCGGGCTTCCAGACCTGGATCCGCCGCCACGACGAGTACGCCTGAGGCGCGGAGCAGATCATGGCCAGCGTGAGCGACTACAATGCCGCGATCATCCAGGAGTTCCGCGCGACCGGCGGGCATCCCGGCGGGGAATGGGCGGGCACCCCGATGATCCTCATCCACCACATCGGCGCCAAGTCCGGGATCGAGCGCGTCACGCCGCTGGGCTGCCTCCCGCTGGGCGATGGTCGCTTCGCGGTTGTCGCCTCCAACGGTGGGTCGCCAGCCCACCCGGCCTGGTACCACAACCTGCTCGCCCATCCCGTGATCTCCGTCGAGGTGAGCTCCGAGACGTTCACCGCGCTGGCGGAGGAGCTGGATCCCGCCGCCCGCGCCGGGCTGTGGCCGATGCTGGTCGCGAGGTTCCCCACCGTCGGCAAATACCAGGCCAGCACCACCCGGCAGATCCCGGTACTCATCCTGACCCGCCAGGACCGGCCTTGCCCCAGCAAGACACCCAATGTGGAGGACACCCATGACCGCTAATCTGAAGGCCCATGCCGACAGGCTCCGCGAACTGCATCACGCCCGCGAGATGCTCGTCCTGCCGAACGTATGGGACGCAGCCAGCGCCAAGATCGTGGCCGAAGCCGGATTCCCTGTGGTCGCTACAGCTAGCGCCGCGATCTCGGCGATGCTCGGCTACCCCGACGGCGAGGGCGCGCCATGGCAGGAGATGTTCGCCGCAGCCGGGCGGGTGGCCCGGGCGGTGTCGGTCCCGGTCACCGTCGACGCCGAGGCGGGATACGGCATGGCGCCGCGGGACCTGGTGGACCGGTTGCTGGAGACCGGCGCGGTCGGCTGCAACCTGGAGGACACCGACCACCGCGCCGGCGGACTGGTCGACGCTGGGGCGCACGCCGAGCGGCTGGCGGCAATCCGGGCCGCCGCGGACGACGCCGGGGTCCCGATCGTCATCAACGCGCGCGTCGACACCTTCCTGCCAGCATCTGGGGTGCCCGGAGAGGAGCGGGTTATGGAGGCGGTACACCGGGGCGGCCTCTACCTGACGGCCGGGGCCGACTGCATTTACCCGATCGGCGTCAGCGACGAGAACGACATCGCCACCCTGGTCGCCGGCGTCCCCGGGCCGATCAATGGCAACACCAGTCCCGGAGGCCCGGACCTGGCCAAGCTCCGTGACCTGGGTGTGGCGCGGGTCTCCTACGGCCCCCGGCTCTATCGCGAGGCGCTGGCCAACCTGAAGACCGCGGTTCAGGAACTGCTGGCCTGACCGTCGCCAAGGCCTCCAGGTCCACAGCCACCGCCACGGCGTGCGTCGTGAGGTGCCGCCCCGGGCGAGAGTTGCCGCGAACCGCAGCAGCGCGGAGGTACCCGTACCCGGGCGCGCGATCCCTGCGGCCCGGGGCCGGACCCCGGTGGTGACAGTGACCGGGGGAGCAACAGGCGGGTGTCGCTGGCCGCGGTGATCGCGGTCAGGGACGGGCAGCAGCCGCGGCTGATCTACCGGGTCATGGCCGGCACATAATCATCACAGCGAGGCAAGCCAGTTGAGCAGCGATTGATCTGATCGCCAGGATTGAGGCTGGAATTGGTGCGCTAGCTTGAACTGGAATGCCTGAGATGTGGGTCGGGGTTCAGTTGACCGCGAGAGCGTGGCGAAGGGTTGTTCGTGCAGGTATCGACCGTTCCTGGCTACGGCCACCGGTACCGGCGGTGGGTGCTTGATTCGCTCAGGTACATCGACGTGCAGGACC
>Ga0210408_10003985_pt1 | contig 13346 bp, 8 predicted proteins | sample IncBWH4MmetaG_FD_155471 | JGI IMG/M metagenome (GOLD analysis project Ga0210408, IMG submission 155471) | Forest soil microbial communities from Barre Woods Harvard Forest LTER site, Petersham, Massachusetts, United States - Inc-BW-H-4-M | ecosystem: Environmental > Terrestrial > Soil >...
CTTTCTTATATGTACGGTCGCTGGTGATGGTGTCGTACGCGTCCGCAACCGCAATAATCCGCGCACCCAGCGGTATATCCTCCCCAGCCATTGCATCCGGATAGCCCGAGCCGTCAAAGAATTCGTGGTGGTGCAATACCATCTCCCGAATACGCGCGAGCGGCGTCAAAGGCTCCAAAATTTTCGCTCCAAAGGTCACGTGCGACTTCATCGTTTCCCATTCGTCGGGATTCAGCGGCCCGTTCTTGTTCAAAATATTTTCTGGGATGGCCACTTTTCCGATGTCGTGCAATACACCGCCAAGACGGATCTCCTCAACCTCCATGTCGCTCAGACCCAACGCCTCGGCAATCAGCGACGCGTAAGCGGAAACCTTCTGGGAGTGTCCCTGCGTGTAATGGTCTTTTGCATCGATAGCGAAAGCCAGCGATGTAACCGTATCGAGCACTGCCTGCGGCAGCGCCTGTGGCCCCTGAGACGCAGCCGTTGCCCCGCTCGTACCATTCAGGCCTTCCGTCGCAGCCAGCGATTCCGTGAATTGCTTAAGTCTCGAATAAATCTCTTCAAACGCTTCCGGGCCGGTGGCAAATAGACGCTTCAGCGTCACGCCCAGATACGCTTCCAGGACGTCGCGCTTCCATTTCTTGGCTTCGTTGGGATCAAAATGGTCGGCGGTCGACACCGCGTTGCCGCCCTGGTGCTTGGACAGGTACATCGAAGCGTCCGCCACCTGTATCAATTCCTGCGGAGAAGACCCATGCAGCGGATAGCACGCGATACCGAAGCTCGCGCTGATGTTCTTCTCACGCAACAGGGGGTCCGCCGACACCCAGCCACGCAGCTTGGAGGCCAGTTGCCGCGCGTGCTCCATATTCGTCTCTGGCATCAAGATCACGAACTCGTCGCCGCCATACCGCGCAACAACATCGGAACGCCGGCAATTGGTCTCCAGAATATGGCCCACGCGCTGCAAAACCAAGTCACCTTCCAAGTGCCCGTAGAAATCGTTCACGAACTTGAAGCGGTCCAGGTCCATCAGCACCAGCGCGAAAGCCCGGCCCGCACGCGTCGACCTCTTCCATTCGGCCGACAAAGCCTCCATAAAGAAACGGTGCGTTTTGACCCCGGTGAGTCCGTCGGTGATGGCCTGCTCTTGCGCCTTTTGAAACGAGAGAGCATTGTGTAGAGCGCCGGCGATCAGGTCGGCGAGCGTCCGCAGCAACAGCACCTCTTCCTCGGAAAAGTCCGCCGGCTGCGATGATTCCACATACAGAATTCCGTGCAGTTGCTCCGCATAGAATATCGGCAGGGCAATGGCGGCCAGAGTGTCCGGCAGCAGAGGTTTGAACCCGGCATCGGCCGGAATGTTCGCGTTGTACGCCGCGAGTTGACCGTTGCGCGCGACCTGTCCGATCAAACCAGTGCCCAACGGAATTCGCTGTCCCAGTGCTCCCCGCCGCTTGCCGGCTTCCGCCTGAATCACGATTTCCCGCGTAGCATACTCCAACTGGCCAATTCCGATGTGGTCGTAGGTCAATCCAGATTCCAGCTGCTCGGTAATCTTGGCCAGCATTTCGTCCGGATTCAGCGTGGCGATAGCATTCCGTGAAATGGTGTTAAGCAGGGAAAGGTGCCGCGCCTTGGTTCGTTCCTCCTGGAAGAGCCTAGCATTTTCGATCGCGATGCTGGCTTCGCTGGCCAGCACGCGTAACAGCTCCAGATGCCCCTCGTCGAACACATGCTCCTGGTCGGAGAAAACCGCCATCGCCCCAATCGCGTGATCGTAGGCCACCAGCGGCACGCAGCAGAAACACCCGCCTTGGCGCAAAGGCACCACACCCAGCTTATTTACTTCTGCCAGGTAGTTGTTGCAGATCAGCACCGGCTGCCGCGTTCGGATCACGTACTCGGTCAAATGATTCCCGGCTCGGCGGGTGCGCCGCGGCATGCGATTCCCTCCGATGATCTCCAGATGAAAGCGCATCTCATCGCGAACCGGATCAAGCTCCGCGATGTAGAAGTTCTCAACATCAAACAGGCGCCGCAATTCTTCCCAGATCTTGTTGAGCAAATCTTCCTTGTTCAGCGTCGAACTCAGCGCTCGTCCAATTTCATTCAACACATGCAGCTCTTCCGAGCGCCGCGAAGTCTGCTGCACCAGGTAGCTATTCTCGACCGCCATCCCGATTTGATGACCGAGGGCCAAGAGCAAGCGGTATTCGGCAGGAGCAAATCGGCGGCTGTCCGGTGTTCCCAGCAGCAGCACCCCGAATGCCCGTTCCTTGGCCTGTAGGCTGATGGCCACTACGCTGCGCAGCCCTTGCGCGATAGCCAATTGCCGAAATCTTTTGATCGGCTCTTCCCGCTCCAGCGCCGCTACGGAATCCGCGTTACGCAAATCGCGAAAACCGAGGAGGCCTCCGAGCCGCGAAACCAATCCAACGAGGTAATCGTCCAGCCCCTCATTTTGTGCCACGCGGCAGAAATCGTCGCTCAGGCCCACTGCGACCACCGACGTTGGGCCCTGCGGATCGCCGTGATGCAGAAACAGCGCGCCCGCTGGCAGCCGGACCACGCCGAGCACTCGATCCAGAGCCTGCGACAGCATGCGCTGAATCTCGCCACCCACGAAACTCGATGTGGCCAGGTTCAGATTGGAGAGCGCCAGCATGTTGCGCTCGATGCGCCGCTTCTCTTCCTCGTACGAAGCCATCACCATCAACATGGCCACGAATGCGGAAGGCACCGCGGAGATCGGGCTGTCAATCGCCAGTTCCGGTGGCGCATTTCGCAGCAACAGGAACACGGCTAGCTGCAAGACGCACCAGGCCATGAAGGACAAGCCCAGCAAGCGATCGGCAAGTGTTTCTTGCCGCTTGCTCTCCTGCCAAAAGACGACTGCGACGACACCAAACAGGAGTGCAGCCGGGATCACCACGGTGACGCTAAAAAGATGCAGCGCGTTCGCTACCGACCATGCACCCAGAATTAGAGCGGCCGCCCCGGCCCCAAATTTCCATGGCTTGCGCTGCGCGTACAGTTGTGCGCCCAAAAAGAAAAAGACTGCCGCCACTGCATAGAGCCAGCGATCGAGCGCGGTCTGCAACGGTGTATCCGGCACCCATTGCGCCAGTGCGGGGCCTAGGTAGTGCAAAGCGAACAGCGTCCAACCTGCCGTCCACAGCAACAGGTACATCTGCCGTTTCAAGCTGTAGATATAGGCGAAAAAACCGGCCACCAGAGAGGTTGCCGCGAGCAGGGCCAGCGCAATGAGGTTGTTATAAACCAACACCAATCGATTCTTCCGCGCATAGTCGCGGAGTCATTAGCCGCCGCCCACCGGGCAGGTCAGCCATTATTTAGAAATGTGTGCGCATGTATGCAGGCGACGCGCACACCTCGCACCACCCGCAAAACGCGTCATAGACACACAAAATAAAGCACTTGGATTATGGAACATCATTTTTTGTTGAGGCAAGCGTACCGGGGTACTGGTGGCCAAAAAGATAGCAGAAAGGAGGTAACGCCGGCGAGGTAACGACTTGGCCACATTAGCGCGGCTGGGCTGAAAAACATCGAACAGGAGACGGCTTGCGACGCGCTCAACGCGGCGGCAGATCGGTTCGGACGACTCGCTGCGAATTGGACCATCTCCTGCCGTTTCGTTACACTGACGAATCCTGCTTTCTGCGACAAGAACCGGGAGAACCTCAAGCAAACTGTAACGATGAGCGAAACACCTAAAACCCCGGGCGCTTCTGTCCGCGTACGCTTCGCGCCTTCGCCGACCGGCTATCTTCACGTCGGTGGCGCGCGCACCGCTTTGTTCAACTGGCTTTTCGCCCGCCACCATCGGGGAGCCATGATCCTACGCATCGAGGACACCGACGCCGAGCGCAATAAAACCGAGCTGGTGCAAGGCATTGTCGACGGCCTCCGTTGGCTGGGGGTTGATTGGAGCGAGGGCCCGTTTTATCAGTCGCAACGCACCGAGCTGTACCAGGCCGCGGGCCGGAAGCTGCTCGCCAGCGGCGCCGCATTCTTGTGCTACTGCCCCGCGGAACGCTATGCCGGCGGCGACCATCCAGTGGAGGCCCAGGATGACGAGCCGAAGGCGGCTGGGCCGCGCCGCGTGGTGCGCTGCACCTGCCGCGACGGCAAGCCATCTACGCCGGGCGTCAAGCCGGCCGTTCGCTTTCGCGTCCCCACCGGCGGCACCACCAAATTCTTCGATGCCGTCTTCGGCGAGCGCGAATTCTCCAACGACGAAATCGAGGACTTCGTGCTGCTGCGTTCCGGCAAGGGCGACGAAGATTTCGGTCAATCCATGTACCAGCTCGGCGTGGTGGTCGACGACATCGACATGCGCATCACTCACGTGATTCGCGGCGCGGATCACATCTCCAACACACCGAAGCAAGTTCTGCTGTATGGCGCGCTTGGCAACGAACCGCCGATATTCGCCCACGTGCCGCTCATTCTTGGCCCCGACAAGTCGCGCCTCTCCAAGCGCCACGGCGCCACCGACGTCAACATGTATCGCACCGAAGGCTTTCTGCCGGAAGCGTTCCGCAATTTTCTCGCGTTGCTCGGCTGGTCCCCCGGTGGAGACGAGGAGTTTCTGCGCACTAACGAACTCCTAGAAAAGTTTTCGCTGGAAGGCGTCAGCCGTACCAATGCCGTTTTCGATCGTCCGAAACTGGAATGGTTCAATACCCAATATCTTCAGAAGCTGCCGATAGAGGATTTGCTGCCGGAAGTGGAAGCCGAGTTGAAGCGCAGCGGACTCTGGAAAGCGGAATGGGCGTCCGGCGCGGGACGCGAGTGGTTTGCAAAAACCGTGGACCTGCTGCGCCCGCGCATCCGTTTGCTGCCCGATTTCTCGTCCTGGTCGCGCGCTTTCTTTACCGACGATTTCGAAATTGATCCCGCCGCCAAAGCCAAATTCTGGAAGGACGCCAAGGTCCCGGAGTTGCTCTCCAAACTCGCGGAAAAACTCGCCGCCATCGCTCCAGCCGATTGGAACCACGATGCCTGCGACCACGCGCTGCGCGCGCTGGCCGAAGCGGAAGGCGTGAAAGCCGGCCTGCTCATTAATGCTACGCGCGTCGCCATTGTCGGCCAAGCCGTAGCCCCGCCCCTGTTCGACACTATGGTGGTTCTGGGACGCGACCGTGTAGTCAACCGCTTGCGCCGTGCTTGGCCCACCCTGACCGCCGCCTGAACTATCCGCGCTCAAGGCAAACGGCTGGAGGCTCAGCCTTCGCCGCCTTCGTCACCAAGCTCGACGACGCAAGCGTGCCACTGATCATCTTCCGCGTGCGCAGCGCAAAACCACCGCTCACACGTATCGCAAAAGATTTCAGCGGACTGATTGCACGGCTCGTCCAGGGGAGAAACGGCGTCACACGAAGGCTTCACTTCTACGTCTGGATTCTCGCGGGCCCGTTTTGCTTTCATGACTGCACCCGTGCCGCCATTCTACTCCCAAAACAAGTATCGCGGAACGGAGTTAGCGGCGTGTCCGGTCCTTGCGCACGGCTTCGTCGATCAGCGTGTCCAATTCTCCGCGCGTCAGCCGCACGTGATCGCCACTCTCGTTTGTATCGGAAGTGACCGGCAGTTCGGCGCCGCCGCCGGGCGGTGGCGTAACGAAATAGCGCGATCGCGCGGCCATCAATTTGGCCACTTCACGACTCGACAGCAACGTCGGAGTTCCGGCCATTTCCGCGGCCAGCGTGATTTTCGCGACGTGCTCGATCGTCTCCAGGCGGAAATACGCGGTCAACAAATCCGGCCCGCAAGTAACAGCGCCGTGGTTGGCCAGCAGCAGCGCGTCATAGTGGGGCACATAAGGTTCCAGCGCGGCGCTCAGCTCCGGCGTTCCCGGCGTGGCATAACGAACTAACGGAATGCGTCCCAGGCCAACGATAACCTCCGGAAGCAAAGCCTGATCCAGTCCGCGCCCGGCAACCGCAAACCCCGTCGCGGTCGGGGGATGCGCATGGCAGATGGCGTTCACATCGGGCCGCATGTTGTAAAACAGAAGATGCATGGCGATCTCAGAGGAAAATTTGCGGTCGCCGGAAAGCTGCCGGCCCTCCAGATTGGTGACCACCAAATCTTCGGGCGACAGCATGCCTTTGTTCATGCACGTGGGCGTGGTCAGAATGCGCTTTTCGTCCAAGCGCACCGACACATTTCCTTCACATGCTACGTTGTAGCCCTGCTCGTACATCCAGCGCCCGGCAATACAAATATCCAGGCGATGCTGCAATTCAGTTTTGGAGCTACCCGGCAAAAGTGAGTCCGTGGCCACGGCGGACTCCTTCCTGGCTCGAAGCTTCCCTCCAAGCCTTTCGGGGACTGGTTATGCTCGCGATGCAGGCGCCGGAGCAGCGGCGCGCACCGCAAAAACCTTACGCGTATATTCCGCGCATCTTCAGCGCGCTGGCCACTCGATCGATGGCCAGCATATACGCGGCAATGCGGTTGTTCACCTTGTGCATTTCGGCGTAGCGTACCACTTCATCGAAGGCATTTTCCATAATATCCAGCAAGCGCTCGTTGACTTCACTTTCCCGCCAGAAAAAGCCCTGACGATCCTGAACCCATTCGAAATAGCTGACCGTCACGCCGCCCGCATTTCCAAGAATATCAGGCACGGTGAAAATGCCCTTGGCGTCGATAATGGCGTCGGCTTGCCAGGTCGTGGGACCGTTGGCGCCTTCGCAGAGGATTTTTGCTTGCACCTGGTTGGCATTCCTCTCGGTAATTTGATTTTCGATAGCCGCGGGGATCGCGATATCGCACGGCTGAAAGAGAACGTCGCGTGCGCTCATTTTTGTTCCGCCGCCCGGAAAATCGTGTAGCGCTTTCTTTTGCGTATACACCCAATCAATGACTTTGGGAATGTCGAAACCCTTGTCGTTGTACAGCCCGCCGCCTATATCCGCGAGCCCGACGATTTTGTATCCCGCCCGCTGCATCAACAGCCCGGCCAGCGAGCCGACGTTGCCGAAGCCTTGAATAACTACGCGGCTTCCTTCGCGCCTCATGCCCAGCTTAGAGATCGCTTTGTCGCAGCAGATCATCACCCCGCGGCCGGTAGCTTCTCGGCGGCCCGCCGACCCGCCCAGTTCGATGGGCTTGCCGGTAACTACCGCGGTGGTTGCCTGGCCCACATGCATCGCATATGTATCCATCACCCAGGCCATCATCTGCTCGCCGGTGCCCACGTCCGGGGCGGGAACGTCGCGCTCCGGACCCAGCCAATTCACTAGCTCCGCGGTGTATCGTCGCGTCAGTCGCTCCAGTTCCCCTCGCGACATTTTCCGTGGATCGCAAATCACGCCGCCCTTGGCTCCTCCAAACGGAATGTTCACGACCGCGCATTTCCAGGTCATCCAGGTGGCCAGCGCACGCACTTCATCAAGCGAAACATCAGGGGCAAAACGAATTCCGCCCTTGCCCGGGCCCCGCACAGTGGAATGCAAAACGCGATAGCCGATGAACACTTCCAACTGGCCGTTGTCCATGCCCACTGGAATGTACAGCGTGATTTCTTTGCTGGGGTATTTCAAATATCTGTATAACCCTTGCTCAAGCCCTAATTTGTTGGCAGCCACTTCGAAGCGCGCTTCCGCATTCTGATAGACATTCATCTCTTCCGGTGCAGGCGCTTGCGACATTCCAAGATCTCCTTTGACCGAACATGTCCGATCAGGCATGTCCGTCTTCGCAGTTCGCCCGAGCGGTTTGCGGCGCAGGAAGCGATCTGAAGAGCCAAGAAAGAGGTGAATTCGGCGGGCTACCCACCCGCTGACCTGTCACTTGGCCGGGCCGCCAGTATACGAACCTGTCTCGCCACTCGCAAGCAGCGGATCACCGTGTTTTGTAACTTGGTGGGAAAGAGGATGGGAGTTACAGCCGCGGGTTGAGCTGATTTTCGCAGGCTAACCCGGCCAGCGAATACGATTCATATTGGGCTAAGGACATACTCGTGGATGCCCCGGTCGACGCGCGGTGATATCTCCCCTGCGAAAAAAACCACACAAAGGTCAGCAAGGCGCCTAGTATCATGCCCCCGAATAACAAGCTAACCACCCGCGCAAACACATGGAAGCGCTCGCTCGACCAGAGCGCTCCAGGTCCGCCAACTTCGGCCACGGTGGGCAGCTCCTTGTATGGCGTGCCCAACGCCGCCTCGCTGGGATTGTTGGAGAACTGCACCGCAGCTAGAAAGCTGTAGCCCCGGCGCGGAATCGTCTCGATATAAATGGGATTTTCCGGCGAATCACCTAGTACCTGGCGCAATTTATTCATCGTCGTATTGACGTTGGCATCGAGGTTGGTCAAAAACGTGTCCGGCCAAAGGTGGCAGCGTACTTCTTCGCGGGTAACCACATCCCCCGCTCGTCTCAGCAGCAGCTCAAGTGCCTGGAAAAGCTTGGCCTGCACTTTGACTCTCCGGCTATTCTGATACAACTCGGCACGCTCCAAGTCCGCCAGGAACGCTCCGAAACGTGCGTAACGAGCCGGAACCGACTGCGGTCCTTGTGGGCTCTCCTGGGAATCCTGTTGCGCCATTGCATTTGGTTGTGTGCTCATCTTACGGGTCTTTTTAACGGTTGGGCGCCAGCACTGCCGCCCCGCCGTTTCGCCTCCTAATTGAGTAGACGTAAGTAGGCTACCGGTTAACGTCGGTAAACTTGTCAAATTTATGTCTATTTAGGATCGCAGTGGGCGAGAGACGACTATTGCAAGCGGAACTGGATCGTTACGGTCAGGTGCATGGCGACCGCCTTGCCGTCCAGCATGGCGGCTTGATACTTCCACTGACGCAACGCGTCCATAGCCGCTTGGTGCAGCAAGGAGGGGCCAGAAACTACCTTCATCGTGGTGACCCGGCCATTCGCATCAATCAACGCGTCGATGCGCACATTGCCCGCGACGTGCTGAGCCTTGGCCAATGCCGGATAGGCCGGCGGTACTGAGGAAATCATCCGAGCCGGCTTGACATCGCCGCCTACTGCCACCGGCGCTGCGGGAGCGGCCGGCTGGTTCGTGTTTTCCGCAAAATTCGCGCCCAGCGAGCTCTCACCTGTGGAAACGGAGTCGCCGCTGAGCTCCAACGCTGGCTCCATTACGCCATTCGGCTGCACACTCGCGGAGTGGCCGACTTTGGGTTTGGCCAGGCGAACGCTCCCGAGCGAAGGCTTCTTGATCTCGGGTTCGACGACCTCCACCGATTTCTCAGGTGCCTTGATAACCTCGTTGCCGGAATTCGCTTTGGGAATCCGCTCTGTAATCGCAGCCGTCTGAACTTTCCCTGGATTCGCTGGAGACACCGCTGCCGGCGCTTCGATCAGCGCATTGGCAGAACTTGCTTTGGGGACCGACGCCGGCGTCGGGGAGCTGCTGCTCGGAGCGACGGGAGCCGAAACCGGAGCCATACTCGATGAGAGCAAATTCGAGCGCGACGCATCGTTTGTCGGCCCCGCAAATCCCAATGATTCGCGGAAATGCCACGCGCCGCCAGCAGCGAGAATGAGGCCAGCCGCAATCGCCAGCCCAATGCCTTTGCCGCTGCCACGCGGCTTGCTCAGCTCAGCTGCGGCATCACCCATGAGCGAATTCCCAAACACGGCCGCTGTAGATGGCTGTTTTCGCGTGGTCGTCGGTTTCTTTGGCGTTGTTACTGAGGACGGCTTCTGCACAGGAGCAGAATCCAGCGTCTCCGGGGCATTCCAATCGTCCGGCTCGTTGACGGCATCGTCTGCGTCTTCCTCGTCGCGCGGTGCGTGCACCCCTGCGTTGCGCGCCAAGGGTTCCAGCCAGGCGGGAATTTGCACTTCCTCGCTCTCAAAGCTGGACTTTGCCGCTGCCTGCGTTTCTTTTGGAGCAGCATGCACTGAACTCAAATCGGTAGTGACCGCGGGCGCAGGCAACTTAACTGCGGCCGGCTCTTCGTTGGCGATCCCCAAAATCTTCGCCGCTGCATCCCCTAGTTCCTGCTTGGATGGGGGCACGACCGGAACCGACGGCTTCGCTTCACCCTCTTTTTGTTCGGCGAAAAGCAGGGCCGACAGTTGTTCCTGCAAACGATTGGCTTCCAGCTTCAGTCCGTCGATGGAGGTTTCCGCCGGCGCAAGAAAATCGGCCTTGCTTGTGGGCCGCGAATCCGCCTTGATTTCCGTTTTGAACTCTTGCACCGCATCGGCGAGATTTGATGTTACGTTCTCGGAGGGTTGCCTCGCATCACCATAGCTCGTCGCTTTCGGCTCAGTTCTCTTCGGCGGCTCGGCCGCGACAAACGGGTCGGATTTTTGCGCTGCCGCCAGACTCGCGCCTCCCCCAATTCGGTCCCCCGGAAAGCGAATGCCCCAGAACCCGAGAACCGGCTCGGTGAATTCCAATTCCACGTAACCACTGGCGCTGCGATAATTTTTGGATTTCACCACCTGGCAAATGACTTCTTTCCTCGTCTTTTCATTGGTCAGAAAGAGCAACTGCCCCGGTGCTACCGACGACGACAGCCGAATCACTGCTCCATTGGCAAGCACCAGCACTGTCTTGGTTGTTTCCGAAAAGGGTTCGCGCTTCTCGCTGCCTTCTACCGCGCGTGCACCGTTCACAGTCACCGGCACTTCCAGCGCTACCGGTTTCGTGCTGTTGGCCTCCGCACGACTCCCTGGCGCTTCCGAGGCGCGCTCTGTCGTTTCCAGTGAACTGAGCGGCATGGAGCTGTCTTTGAGCGTGGGCGGCATCTATTACTCGCTTGCGGAGAAAGTTTCGCTTGAGCCCTGCCGGCGCAGAGCTGTAGTCGAACGTCTTCATTGTTCAGGCCTTGCGAGCGCACCAGCTATAGTACGTGCGTACTACGGTGGAAACAGACTGGCCATTCGTACAGGTTTTTTGGCGAAAACGAAGCTTACGTTCCGAGCGGAGGCTGGAATTGCTCGTCGATTTCCACTTGATAGCCGGTGACCAATTTGTTGGTCTCATTGGCCATGCCGATGACCGCCTGCAATTCGTGGAACATCGCCTCGGTCATCCCTTTGTTGCGCGCCGAAGCCGTGTGCGACGCAATGCAGTAGCCGCAGTTATTCGTCACGCTGACCGCAACATAGAGTAATTCCTTGGTCAGTGGATCTAGCGCGCCGGGCGCCATAATCTGCTTGATGCTTTCCCACGTCCGCTTCAGGGTCGCGGGATCATGCGCGATGGCCTTCCAGAAATTGTTGATCCAGTCTACCTTGCGCGTGGCCATGATGTCGTCGTAAACCGCGCGAACTTCCAGGCTGGCATCTTTGTATTCGATCAGCTTAAACGTGGCCATGGCGCTCTCTCCGCAACTTATCCTCGATGTTTCAAAAACTAGCAGGAAGCACGGAGTAAGGCCAGCGCTTCTGTTCTGTTTCCATTAAAACGATATAATGCCCGCGTTTTGAGTAACAATGCTACCGAGGAAACCACGGATGAAATTGAGCACCTGGCTGGCCCACACTGCCGCCTACACATTGGTTCCAGTAATTGCGCTCGCGATTTTCTTGCCGCGCAATGCCGCTGCCCAGACCATCCATGTGGATATTACGCGGTCGCACGCCATCAAATTCGATCCCGACGCCGCACTGGGCAGCTCCATCGATATTTTGCAGCACAATCAAGTGGACACGGTCTACAGCGAGCAGGTCCTCAAGGAGTCGCTATCCGCCGGCTGGGGGCCCATCACCTACCGCCAGAACACCGAGCTGACCGTCGCGGCCTGGCACTGGAATCCCAATGGCATCTGGAGCGATCCTGAGCACCAGAGCGGCTATTTCACCGGCAGTGCCGAGCCTAAAGACTTTCTGCGCAACTCCTTCGGCTATCCGTTGCCCCATCGCGGCAACACTCGCGGCGATGATTCTGCCGATAAGTTCTCGCGGTTGACCGACGGAGATCCGGCCAGCTACTGGAAAAGCAATCCGTACCTGACGAAAAGATTTACTAAGGAAGACGACGCGCTGCATCCGCAATGGATCGTCGTGGATTTTGAAAGCATGCAGGAAATCACCGCCATTCGCATCGCTTGGGCCAATCCCTACGCCCGCAAATACGCCGTGCAGTATTGGACTGGAGGAGAGGCACTCGACAAGCAGACCAGCGGCCTGTGGTCCACTTTTCCCTCCGGCGAAGTGCAAGACGGAAAGGGCGGCACCGTGTTGTTGAAGCTTGCCTCTCTTCCGGTGTTAACGCGCTATCTGCGTATCTGGATGACCGACTCCTCCAGCACTTGCGACACGCATGGCAGCGACGACCCGCGCAATTGCGCCGGCTACGCGGTCAACGAAATCTACGCGGGCAACTTTACGACCGGCGGCGAATTCCTGGACTTGATTGTTCACGCCGCGGGACAGAATCAAACACCAACATTTGTTTCCTCCATCGATCCGTGGCATAGCGCCGCGGACATCGATGCACGCCGCGATCAGACTGGCTTTGATCTTTTCTTCACCAGCGGCATTACCAACCATCTTCCCGCGATGATTCCGGTTTCCCTGCTGTACGGAACCCCGGAGGATTCCGTCGCGGAGCTTGCCTATCTCCAAAAACGCGGCTATCCCATTTCCTACGTGGAAATCGGCGAAGAGCCGGACGGCAAGAAAACCATGCCGGAGGATTACGGCGCGCTGTATCTGCAATGGGCCGATGCGTTGCACCGGCTCGATCCCAAGCTGAAGCTAGGCGGTCCGATCTTCGAGGGCGTCAACGAGGACATCAAGGTCTGGCCTGATGCCCGCGGACGAACCTCCTGGATGGGCCGCTTCGTCGACTATCTGAAAGAGCGTGGGCGGCTGAACGACATGACGTTCGTCTCCTTCGAACACTATCCGTTTCCGCCTTGCGAAGTAACCTGGGCCGATCTCTATCGCGAACCCGAGTTGATCCGCCACATTTTGCAAGTCTGGCGCGACGACGGCGTGCCCGAAAATATCCCGTTGATGATTACGGAAAGCAATCTGTCGTGGGCGCTCACCGAGCCGATGACCGACCTCTTCGCCGCATTGTGGCTGGCCGACAATGCTGGCTCTTTTCTCGCCAGTGGCGGAGCGGCGTTTTACCACTCGCCCATTCAACCGGAACCGCTGCGGCCCGGCTGCCACGGCTGGAGCACCTACGGAAATTTTGTGGCCAACGAGAAACTGGAGATTTCCCAGCGCACCTCGCAATATTTCGCCAGCCGCATGATAAACGTCGAATGGGTGAAACATGGCGCCGGCACGCATCAGCTCGCTCCTGCATTTTCCGATGTCACCGATGACGCAGGCCACACGCTGGTGACCGTCTATGCGGCAAAGCGG